>Ga0070658_10002183_pt1 | contig 16434 bp, 23 predicted proteins | sample KBSC13metaG_FD_64664 | JGI IMG/M metagenome (GOLD analysis project Ga0070658, IMG submission 64664) | Corn rhizosphere microbial communities from Kellogg Biological Station, Michigan, USA - KBS C1-3 metaG | ecosystem: Host-associated > Plants > Roots > Rhizosphere > Soil ...
TGAGCGAGCCACCGGGACTACCGCTTCCCTTCGCGTGTTGAGACTGGGTTCAGATCAATTCACAGTCAGCGGCACCCTGCCAGAGCTGCGTTCCGTTTTCAATGGTGCGCATCTGACATTTCTAGTGGGGTCTGACGTCGTACGAACCTTTCCCTACAAGTGGGAAGGGCTGGCTGTACTGTTCGATCAGGTTTCATTTGCCATCGGCATGAGAGCTGATGACGATGCCGATGAAATCGACGCCGTGATGACAGGTGTGGGGCAGGAGCACGATGTCGCCCCCCGCTACACCCGCATTCATACACCTGATGCCGGCCTGGCGTCTTCCCGGGTCAGGAACGGGTTAGCTGACGCGTCCTGGCTGCCAAACTCATCAATGTTGAGTTACATCCAGGATCACGGTCTGTACCCTAAAATGGCTACGCAGCCATCTTAGTTCACGAAAAATTTACCTGTCTTTGACCAAATGTTCATTAAAAGTAATGAGCGTTACTGAAATCCAGCCGCCCGGTGTCAACATGAGAAGTGATATGTAAGGGGGAGGGATGTGACTATGGGAGAAACACGTGATCGCCGCCGGTGAGGGTTTAGCCAATACAAACAAAGCAAATGAGCTTCAGAGGGCTTGGTATCCCGGCTACGAGCGGCTGGGGAGTCCCGCTGCCGCTTTTGAAGAAGACGGTGACTCAGATGCACCCGGTGAGCCGATAACCGCCCTTAAGCTTTGTATGACGACAGAAGATGACGGCCGGCAGAGGATGGTGGATATAGGGTCGGCCCCATTTATGCGCCGTAAGGCTGGGGGCGAAATAATAACAGGGGGGCTAGGAGAAATGTGGCAAGACCTGCCTGACCATCGGCTGCGGCTGTATCTACTTGGGCTCGACTCCAAGACCGGAAAAGTAGAGCATGCCATCTTCCGCAAGCTTGGAGACGGGTACGCCGAGTGGCGATGGTTTGACGACGACAGCCCGGGCGGTACCAGCACCCCCAAGAAAGTCAGCGTCATTGACGAGGCCGAAGCGACCCGGCGCATATTATCCCTGATGTTTAGCAGCCGATATCCTGAGCCAGGCTCTCCGCAGCCGCAGCCGGCCTGGAAAGTACCGGAGAGGCCGGCGCAAGCCAAAGTACAGCAGGCAGAGATCAGGCCTTCGAACCAGAGCTGGAAACAGAAAATCATTAACAAGATCAGGCGGCCGCTTGGGGGTGTCGCAGCACAGGCCAATGTAAGCCCCGCGCCCGTCGCCGAGCAAGCTAAAAAAGCATCGTATACACCTCGGCATATAGCGGGGCCGGAGCACTATAGCGACCCGGATATTAGCAGCGACCGAAGGCTAAGGGCCGGGAGAGCGGTCGTAGGAGTAGTTTCTATAGTAGCGGGGTCTGCGGTGCTCGGAGTGGGCGTACCTTACGTTCTCTCACATTCACAGTCACAATCATCACTGTCAGCCGCACCCAGCGCGACCGCAAATAGTAATCACGCCGGAAATGTGTCCGCATCTCCTACAGCTACATCTGGGAACGGGATTAATATTATTGCAGGAGCAGCTATACCAGTGAACGCCCGCGGCAATCCGGATGGACCGCCCCTGTCTTCCGCCCCCGCGCCGGTCCGTGTCGCACCGGCCCCCAACTTTGATGCGCCTTCGTGGACCGTAGCGGCGCATATGGAGGGGCAAAATAAGGCGATGGGCATGGTCACACAAGCAATTACCAGCTGGGATACTGTCAATCCACAAAAAGCCCTTTACCTTGGCCGTACCCCCGATGGCAAATGGGAAGCAATACACATGCGTACCGCGAGCGGCGACCAGCTCATAGATCCAGACACCGAAAAAGAGTTCAACCAGTCCATGTATCAAAATAACTACCGCTTAGCCGCCTGACACGGCTCTATGCCGCCACCCTGGCTTCACTGCCGTGGACCGTCAGAGCATACAGTACCAGCACATCGATCACCATCATGATTATCGACCACACCGGGTAGACGCTGACGAACACGAATTGGGTCATCAGATTCACGGTAACCAATATGGTGGCGACGACGCGTGACCAGGTGCTGCCAGTGAACAGGCTCATGCCGGCAAGCAGCACTACTATTCCAAATATCAGATGGATCCAGCCCCAGCCGGTAAAATTCCAGACCAGCAGCCTGCCATTCAGAGAAACGAAGAACTTGTCATTCAGCAGGGCGGTAAGGCCGATAACGGCCTGGAAGAAGCCGATCAGCAGCATCATGAAACCTGCAAAGTAAATCCAACCGATCCATCCGGTAACTTCTTGACGTGTAGCATTTGCCATCGTTTTCTCCTTTATTGATTAGCTTACCCGTTCGTTGCCATGCATAGTCAGTGCATACAGTACAAAGCCTCCTATCACCAAAGAAATTAAGGACCACAAGGGGAACGCGTTCAGGAACGCGACATTGTCTATCATGCCAAGTACTGTCGCGAACACTGCCACCACCCGTGCCCAGGTCCAACCTACCAGCAGGCCGACACCGGTGAGCACCGCTACGATACCGAGCAGCAGATGGACCCACCCCCACGTCGTGTAGTTAAATGCCACGAGCCCGATACGGGTGGCGACAAAATAGTGCTGGTTAAAAATACTGACAAGTCCGTCGATAATTTGCATGCCGCCGACGGCTATAAGCATGGCCGCGGCAAAAAATACCCAGCCCACCCAGGCCGTCGGTTTCGGTACAGTTCGTTGTGCCATATATCCTCCCTTTAGTTTTACCTTGTTATCTCTTTGTAGATCTGTCCGTAAGGGTCCTAATATCCAATGACTCAGCAATGAGTATGGGACCGGTGATTAACGCGTACAGACCCAGGATCCATACGAACGCCACGCCCGACCTCGCCGGCTGAAACAGCATGAGTATGCCGGCAATCACCGCGGCCGCCCCGATAATTGTGGCCATCGTCTTGCCGGCCGCACTCTCACGCGAAGACAAGGACGAGACCACTTCGATGACGCCGGAGATGATCAGCAGGAAGCCGATGATCAGAATAAGCGTCGCAAACGTCACGTGCGGGTGGCGCAGCAGGTACACGCCCGCACCGAGTTCGAGCAAACCGATAACCAGAGTCAGGAAAGCCAACTGATGCTCACCAATCCGCGCAATGCCAGTGACTATACGAATAACACCATCGACCAACACCCAGGCAGCAAACAAATACAGCAGTGTCAGCAGCGTAATGCCAGGCCAGAAGACCGCCGCGATACCAAAAATAACCGCCACAATTCCCCGCATCGTGAGCGCCCACCAGTGTGTCTGTAAAAACCGCGTTTCTGCATCCATATCTTTTCCTCCTTTTACGCTTTTAACCCCAGGCTGCTACATAGGCGCCTCCCCTGGCCTTGCCGCGACCGCGTCAAGTGATGCAGACAGAACGATGAACGCAAATCTCAAAAAAGAAGCCCTGTCATGCAGGGCTTCGTCGGTTTTGGGTTCCGGGCTGGTTGAAATGAGCGCTCTGGTACGCAAGCACACAGGTATAGCGCGCCATTTAGAATGGTTGTACAGCTCGCGACCGTTTGATAAGGTGGCCATACCGCTGCTCCCATTTGTCTAGTTTCGTTATAGCACGTTCCCTCAGCAATAAACAAGCATAATTATTGCGGCCGGCGTCAAAACCGACGGTTCAAGCTCTTCTAAACACACCAAGCATAAGCACAATCAGGCCCTTTGCTTCATTCTGTCTGAATGCTCATAACATCTGTCATGCGCACACTTGGTACGTATAGAGAGACTTCGGCTTTAGAATCAATCACTTCCAGAATGGTATAGTCCTGTCCGTTCAATGACTTTTGCCTTTCTTCAAATCCCGCCGCCAGCAACACCTCTCTGACAAGTGCAAAACTAACAGGAATGATATCACCGCAACCGCGCAGCAAAGTATCGCCGGGCTCACTTATGCGGACTACGTTTGACGGAAGCCCATGCGCAGCAGTTCCATGCAATCTAAAAACATCTCCCCTTTTTTCCGCGACCTTTGTTCCCAATGATGCTGCAGCCATACGCCATTCCTCGTATTGTGGCTGCCCGGTCGTGAAGACTGAGAGATAATCAATACCTCTTGTATCACTCTGCTTAAAGTACTTCCTGGACAGAGCCTCGACACCCTGACCTATTGTGCGTATATTCTCGAGTAAAACTCCTCGGGTACTCATTGTCATGCACAATATTGTATCAATTTGGCTCCGACCTACATAAGAATGCCTACCGGGACACAGCCAACCCTTTCAGCGCCTTTTTAGGAATCTGCCCGGCAGGCCCAGCAGGCCGGTGCGCTGTGATTTGGTGAGAGCAGCGTAGTCGGTACTCGACAGATCTACCGGCTGAGTCGGGAAACCTTTGCGCAATCCGTAGACGATGGCGGCCTGCAGCGCTGGCGTGCGGAAAGGCAGTTTCTCAAAGGACGCGACATCCACCCACAGCGGCTTATGGACATTCGCGTCCAACCGGTTCATATAACCCTCTTCCGAGGTTTCCTGAATAGCCACATCGTCATGCGGCGCGACTTCGCACACATAGATATATTGCTGGTTGTACGGTTCCGCGTGATTTTCTACAAACACCTGCCGGGCACCCGTCGCGACCAGGCCGGTCTCTTCTTTTAGCTCCCGCGACAACCCCTGCTCGATAGTTTCACCATCCGCAACCTGGCCGCCCACCAGTGTAAAGTACTCACTGCCGTGCTTGTTGCGATACATGACGAGGATCTTATCACCTTCAACTATAATTGCGCGTGCTGCTTTTGCCATAGCTGGTAGTATATAGCATACGGAGGGAACTTCCGCCCAGCAGATGGCCAGGGCCACTAGTAAACGCGCCGGCTGAGGGCGTAGAATGGCCGGTCGGCCACCGTGACAACAACGTGCGTACCCGCATATACGCGAGTAGCCTCACCATCGAATTGCACCCAGGTAGCCTCCAGCGCCGTGAATTCAGTGCGGACGGCCCTGAGTTTGTCGGCCTCTGCCGGACGCATAAGTGCCACTGCCGATTTCAGCAGGTTAGAGAGACGTTTATGTTCCACAAGCGCACGGTGGAAGGTCTGCTCGCCCAGCCGACGCTTTACGCCGTTAATTTTAGCGAACCGCGGGCCGTTAAAAAACACGTATTCGTAGATGGTTTTGTGTCTGCCGTCCTCGGTTGCCAGAAATGTCTGCGCCTGCGTCATCGCCGGCACGACAATGAACAGCTCGCCAATAAACCGCAGGACCGGCATCCTGGATAACAGCGTACGGGCACGAAACGTAGTCGAGAGCGTTTGGGCGGTCAGCGCCGAAGCACCAAAGCTTATGTAACAGGCGGCAATGTGTGTTCTTGCCTGGCCGCTCGCATCGGTCAGCGTGCAGCTTAAGGGGTAGACTTTGGTAACGTTGCCGGTACGTACAAGCCCCGGCAAATCGGTCTTGCGACCCGCGCCGTTCAGCATGTGGGCAAGGTCGTTGGCGTTGCCGCCCCACAGCGGCAAAACCGGCGTTTCGCGGCTCCTGGCCGGCAGCTTCGGGTTACCCAGTAAACTTTCGAGCACCATATTGATAGTGCCGTCACCGCCGGCGATACACAGCAGCGTATCAGGCCCAAGCTTATCAGCATGCGGCTCCAGCAATGCTTTGTTAGCAGCGCGGCCACCAGGCAGCGTTTCGACTATCACGTGTTCGGCGCCGGGAAATGCCCGTTTGAGCGCCGTGATACGCTTCAGAGCCATGGCAGCATTTGTGCTTACCGGATTGCGCACAACCAGGAAGCGACGGAATGGCGCGTGTTGTTTGTTCACTACATTACACCTTTCGCAATCTGATTCCAATTATAGACCACGAGCAGGATAATAACCGCCAGCACCGCGCTCACTACAATCAACCAGGTATGGTGCCGGTAGGCTCTGAACAGCCGCCTGACCATGACATGCAATCGGCCTGTATCATCCGTATACTTTTTGGCCGGCTTCGCCCGCAGAGCATGCCGGGCGTAACCAATGCTTGCATCCGCTCCCCAGACTATAAATACAAGGAGGTTAGCATACCCTGCCACGTTGCAGACATCGGCCAGAAAAACACTGTGCGGTGTTAGTAGCCGCGCCAGCAAAAACCAGAATACCACCAGCCATTCCACGACCGCCGCCCGCTTGCCCAAAACAGACGGATGCAATTCCCTGCCGCGGCGCTTAGCCACAACGCTGCTGGTTATATTAATAATTGCTTGCACCAAAAGCACGAGCAGCGGCAGCAGCGGGATAATATGCCCCGCCAGGAAAGTTATAAATACCACGCCCGCCACCAGCTTGTCACAGCCGGCGTCCAGTACTTCACCAACCGGACTTTTGGTGCGTGTCCTATCGGCAATAAAACCGTCCGCCATGTCGGCCGCCCGGCCTGCCATTAGCAGCACTAGACCGGACACCAACGTGTCGTTAGTATAAATACGCCATGCCCCCACGAGCGACAGCACAAGCCCAAGCACCGTTACCGCGTTGCCGGGCGTAACCAGCCCACGCGTTGCCACGGCCACCCGCTGCCAGCGGGTACGCGACGCCTGCGGAATATCCGCCCAATCGGCACGACCCCGGCGCACGGTATGGTTCACTAGCCTACCATATCATACCGGCGCCCAGGGGCTAAATCAGTTTCTCCGGCCCGCCACCATATACGGCCCGGGGCGTTTCGCCCCGCTCCCGCACAATCTGTCGTTACCTCTGTCGCCTATCTGTTATAATAGCCAGCAAGCCCCGTTAGCTCAATTGGATAGAGCGTTGGTTTCCGGTACCAAAGGTTGCAGGTTCGATTCCTGTGCGGGGTACCATTTATCAGAGGTCACGAATAGGCCGAGCGTGTTAGGTGCAGCTTCTTTATCACTACTTACGGCCATTTACAACCACGGGATTAGATCGTACCAGATGCGTCACCCAAACACTGCTGAAAGTGCATATTCGTCCATACGCAGGAGAGTATTTGGGAAGCGCCCTCTGGCGCATCGCTGCTCATGAGCTTTGTCATCATCTTACGAGAGGCTTCTTTAGAGCGCTGCGATGCTTCACCGGCAGTATTACCCTTAACCAAGGATAGTATCGCCTGATTAGACGGAATCATCACATATCCCGCCCGCTTATCCTCAAGAGGGCGATGCATTGATGTCCTGTCAAAACAGAGCCAGAATGGTTGCGCATACCCAATATAAGCCTTTGCTCCACTCCGCACGCATGCGGGCCCTAGCGCCTGGGCCGATTCACAGGCCCGGGCATAAACAATGGACCCCTCAGATACATCCGCATTCGTCGTACTTAATAAGGGCCGTTGATCGTGACCAACAATTAATGAGCCGTTGCCATGCCCATTCACTACGATGAGTTCGGGTTTCATCTTTGCCACACGGCCAGTAAACTCCTTCCCGTTAGCCCGATCTTCGCTAATGTCCAGGACAGCATGACCTTGGCGCTGCGCCTCTTCTATAATTTGTTTTGACCAATAGTAGAAATAATTGGTAACAATATCGTAATTCGGACGCGTGATAAGAAGTGTCTTATTCGTAGAGCGAGCCATCTTTGAGCGACCTAAGGAAGGCGAGCTGCATTTCGGCGTACATTTGCCCGACTCTGTCGCCTTCCTGAACATGTTGTTTCAACTGGGTGGGCGTAAATTCCCCCTCGCCACCGATAGCTATGCCCATGTCAGGCGGTAGCACATCGAGCCTGGCGAGTATCAGCCGCTTAATGTCATCACTAATCGCGGGAGCAGTATTCATCAGATTATCTCCATCTGTTCTAATTTGTTGAGAATTGCTTTGCCCTTTTCAGTATCATTATCAATCTCAATGTATGCAGTGTTCCAGGTTATAGGACCGTCGCCTTCAAGCACAGCAACAATGTCACTGCGCAAACCTAGAGGTAGGTCGGCATAGACTTTGAGAAATTTTTGTTTAGGCGCTTCCATCGTATCGGGTCGCAATGTTCTGATTTAATATAACCACAAGCATATCTATATGTATAGTGTTCTATCTGAACTTCTCAGGTATTAACAGATATCAAGTATGATAGTCTGTTGCGTAATTGCAAGCATGAGCTTTTCATTGTGTGATACCGTTAATCTCTTTACTCCTCTTTAACCTTACACCGGCTAACCCCGTATGTTCTGTAAAAATACGTATTTAACCGCCAATAGTAGAGTATCGACACAGCCCCGGCAAGCTAAAAGCCCATCCTTCCGGTACCAAAGGTTGCAGGTTCGATTCCTGTGCGGGGTACCATACTGTGTATATTTAAAGACCCCTGGTTCAGGAGTCTTTTTTGTTATTATGTAGCTCATGCATTACGTCGTATTAGCCTATCCCGAGATATCCCCATCCGATTACAAGCTGATACAGGGTATTCGAAAAGTTCACGACAGGCAGTTCGCCATGGTTGAGCCTCACTTTACTGTCGTGTTCCCGACTGCCAAAGTATCGGAATCGGAGCTTCTTAAGTACGCTCAATCACTGTATCTGGATGTACCGCCATTCAACTTCGTGCTTACAAAAGCAATCGTTGAAGAAAACGTATACCCAAAATACTATCAGGTTCATTTAGTAGCCGACGCACCCATTCCTCAGATAACTCAGTTACATGACTTACTTTATACGGGTATACTGGAGAGCGAACTTCGCAAAGATATCCCATACGTCCCCCATGTCACCATCGCAAGCAACCAAGATGAGGCAGTCATGCAAAAACTGGCCGATGAAATCAATATAGAAGGCCTGAATATTCCCGGCAAAATTGATACCGTTACCATCAGCTCCTTTGGTGGTAACCAAGTCAAGGCCGTTACAAAGCTCCGACTGGTGTAAAGGCTTCTCCGGAAGTCTTTTTGTTTGCTATAGTTACGTCATGGTCAAAGCTGTAATCTTCGACATGGATGGCGTCTTGATCGACTCGGTCCAGGCAGGTCTTAGGGTACGTAAAAAGTTGTTGGCCCGTTACGGCGTTGACCTCGATACGGTGCCCGACCCTCAGGGAGAAGATCACCGCGCGGCCTCCATGAAAACACTGCTGGCAAGCGTAAAGCAGCATAATGGCCTTGCTATAGACCCTGACGAATTCGCCAAACTATCGACAAAGCACATGTACCGGGAGCTGCAGGAATCAGGCGTGTCGGCAGATCCGGGGCTCATTACGCTCCTAAAAGATCTCCGCAACCATGGCATCGCCTGTGCCATCGCATCATCGAGCCTACGGACGCCCGTCACTAATAAGCTTAAAATCCTTGGCATTAAGCAGTATTTTTCCGTCATTGTGACCGGCAGCGATGTTGCGGAACACAAGCCGCATCCTGCGGCCTACCTGGCCGCGGCGGCAAAATTAGGTCTGCCGCCTCGTGACTGCATTGTTATTGAGGACTCCCTGACAGGTGCCCAAGCCGGACTGGCCGCAGGGTGCCGCGTGATAGGGTTTTCGCAGTATAATCCGCCCAAAGAACCATTGCCCGGTGTAGTGATGACAGTCGAAAACTGGAACGATATCAGTTACGACAAACTGTCCCGCCTGGACTGACCGTAGTCCGAGACCTGTATGCCATACTTACCGTACCAGATAAAGATATATTACAGACCGCTTAGCCAGGTAATGCTACAGTGTGCTTCTAACCTTAAAAGGAGCCCGGATGTGAGTGACAGCCCTCAAAGCAAAGGCACGCATTTAGCATTCAAAGCAGGGGTCGAAGATCAGGCGGCTCAGATGCTTATACCCATCCTGGCTGATACGATTTTTATCTATCACCTATACAAAAAGTACCACTGGCATGTGGCGGGCAAAGACTTCTACCAGTACCATCTGCTATTCGATAAACATGCCGGCGAGCAGCTTCCCCTCGTCGACCTTATTGCCGAGCGCATCCGAACGTTAGGCACTACGGCACCAGCCATGCCGGCCAACGTTGAAAATTACAAGACGCTGGATGAGCCATCGGACGCACGCCAAGACCCTCAGGCTATGCTGCGTAATCTGGGCGCCGTGCACGAGAAGTTCATAAAAAACCTGCGGCAGGCTATTGATAAAGCCGATGACCTCGACGATGAGGCCACCGAGGATATCCTGGTCAGCGATGTACTACGCCTCCACGAGCTGCAAGTATGGTTTATCCGTTCAAGCCTTGAAGAGTAAATACCTGGCCGCATAGACAATGCACGCCCGGAAACACCAAATGGAACACCGGCATTGGGGCGACGCCCCGGTTGTGGGATAATAACTCCATAATCATAACCGGCATGCGAACAAAACAAACATGGCTGCGATCCCGCGGACGCCTGTGGCAGGTAGGCGTGGCAATTGCCGTGGTCATGCTGGCAGGTGCTCCGCTGCAGCGGGCATTCGCTGCGGGCGGCCCGGCCGGGTTCGCTTTTGCCGATAACAACAGCGCCTTCAACGTCGGCAGCGTCATCGATGTGGAACTGTTGGAATCGGGTACCAACGTACAAACCGTGTGGGCAAACCTTAGCTATCCGACATCCTTGCTGCAGTTCCAGCAAGCCAGCTTCGACAACAGCCTGAACACGGTGGCGGCGGGCGGCGTTGACTGCTCGGCAGATCCGGCGTCCGACAATGGTCTGGTAAGCCTCCGCTGCACAGCCCTCACACCCCCCAACGGCACTGAGATAGTTGCCGATCTGCGCTTTGTGGTGTTGGCACCGGGAACCGCCACACTGTCGATGGTTGCGGGCAACAATAGTGCCACCGACATCGATGACACCACCGGCGCCAGCATATGGGACGGTGCGCTGCCTCACGTGACCTACACGCTCAAGGGCAGAGCCGCGGGCGGCAGCTCAAGGACAACCCCGTCGGGCGGCCCGGTTAGCGGTTCGACAACGCCATCCTCAGGGAGCACACCAACCGGTGGTAACCCTACGCCGGGCGGCAGCACGCCTACCCCTCAGGGTCCCGGCGGCACACTCCGCTTTTCCGTATCCGACGCGTTTGGCAGACCGCTTGGCGGCGCACGCGTGACCGTAAACGACAGCACCGTGCACTATACCGATACAGACGGCAATACCGGCTTCGACCTGACGGCAGGCACCTATGTTATTAACGTAACCGCTCCCGGCATGGTTCCGCAGAATGTTCAGACAACCCTTGGCAGCAGTAGCAAACGCCTGTCACTGCAGTTGTCACCAGCCGCGCCGGGCGCGGCACTCGGCCTGTTTGCCCTGGTGCTACTGGCGGCGTATTTTGGCCGGTCACGCTGGCTGGGTTTATTTTTGAGGTTGCCGGTCAAGCTCCCCCAGTCCGCCGGAGTGGCACCCGCGGCGGGCATTGTGGTGGGCGACGGTGGTCTCGCCCTAACCCCGGAAGGCACGCCCGTCGGCGTCACACCACCGCAACCTGGCCGTCCACCGGGACCGCCACCGGCTATGCCAACGCGCGCGCCAATGCCGCCGCCCGGGTCTTTCCCGCCTTACCCCTCCTATCCGGCCCAAGCCGGACAGCCGCCTGCCGCGCAGGCGCAATATCCGCCGCAGTACCCTTATCCCGGACAGCCCCAGGCAACCCCCCGGCCGGGCGGAGGCTATACAGCGCCCCGGTGATGCGTGTGAGGATTGCGGCTTATTAACAGCCTGTTGACCGGCACGGTCACGACAAAAGCAACAGCGAGAGCCAGCACCAATCCCCACCAAAAGCGCGGCGAATCAGGCATGACCAGCAGCGCGTTGGGTATGATGAGCTCGATAGCGTTATCGACCAATTCCATTACCCCAATGGAAACCGTGTCGGTCGCCGCAGTGATTTTAAATGCCTCGCGCCGGGAAGCGGCATGCCGGCGTACGCCGTAGTAAGTGAGCGAGTAGCCAAATAGAAATGCCAACACGATAGCCAACGCCAGCTGGCCAAACCTGGGCCAGCCCAACCCCGCGGCAATCAGCATGCCCGTGATCTCGCCAAGACCGCAGCCAATCAGGCAATGCAGCGTGTGCCGCACCGCCTGCCGGGTCGTACTGTCTATTACCATGTATTTACTGTACTACGAGGTAATTCCATTTGTATGTTGTAGAGTTGGCAGGTACGGTAGCGGCGCCGATGGCGAAGTTGCTGGCAGCCACGGTGCTGTCATCAATGTACGCATTCAGACCGGCGCTTGCCGCACTGCCGGGTGTCAGCGTGACGTGCGGCGCAGCCCCAAACTGACCTGCAAAGGTGATGGTCACCAGCTTACCACTAACCGCGCAACCGGTACCTATGGTTATAGTTACAACACCACTCGTATCATTGCCGGATATGCTGACCGATGGCGATGTGCACGCCGCCGATACGACAGAGTAATACACCACGTTTACCGTAACCGGCACCATACCCACATGCACAAAAACATTCCGGCCGTCCTTATCTTAGGCCTGCCGAACGACGGTCTTCATATTGTCGAGCGAAGCCTGGGCAGTACCGACCATGTCGATATCCGGAGTGTCGATGCAGGACGCGACATGATGTGCACTTTTTAAGCTTCCTTACTGTTTACTCTGCCCATTGTAGCGATTATGGCTACAATTGGCGAATGCTGCCGGTATTTCTAATAAATAGTTGTAATTATTGCGCTTTCGCTTACACTAATGATTAGTAAAAGCGGATCATGGAAACAGGTAACAATCCAACCCCGGGGTCAGCACCCTCGCTCCAGCCAGGTACGCCGCGTCAGCCAGTGCGGCCGATAGTTCGTCGGCCGGTAGTCGACGGGTTTGTGCCGCGCCGGCCGCAGCCAGGTGTACAGCCCGGTACACCGGCGTCATCTGCCACACCGGCCGGTGCGCCGGTGCTTTCCAGACGACTGCAGCCAAGTACGCATTTTTCTACGGGCGGAACCGCGCCTGCACCGCAACGGCTCACCTCGCAGCCACTATCAAGCCGGCCAGCCCAGCCCCCCACTGCGCCGTTGCCGCAACAACATACCCAAGCCCGTTCGCAGCAGCCAGTCCAGCTACACCCCCAAGCACCTCCGCAGCCGTCACAACAACCCCCCGTGATGGCCGCCACCCGACCGGCGAATTCCGATTTTGTGGCTACGCCGTCAGCAACACCTGCACCGGCGGCATCAGTTCCCATTCAGCGCCCATCCGTTCCTGATTCCGATACGCAACCGCCAGCCAAAAGCCGCGGTCCGCGCGAAAAAAATCGCACCGGTCACGCCGGCCTGGTCGGGTTCGTCGCCTTTATACTTCTTGGAGCGCTGCTGCTTGCGCCGCTGTTACCGGGCAAGGTCGTGGACAGCTTCCCGTTATCGTCCAACACCTATTCCACGGGCGACTCCAGCTTGGACTGCGTCGGCAAACAAGGCCGGATCAGCAGTGTCACCAAATATGACCACAAAGCCGGCACACCCATCACGTACACCTCCGCGACCACCACGACACAGGCCGCAACCTGCGACGGGCAGCCGCAGAGCGCCGTGGTCGGCCACACTTCGCAGCTCAACCCGCTTGGCCTGGTCGTAGATGCCATAGTTGCGCTGATTGCGGCCATCGTGATCGCGCGTATTTGGCGGCTTATTTTCGGAGAAAAGCGGCATCCGTCACGCCACCATGAAGACTAGGTCTTGAAGACGCAGGTCAGCCTTCGTCTTCAAGAGCCTCACCTCCAAGTACCTCCGGAGGTTTGACCAGTCCGTGTCGCAAATACGCCCCGAGCTCAAGGTTCTGGGCCTTTTGAGCGGTAAGTATAAAGTTCTGGGGCAGCCACAAGCTGTAGCCCTTGGTGGCCAAAAAAATATCAGCCCTCTCGAAAGTACGCACCGTAGCGGCATAGACTTCGCGCAGTGTTCGCGCGGCAGATCCATGGTAGCCGCTGATCACATTCATGGCCAGCACTCCCTTGGCTTCAAGATGGCTCCGGTATGTCTGAAATGCCTGCAGCGTTTTGATCTCGCGCGGAATGACCGTATGACTATAGGCGTCGATAAGAATCAGATCATACCGTGTGGCGTGTTCGCGCAAATAGCTGCGGCCGTCGGTAGTGAAAATACGCAGCCGGTCGTTATCCGGCAGGCCAAAAAAGCGCCCGGCCAGTTCCGGCAGGCCGGGGTCAAGTTCCACCACGTCGATACGCGTATGCGGCAGCGCCCGCAGCAGCGCCGTCGGCAGTGTGAACACGCCACCGCCGATCAGCAAAATTCGTTTAGGTACTAAACTAATCGCCAGCTCGAACAAACGCTGGTTATAGTCGAATAGCAGGTCAGGTTTATCATCCTGAGCCACTCCAGATTGCGCGGCGCGGCGGTCGCCGCTATAAAGCAAGCGCGCCGGCCGGCCGTCGTAAGTCTCGTCCACCACCTGGTAGTGGCCATACGGTGTGTCGCCTTCCCATAGGATATGCTGCATCTATATAAAAGTATACGCCCGACACATAACCCGGTAAGACATATGGTCCGTTATGTATAGAGCGCACCTAGGTGCTATCATCGCCTTGTACATAAGAGAGGTACGACGTATGATAGAACATTTACACCTTCCGGAAAGTACCCCAACACGCGTCGCAGCGACGGCAGGGCTGCTTGCGGCATCCATGACTATTGCCGGCTGTACTTACGAATCAGCAGGCTCACAACCATCGCCAACGCCAACAAGCACGGCACGATTGGCTCCAACAGCATTACACTGCTCCGCTTCTCTGGTCACAGCAATGAGCAGAGATCCTCAAACCTATGAGTTTAAGGAGGCCATACGCCGGGGCCCCGATGCAATAGTCACCGGAGCGCTCTGGACTTTCGTTCGCAGGTCACTAGGCCCGAATGATCCCGGCAGCTTTGTCACAGTTCCCGTCCCCGAGTCAGGCCCAGACCAGTCCTCTATAGAGTTAGCCCATACTTTTTCTGGACCTGGGCAATACGATGTGATTGCAACCGTATTTGGACAAGCAGACATCGGTAAACATACGAAATTCTTGTCGGATACTTGCCGGATAACCTCTGTCACAATCACGCCGTCACCGGACGGAGCGGCGACCGCTACTTCCTCCGGTCAGTAAGCGTTTAGCGCTATGGAATAACACTGTGCATAAGTGCCACCAAGCGGTCGTAATGCCCCCAGCACAGCCAAAGATCGACAGCCAGCAGCACCGGCAGCACTACACATGCCTCCACCCATTTGCCGGTCGTAATACGCAGTTTTTTGAGCGGCGGGAAGCCGAATTTAACCGGAATAGGCAGCAGCCACGGCACGCCTTCCTTGGTAAAGCTGTCCATGACGAGATGGCTGGCATAGCCGATCAGAAACGCATACCACACGAGCTGCGTGTCGACGTGTGGCATAAGCGGATGCAAAAAGCGCAGCAGCAGGTTGCATAGCCAGCCGAACAGCACCAACCCGAGCAGCGAATGGCTGATAAACCGGTGACCGCCCAGCAGTTTACCGAATACTTTGCCGACCACGTGACCTTCCGGCAGATTGCGCCACAGCGGGGCCGTGGGCTGGTCGATGTCGGGTGCGATGCCGCCGACCTGGTTCATGAATACCGCGAGCAGCACAGTGGAGAGTCGCAGCGATTCCGGCGTATTTACCAGCACTACGACCAGCAAGGCCGTAATGGCGGCCAGATCATGAGTCCGCGCAGTCATGCATTCTATTGTAGCTTATGCGTGCAGCGATTCCGACCGGTTCGTAGTGCCAGATATGGGAAGTCCGCGGTGCGGGCAAATACGCTATTATGTAGACATTATGGGGTCTGAAATATCATTATTACCACTGGCTGGCGTACGTACGCTCGACCCTCCCGTAATGCCTGTGCCACAGGAGCTTCTGAGAACCGCCCGGGGAGAGATTTGGCAAAAGCTGAATGATTCGTATGCCGGCGCCAGCGATCTCGCAGCAAGCTTAGGGGCTGTTAGCTTAGCGGTAAGGAGCGGGGATGAGTATTCCGCCGCAGTGCGCAGGGACTTCCCTAACAACTATCTTTCAAGGATAAACCAGTGGACCCTCGAGGGTAACTATAGGGCATACGTAGAAGAGACCTTCTTCGCGACCGCCGAAGGCAGAAAAGTACCCCGCCCGGAGACGAAAACATTGGCAGCCTGCTACGTAAGCGGCATAAATACTCTATACGACAAGCTCCAGGATAACACCCCTTTCATGGTGGTCATGCCGTCGGCAAACCGGGGCCACGCGAAATATCTGATCGAGCACAACTGGCAGCTGGACAGGGTCCTCCGCTTTTGCAGTGAGCATCCGGACAGCAACTGGTTTGAGCAATTCTATTACCGCGAATACATACAAACGCCAAGCAACCGGTTCACCACATATCGACTGCTTGGTACGCCGAACGGTGTAATTCTGGCAGGCGGTATCACATACTCTGCCCATGATAAGCGTGGCAGCCGGAAGACTATCATAAACGACCGCCATGGTGAAGTCAGCGGGCCAGTGCTACGCGTAAAGCAAGCGTTCGAGGATCCCCGAAGTCCGTACTT
>Ga0070658_10002184_pt1 | contig 16433 bp, 20 predicted proteins | sample KBSC13metaG_FD_64664 | JGI IMG/M metagenome (GOLD analysis project Ga0070658, IMG submission 64664) | Corn rhizosphere microbial communities from Kellogg Biological Station, Michigan, USA - KBS C1-3 metaG | ecosystem: Host-associated > Plants > Roots > Rhizosphere > Soil ...
TTCCGGAAAGCTGGCATGCGCCTGAATGGATGGCCGCCAGGATGATGGGAGGGGAACCAACTGCTGCTCGGCAGAGGATGATCAAGCCGCGGAAGAAAGCGGACCGGCAGTAGCGCGCCATAATCGGTCATCGAACCAGCGGGCGGATGATCTCGACAGCGGTCGTTGTCCATCAGGTTCCGTAGGGCATCAACCGGCTAAGCTCATTGTGCACAGCTGGCCAACCCGTATTGCGCCGGTGTCGCGGGAGAGACTGATCGTTTGGCACTCGTGAGCAATGGGCGCGCGCCTCTGTATCCATGAAGTCCGCGCTATGCCGGGCAAGAGCTCCGGGGGAAAGTGCCACCGGCCGGATGAGCCACATTTTGGAAACCATTGTAAAATTGATTTTGTATTCGCCGTAGCCCTTGGGTCATTTCAGCCAACAGCGGGGCCAGGGCATCTCCATTCGCCGCTCATGATTTCGGGAACGTGATACCGGACCAGGAGGTCCCCATTGGGTTATTTCCCAGGACGGCTGATCAATTGTCCTGGTCCTCGTCGTCACCCTCCCCGTCTTCCTCCGATTGGGCTTCAGCATAAGCTCGGCACCCCTCGTCGAAGCTCCAGCTTTTACCTCCACAATCGTCCGGATCAGTTATGCTCCTCTCCTCGGCCCATTGGTAGCCAGCGTCGTGGCCGCTGCAATCAACCGTGCAACCATCCCCAGCATAGGAATTGCCGTCGCCTTCGTCACGGTCACGACGTTGATCGTATTCTTGGTAAGTTTCGCCACCCTTTTCCTGACCAGGGTAGGATGAAATGTCAGTGTCATCTGAGCTGTCTATGTCTTTGGATGCGCTATGACCGCACGCGGATAACAGCAGGAAACAGGCCAGTACGCTGTCTCTCGCATAACATGGCCCCCACCCCTCGTTTCCGCCTCCCAGAAATTGGCGTTCCGTCAGCTCACGCACTCTATTTTTGCGACGGGACGTATATGCGCACTATATCTTAGCCCCGCTGACGAGAAAAAACCTCCGCACTCGCTCCTAACGGTGCACCCTTCGCACTCAGACATGAATTCTTGTTTCCAATCGCTGATTGAGCGCTTTGCAAATCTCCAGATAGATCGGTCGATGATGCAGAGCTGGGTGTTATAAATCGAGGTATTTATCCTTGCTCGATCCAGAATTCCGACGGCCTTGCGGAGCTCATCAGCATAGTCGGCAGGATCTATCCACAGATCCGCCAAATTGGCCTTCGTGAACCCGGTCATTTCCAGGCCCATCAACGCCACATGATCCACGAACAGCAGATTGCGGGCGAGGAATTCCGCGAGGTTGGCAAGGCGCGGGACCGTTTGCTTGTGCAAGACGACTCGCACTTCGGCCGGAACACCTTCTTGCTTCAGATTGAGAATTCCACGAACAGTTTCATCGTAAGCGCCGTCAGCCTGCACGACGTAGTCATGGATGTGCGCCAGATCTGAATAAAGTGGGACGCCGACCATTAGATCGGGATGGGCAATTCTTGCCAATTTCCTCGCGAACTCGGCGTCCGCGAAGCTTCTGCCATTGGAAAGGATGTGGAGCGAGGTTCGGGGCAGAAACGATTTGCTCGCTTGGACGAGCTCAAACAACCGATCCCCGAGCAAGGTTGGCTCACCCCCACTGAACATGATCTCGGGCACATCGAAGTCGATGTGGGCAAGCGTCTCGAGGATTTCGTCGACTATCCAGCCGTCATCGACATTTCGCGGGGGCTGCGAACACATCAGGCATAGATTGTTGCATCTCTCCGTGAGGAGGAAGCTGTTGATAGAAGCTCCCTTGCGGAAGATCGCACGAACTAGACTCTTTGCTGGAAAGACCCTCAGAATGTCTCCATCCGCCAGGTACCGAAAATCGCTGGGCAGCTGGATCAAGGGCAGATGGCCGTCTCCTTCTGCACCTTCGACCGATGAACCGACTCTGACGTACCAGGCAAAACCCTCGGGGACTGGACCATCGCCCATCAGATACGCTTCGCGTTTCCGAAGTGACCTCGGGCGAAGGGCATTCGTTGAAAGGCGAACTACATGCCGCTCTAACGTAGGCGCTTCGCCCGAAAATCTAGCAGCTCTGGTGTCGAGCGTGATCATCACGAATACGCCCAGCGTTCGAAGATCTCTTTGACTTCAGGACGTCGCAAACGCTCAATGAGGCCTTTGAAAATTGCCATATTGCGATTGCAGAACGCCGATAAGGGCTTCTTGCCAACCATGCTTGATTGCGTTGTGTGGTGGAAGATCGGATCAGCGCCGCAATAGGGCTCAAAGGCACACCACGAGCACATTGGCGCGCTAGCGGCAAACGAGCTTTCTAGCGCCTCCAGGAGGCGATCGTTCAGAAAGATATCTTCGTATGAGTCACGATGAACGTTGCCGATGCAGAAGGTTTTGTCTCCCATCTCAGCGAGCATGCGGCTTTCGTCCGAGGCATAGACGTCACCATCGTAGTTGTAGACGATAGCAGCGACCCCGATCCCTGACGGGCTCTGCAAGTCGACATATCCCGGCTGGAATGGCGTGAGCATCTTTCTCAGTATTATCGAGGCATAATACTCTGTGAAAGGATACCCCTGCAAGTTCAGATCGATTATATAGTCAAGCCCTTCGAAATAAAACTTTAGCCACTTCTCCTGCCCATACGATTGATAGGATTTTGTCTTCACGGCGAAGCCGTAAGGGGAGAGGGGGCGCAGAAATATCCCATGAAACCCTTGCGTGATGTACTCATCAATGATCTCACGGCCTCGCTCGAGGCTTGCCGCCGTGGTGGTCATCAATGCGCCAACCCGATCGCGGCCGAGCTCTTTTCTGACTCTTCCAATGCCCTTAATCGTGCGGGCGTAAGAATCCCTTCCCGGGCGCGGACGATTGCGGTTGTGAAGATCCTCGGGGCCATCGAGGGAAGTTGAAATCAGCACATTGTGCTGCCTGGCAAACTCGATCGCCTCATCGTCCAAAAGAGCGAGATTAGTCGCGATCACGAATTGGAGTTCTCGCCTTTCCTCTAGGTTTCGCCTCTCGACCTCATCCACGATAAAACGGATCAACGACAGATTGAGCAGAGATTCTCCGCCTTGAAATTCGAATTTGAGGACCGGCGAAGGTGACCGAAACGCGAGTGCGATCGCCTTCAGTGCCGTGTCCTCAGACATGTCAAATTCTCGGAGGTCATCATTCGCTCGGGAAACCTGACAGTACGGGCAGGAATGGTCGCAACGGAGCGTCGTGACGAAGAGATGGAGCGCCGTGAAATTCGCGAGGGGAGCAAGCTTGGTTCTTAGCTTCAATGCGAGAAGGTCGACTGCGACATTCGAATCGTCGTCTATCAAAAAGTGCTTGGCTTTAAGCTCTTCGTACGCCGCGCCGCCTGGATCGAGTTTGCCCTGAGCGAATTGACCAATGATCGCTCGATCAAGAATGACGAATTCGCCTATGAGATTTGACAGGACATACTCATCGCCATGAAGTTGCGTGAAGCGGAACGGGAGGAGGCGATAACCAGACGCGAGGCTGCTTTTATAGGACTTGAGCGCTTGGAATTTACTCATTCCTGGAGACCCGTCCGCGAAAACGTCAGCCCCAAAATGGCGTTACGCACCGGTTCGGTCTGAGCTTCGATCGAAATCCTAAGGTCCTGATCGACAACCTCTCTTCGGAAGTCGCGTTCTAATGCTTCAGGCTCTTCCTTGAGCGATGTTGGTATGAGAATGCACCGCACTTCCCCGGGCGTCGTCTCGAATCGAACAGTAGCACGAGCCATCAGTGCGTAGGTGGCGCGCTTGATCCCCTCCAGACTGAACATCGAGAGGGGAAAAGATAGCACCAGCGGCGCCGGTTTTGGTTCCGGACCGGACATGGGACCCCTTTTGTACAGGCGAACTGCCGCTTGATTGCTTAGTAAGAACTCGAAGCGTGGGAGGCATGGGATGCGTGAGACGCATGCGATGCATGAGAGCTGTGCGCTGAGAACTGCAAATCAGTAATAGAGTGTCGGAGAATTGCGTCAGCGCCGGCGATTGTCTGAGCCGCGATAGCGTTCGAAACGACCTCTTCGGAACCAGTCGCAGGAGTCGCATGCGCGCCGCTCGAGGCGACTAGTGTCCCGATGGTCAAAGCAAACGGCTTAAGAAATGCCTTCTTCATGACTCTCCCCTCGCACGCCCCATCATTCAAACTAGTTCAGAATACCGCCTTCCGCAGAGATTGTCATCCCCAAAGCTTTGCAATGTGTTAACAACATTCCTGGAGGCGATTGCTTCAACGGCGCGATCGGTCCCGACGCCCATTTGAAAGGATCGCCAATGTGGGTTTTGGATGAAAGACGGGTAGTCGAATGCTGCAAGGGTGCCGCCTACATGTGGCCGAGTGGAATAAGGAGGTGCGCGAATGTCTGACGAATGCGAGAACTGTGGGGCGGCGATCAGCAAAGGCAGCGCCTTCAAAGGCGAGAATCTTCGCCTGCAGGCCGCGTATGTCATCAAGGCGAATTTTATCAACCAGACGACGGCGCCCGAGATGTGCCAAAAGTGCGGGCACCCCGCGCTCACACAGGCCAACGAGACGCTTGATCGTGAAATTGTAGAGCGCGCCGCCTTCTTGCAGCAACACATCACCGACTTTCCGATGTTCACGCTGGCTTGGCTCCCGGCGAACATCTCCGTGAAGCTGAAGAATATGGTGACGGCCAACATCACGGTTGGCACCGGCTTGTTCAACGAGATGAGCCAGAGCTGGTCCGACGCGTTCGGAGCGGTGAACACCACTGGTGGCATGACCGGCAAGATCAACAAAGGCGAAGCGACGGCCCGCGCCATTCTGATCGACAAGGCCATGCGCATGGGCGCCAACTGCCTACTTGCGGTGGACGTCGACTACGGCACTACCGCCAACAACGCTGCGACCATCAACATGCAGGCGACCGCGGCTTCAATCGCCAACCTCGAGGCACTGCTCGATGAGGCTGAACTTCAGCGTGCCGACGCGTTGCAGGAGGCCTATCGTCGGATCGCTCAACTGCGGCGATGGCGGGCGGGCCATGACATCCCGACGACCGCGCCGTCGGAGGCCGTCGAATGAGCTTCTTATGCGCCGGCGCGGTCGCAGTCAAAGTCTGACGGAGGAATGACCGACAGAAGTGACAGCAAGGTCGCCCACCGCTTCGGGGGTGTGTGGACTGAGATTAAGCTAAAGGCATTGGCCGATTACCTGCAGTTCTATCAAGGTGCGCTACGCGGCCAGAAGTTCGAGACCTGGTATGTTGATGCCTTCGCTGGCACGGGCGACCGCCACGCATTCGTCGAAACAGGCGGCATGTTCGAGAACAAGCCACTCACGATTGAGGAGCGCGTGCTCGAGGGTAGTGCGCGCAAGGCCCTTCGCATCGAACCACCGTTCGCTCACTTCTGGTTCGCAGAACGGAACAAGCGCCGGGCGACGGCGCTGGGGTCGCTCCGGAACGAGTTTCTGGGCCGGGACATCATCGTCCGACGTGGCGAGGCGAACGCAGAGCTGGAACACCTATTCACCTCGAGGCCGTGGGTTGGCTCGGATGCGTGGAAGCAGCGCGCGGTCGTATTTCTCGATCCCTACGGAATGAGCGTCGACTGGACCACACTGAAGCTGTTGGCCGAAACCAAGCGCGCCGATGTGTGGTACCTCTTCCCCCGGGCGGCGGTGGTCCGGCAGCTGGCGCACGACCTGACAGCAGTGGATGCCGACAAGCGGCGGCGCCTGTCGCAGGTTTTCGGCGGGGACGATTGGGAAGAGGAATTTTACCGCGCTCGGCCCGCACAAACGAGCTTGCTTTTCGATTCGCCGGCCGAGGGCTCAGGTGGGCGGGTAGCAACGTCGGAGCAGATCGCTGTATTCGCCCGGAAGAAGTTCGGCACGCTTTTCGGATTCGTCTCGGATCCGCTGCCGTTGACGGTGAAGAGCCAGGATCAGTTCGAGCTCTACTGCTTGTCCAACAACCCGCCTGCTTTCAGCCTAATAAAGAAGGGCGTCGACTTCGTGCTCAAGAAGTATGGACGGGCATCGCGTCGTGCGTAGTCTGGCGGTAAATGCGCCCAGTCTTTTTCTTGTTCACACCGCCCCATTGTTTAAAGAAGAACTCGGTCCCTGACGTCGAGCAGGCGTCGAAGATCGGATCGACCCACTCTTCGAGCATCGGCCGCGCCCGCGGCCCGCTTTCGCCGCCCACGATCGCCCAATCGATCCCGAACAGGTGAAGGCCCGGTATCGCTCCGATGAGCGGCTCGAAAGAGATGAAACGGATCGCAGCGGGCACGTGCCGTAAGTGATCGATGCGTTCGACAACGAGCGGACCTTCGACGCTGGTGCCGAGCCAGACGTTCGCAAGCGGGATCGGGGAAATGCGAGCCAACAGATCGGCCATGCGCTCGGGCCGCTTGGTGAGGATCTGATATTGGTGTTGCGGCGTGCAGCGCATGACGTCCCAGATCCGCGCAACAAACTCCTCTGGAACATCCGGATGGAACAGATCGGACATCGAGTTCACGAAGACCCGCCGAGCTTTCTTCCAAGTCAGCGGAATTTTGAGCGATGCCTCGTCGCACCGAACGAGGTCAGTCCAGACGGCTCCGCGCTTTGTGCGCTTGGTTAGGCCGGCATACTTGGACGTCCCCATTGCCTCGAGGCGCGCGGCCATCCGCATGGCGTAGCAGTTCGTGCAACCGGCGCTCTCAATCGAGCATCCGACGACTGGGTTCCAGGTCAAATCAGTCCATTCGATCGATGATCGCTGAGCCATGCGCCCCTCCTCGACACCTCGTGGGATAACACACCACCTACGGCGAAGGAATCGGGCTCACGCGGGCTCGAGACGCTTCCCCCCACATGAGAGAGTGTCGGCAGCCAGCTGTCAACTTTCGCCGGCCGCAGCGTGAAAGCGGAACGGCGGCTAACGGCCAGGTTCAGCATTCCGGCAGTTGGTTCACAGCTCAAGGCCGAGAAAGGAGGCGCCGGGCACTGGGTTGAAAGAAACCGGCTCGGCCGGCACAAAGCCGAAGCCTTTATATAATCTGCGTGCGGAGACGGACTTCTCCATCACGTCGAGCCTCATCTCACGGTAGCCGGCAATCCGCGCCTCGGCGATTAATCGTTCAACCAGATCGCGACCCAGATCGTTGCCGCGTGCGTAGGGACGGACATACATTCTTTTCATCTCGCAGATTTCGTTCGTGACTCTGCGGAACGCGACGCAGCCAAGGACATCACCACTCCGTTCAGCCAGCAAGACGCATCCTGATGGCGCTGCATACTTCGCGGGCAATTCGACAAACTCGGCGCCGTTTCCCTGATAATCGAGATTGATCGGCGAATTAGCGATGAACTCACGCCAGATGCTGAGGACCGACGCTGTGTCGTCAGGGAAGTTCGCTTGCCTGATAATCACCATACTTCGATTCTTTGCCGAAGATCGTGGCGGCAATGGGACGACCGTTTCCAAGACCGCCGTGCATGCCGAGAAGCGGCAAACCGTCCTGAACCAGGGGCAGCTTCTTTTCGGGCTCGCCCGTTAGCGGAGGGATTGCTCTCGGCCAACTGCTCGCGGCCTTACTCGCGCACGGCTGAGCCTCCTCGGCGGACGCCTAGCAGCGCCGGTGAAGCTGTTATACTGGCGGAGCGGAACGGCGGCAACACCGAGCTATCGGCGGCGACACGGATCACTCAAACCGGGGCGATTACTGATGACCTCTCAAGGAGATTCGCCAGAGCGACACCGCGTGGTCATCGTTGGAGCCGGGTTCGGCGGCTTATGGGCAGTCAAGCACCTGAAAGGCGCGTCCGTCGACATCACGCTCATCGACCAGCGCAATCACCACGTCTTCCAGCCGCTGCTATATCAGGTCGCTACCGCTTCGCTCGCGCCGTCGGAGATCGCCTGGCCAATCCGTTCGATGCTTAGCGAGCGAAAAGATGTCACCACAATTCTGGCAATGGTGACCGGCGTGGATGCCACAGGCTGTACTGTGCGCTTGGCTGACGGAGGCACAGTTCCTTACGACACGCTGATCCTGGCGACTGGCGCGCGCCATGGCTACTTCGGCCATGACGACTGGGAAGCTCTGGCTCCGGGTCTCAAGACTATCGAGGATGCCACTGCCATCCGCGGCAGGATCCTGACGGCCTTCGAGCAGGCCGAGCGCGAAACCGACCCGAGGCTTCAGGACGCATTGCTTACCTTCGCCATCGTCGGCGCCGGTCCTACCGGCGTTGAGCTGGCGGGTACTATTGCCGACTTGGCTCATGACACACTGCCGAACGATTTCCGTGCGATTGACACCCACAAGACCAAGGTACTGCTCGTGGAGGCTGGTGCGAAGGTACTGAGCGGTTATCCTGAGGACCTGTCGCAATACGCCAAGAGAGCACTGGAGAAACTCGGGGTCGAAGTGAGCCTGGGTGCCCCAGTGACCCGGATTGAGCCGAACGTCATTACTTTCGGGCAACGGCGGGTCGAAGCGCACACGATCATCTGGGCTGCCGGCGTACGCGCGTCGCCGGCGGCGGAATGGCTGGGCGCGCCGGCGGACCGGAGCGGGCGGATCATCGTCGAGCCCGATCTGAGCGTCCCCGGCCACAGAAACATCTTCGCTGTAGGAGATACGGTTGCGGTTACAGCGCCCGACGGGTCGCCCGTGCCGGGCATCGCCCCGGCCGCGAAGCAGGAGGGAGCTTTCGTTGCCGAGACTATTCGCCGGCATATCTCCGGTGACTCCGAGTTGCGATCATTCAATTATCATCATGAGGGCAGCCTCGCCCAAATTGGCAAGCGCAGAGCGGTAATCGACTTCGGATCGGTCAAGTTGCGCGGTGCGATCGCCTGGTGGCTGTGGGGAATCGCGCACATCTATTTTCTCGTCGGCGTACGCTCTCGCCTCAGTGTCGCGCTCAACTGGTTATGGATCTACATGCGCAACCAGCGGAGTGCGCGGCTCATCACCCAAGCTGAGGGAGAAGCAGCGGTCGAGTGAAAGTCCGCTTTCGCCAAGTGCCGACTCCAAGCGGTCAGGCGGCTATCGGCCAGCCAATGCCGTACCGCAAGCGGCGGGGCCCGGTGGTTAGGGGACCTTATTGCCATGATTTGTCCGCACTGCTGATTGAGCACATCTCTTTGGTGAGGAGGCAACTGATGCTATTATAGCCTTCGATTGACCGAACGAGGGCGCGCAAATGAGCAACGACCGGCCCGGCGAACCTCTATCTCAAAAGGACAAGATTGACATCCTCTTGGAGGAATACCGATCATTGCGAGCTGAGAGCGTTCAAAGTGCTTCCCGTTACAATTACATCATCGTCGGCGGCGCCGCCGCGGAGGCTTGGGCTTTCAGCGCCTCTGGCGCAACCGGCACCCTCCTTTGGATTTTCGCCGGTGCAATTGCGATGCTTGCCCTCTTCCTCGTAGATTCGGTGGGCCGGAGTGTTTGGAATCTTTCGAAGCGCATTCAGCGTATCGAAGCTGAGATCAACGCACGCGCTGGTAGTCACCTCCTCGTATGGGAACAGCTCTATGGTGGAGCACGGCGCTCCTCCGTTTGGACATCTCTGTTCCCGCTCAAACCATCGTCCCATTCGGAATTAGACATGGAGGCCAATTCGGTTCCTCCCGACGGCGTCTGGTGAGCGGCCCGACCCTTCGGCTTGTTCGCGATTGCGTCGTTAACTGCACGTCCGCTTGGAGCGCCTGATCGTTTAAAAGCAGACTGGCTGCTCTCGGCCATTCTCCGACTGAGCAACGCTCGCTCCCACGTCGGCGCCGTGCTATCAGCATCCGAGGGGAGCCGGTACCGGCGAAAGCGGGTACCTCTCCCTCCTCGTCGACTGCTCGCCACAGGTAGTGCATCTCGCCATTGATCTTCACGTGGACCTCGTCGAGGTGCCACTTCCACTGCCGGAACCCGCGCATCCGGCTACCAGTCGGTGCATTTTCTCTGACAGAGCCCGTCAGCCCTCTACAGAGGTGAAATTTGCTTCGCTGGTGCGAGTGCCTTTTTGCTCGGACGAATGCCCAGGGTTCTCGTAGCATTTCCAGTTCGATATAGGTGCGCTATCGTGCTGTAATGCTATCGATTTTTGCCCCCTGCCAGGAGCAAGCCGGATGCCCGCTACGCGCGTCGATTCCCAGCTAATCGATCAAATATACGAAGCGGCCGTCGCGACGGAGCTTTGGCCATCCGTATTGGACGCCATCGGCACAGCAGTCGGCGCTTGGGGTGGCGTCTTTATTGGTGTCTCGCCGACGGGTGCCCAGTGGGTCGCTTCTCCTGGTCTGCACGAGCACATGGTAGAATATGTGGCAGCCGGCTGGGCCGCCAACCCGGCCCACACGATGCCGCTCTTTGTCGATCCGTACCCGGGCTTCAGGGCCGAGACCGCCTACCGGACAATTGAGGAGATTGAAGCTGAGCCAGTTAAAGCTGAGTTCATGATTCCTCGCGGTTTAATTGCGGGTGCGGCGTCCGTCTTTCAGGGCAGCGACCAAGATGCCCTTTATCTCGCGATTGAGGGCTTCCAGACCCACCACGAGGCAGAGCAGTCGGTCGCCCGGCTTGATGTCTTGCGTCCCCACATAGGTCGCGCGCTTAGCTTATCGGCAAAGTTCCGACAGCGCCGCGATCATGCGTTGGTAACTGGGCTGCAGCTAATCGGAGTAGGGGCTGCCGTGATCGGCCGCGACAGCAAACTGCGGGCGATGAACGAGGCATTCGAACAGCGCCTCGGGAGACTCATGATAGAGCGGAGCCACAAATTGGTCTTCACTGACCGATTTCTTCAAGATTGCTTAGTCTTGGCGCTTGTTCATGACGCGACCCAAAAGGACGTAAGCTCCGTCGCAGTTCGATCGCCCCTTCTTGTCGCTCCAATCGTCGTCCACATAATTCCACTCAGAAATACTGCGCGGGACATCGCGGAAAGCGACGGCGTGGCGATGATCATTGCCAACGGGGCCAATGAAGCGTTGCCTAATGCCCACATACTCAGACTTTTGTTCGATCTTACGCCGGCTGAAGCCCGCGTTGCGCGTTTAGTTGCCGACGGGATGAGGATTCAGCAGATATCCAACACACTTGGGACTTCGGCGATGACGGTTCGCACGCAGCTAAAGGCTGTGTTCGCCAAAACCGGGGTCGGCAGACAAGCAGACCTGGTGAGTTTGCTCGCGACCATACGAACGCCCCCGCCGTTGTGAGCACGTCGCGGCATATCGCGACTCTAAAGCTGATCCGCGACAGGCGTGACGGGATTCGATGCGAACATACCCCAAGAAGGGTATGCCTGCTTTGGCGTGATATTCTAACTTGTTGATCGAACACGAGTCGGCAACATCCAGACAGGGGTTGGGCTATGCTTCACGCAGGTTGGAACGCGACGCGACTTCGGCGAGGACTTTTGGGCGCGGTCGCAACATCGCTCAGCTTCACTCTCCCGTTTTTTGCAGCGCCCGCCGTGGCGACAAATTACGTCGACACGTTCACCATCCCTCTCGATTCCTTTCGCTGCGGGTTTCTGGTGTCGACGCAGTATTGCGCCGTCTCGATTCCATTCGACGGAGGTGCGCGAAACGCTCAATCGGGCGACTTCTTCACAGAAGACATCACCTTTGACTCGCCGTTGTCTGTCCCTGCTTCGGCTGGAGTGAGTGTGCTTGAAGCCCTTCTTGCAGACTCCACGGCGTATCCAGGCGGGCTTGCTCCCGGACCGTATCAGGCTTTCACCGCTATGAGCTTTAGGGGAAGCCGAGGCATGCCGCCTCCGAATCTGGGTAGCTCTCTGACGACGGCGAATTTCGGTTACGATGCGTATGTTGGGTGGTGCTGTGACACGCCAACCGCACCTTACTCCGTGACTGGAGCGTCCGCATCGTATCAGATACAGTCCGACGGGCTTCGCCCAATTGGGGGACTGGTGTTCGGTTACCTAAACTCGATTGCCGCCACTCCTCAGGTTCTTTCTGACTTCCAAGGTGGCAGTCCAGATGCGCCGGTTCTTCTTCCCGCCGGTTCGATCGGCGAAATCACAGGAAAAATCGGCGGAGATTACCCGCCCGAGTCGTTCTACGGATTCGATTGGGGCGGTGGCTTATTTCAAACAGAGGTCACCGTAACAGGAGCAGCTCCAAGCGACGTGTTCGACTTGAAGCTGTTCGCAGATCCGGGGGCGCTGCTCCGGGACGTGACGCTCAACCCAGCAAACAATTTCGATGCACTAATGACCGTCGATTCGCTTGCGCCGGGTCACTACAAAATCGGCCTTTCCGATTCTGGCGGAGTTGATCCCTCGTTCAGTCTGCGATTCCTGACACCGGTTGGATTAGGAGCGGTACCTGAGCCTCAAACATGGGCGATGATGCTCCTCGGCTTTGCCTTCGTTGGTGGCGCCATGCGGTCAATCAGGCGTCGCAAAAAAAGCACACGATCGTCCGGCGGCTATGGGTGGCTAGCGGGCTCTGTCGTTTCGGTATCCTCAGGATGAATACTTCGAATTGGACCCCCAAATTACGGATAATCGACACCTCTTTTAGCTTCAATGTAAAGATCCTAAAATGAGTAACAAACTGTCGCACCCACGCGGCTTCCTAGACGATCTGGAATATGCAGCCGGCGTTCCGGTCGTGCTGTCTAGGTACGGGTTCAAGAAAGCAAAGCTCAATGGTAAGACCTATCTTATTGCTATGACCAGAGAGGAAGCTATCGAATTAGCGATACGAGTGCGAGGCGGATCGCGCGAACACGCCGAAGCCTTGGTCGAAAACGAGTGCTACGGTGGGGGCGACTTTGATGTTTGCCATCCGTTTGGGCGCTGCACGGGATGCGTCAGAGTGGGAGATATCGGAGCTTTCTTCTGCCAATGCGTTAGTCACGGGTCATAGTGAGCATCGGCGCCACACTCTGACATGGACACGGGCCACCGAAAATCGGGGACCGCCAGTTTGCAGCTGGTAGCTGAGCGCCTTTCGATTACGGGCTCAAAGATTAATTGGAGTGCGCGATTTAGGATCGCACGCCGGTCGCTAGCCTCGACCCTGGCTTTACGCCCACTGTTGGCCGATTGTGTTGAAAAAGGCGCCTCTAGGGAAGGCGAGAAATATTAATGCTCGGGGACATGCTCAAGCGCAGGATTGATTTAGGCACGACCCGCCTTGGAGTCCGAAGCTGCTGTCGCGAGCCATGAAATTACGTGCGCCGACTTTTTCAACACAATCGGCCGAAAGCCGACGGTCCGCTCTGAACACTGAGCGATGAGAAGCGGCCGGTAAGCGTCGGACGCAACCGCTTTTCCTTGCCTACCGACCCAGCGGTTAGGTCCGATGACGATTTACCTGTCATGAAAGCGTCGTCGTACCGCTCGACCTCCAAGGATTACCATTTCAGGCGGCGAGATTAACGCTGGCTTCCTGATACATTAACGAAAACGAAGGTCGCTCGCCTTTACGGCTACCTCCTCTGCAGCAGGGGGACGGCCTGTACTCCGCGTGTACTCTTGCATCGTGCATGAGCATGACCTTCGTCTCGTGGTCGTCGCGGGCGTCATCTGTCTGCTCGAATCGATCATTGCTTTCTCTTCCTTCGAGCAGGCTTTGCGAAACCGTTCGCGGCAGAAGGTTTGGATCGGCCTGGCTGCTGTTGTGGCGGGTCTTGGCATCTGGGCCACCCATTTCAGCGCGATGTTGGCCTACACACCCGGAATTCCCGTCGGTTACGATCTTCTCACCACCCTCTATTCCGTCGCCGCCGCGGTAATAGTTACGGGTATCGGCTGGCTTTTCGCGCTCAACGCGCGTCCCGCCCTGGCGGTTCTCGGCGGTGCGATCGTCGGAGCGGGCGTGGGAACGATGCACTATATCGGCATGTCTGCAGTCAAGATTGCCGGCTTCATGGTGCGGGATCCGACCTTAGTCGGCGCTTCGGTCATCGTCGGGATCGTTCTTGCGGGCGCGGCGGTGTGGACGGCGCGGTTCAAATCGCGAAAGTTCGCCGGGCTGGCCCCGTTGTTGCTAACTGCCGCGATCTGTGGACTCCATTTCACAGCCATGTCCGCTAAGGTTGGTAAGCGGGCCAACGCACGATCCCTGCGCCGGCCCGCCCACAACGAACCAATCGCACTTGGTCTTCGTTCCGAGTTCATTTTTGGCTGAAAAAGCCAAAAAATGTCGATACCTGAGGAACCTGGGCGCGACCGGGGCATTCAACGTAGCGAGCGGCGCCAATACCCCCCTCCCGTCCTGGCGCGCTTCGATAAACGATCCCGAAATCCTACGCACCCGCTCCGGCGGGTGTTTTCTTTCCCGCGAGGTCTCGTGCAAATTCGCCTCGCTCTTGCGCCGAGCCTAGCCGCCAAACCCGAATAGGTGGGCGGCCGCCATCTGCAGGAAGGGTCGTAGGCAGATTGGCCGCTGCGGGTCGAATGCAGACATAGCGTCGGTTTGGATATACGCTGCACAGAGCCGGAAGAGGGACGGTAAATTGGCCATCGATGACCACATCATTCCAACGCCCGATGGGCCGATGACCTGGGCCGAGTGGAAGAAGAAAAATCCGGTTCAGATCCCGTCACGTCGCACCAAAGGGAAGAAGCTTCCGGTGAAGGTGAAGCGGTTCACTTCAGACCCCTAACTGCCAGTATTCCATAATCAGGACTTATATGAGCCAGACCGAACACGACCAATCTACCGTGGAAGAGCCCTTCTCGCTCACTCTCGACCAGTATGGCCGCGTCTGGCTGCACACGAAATTCGAGGGCGTCGAGGTGGCGATCGACCTTGCGGACAAGAACGTCGCCTTTAACATCATGGCCGAGAAAATGGCGGAGTGCGGCTTCGAGCATCGACCCTTCCAGGACCATGAGGAAGCTGACAACGACGACCAGCTCCATCGTTAAATCGGACCAGTCCACATGGCGCCATTCGAAGCTCTGCACTGACAGGACAAAGCGATTGGATACAGAGAGGACCACCTTGCTAGGCCACAGTGCCTGGCTCGGGGGCAGGGCCGACAATCAAACCCGTCACCATCGCATTCGAGCAAGTGGGCGCGATTAGTGCTTTCGGGGATACCGTGCTACAAGGCATTTGCTGACGTCGAATTTTGCGACGGACTTCGGATTTTGAGGACCGCCTCTTGCTCTTACGCGCCGGCGCAAACCAGACGACGACTTCCTTTCATTTTACGGCCTGACGCGCGACCCGTCCGCCCTTTTGTGGCCGGGCCACCCTCCGTTTCTTGAAAGGAAACACCATGACCAAGATTGGCACCGTCAAGTTCTTTAACACTGACAAGGGCTATGGCTTCATCCAGCCGGACGATGGCTCGGCCGACAGCTTCGTGCACGTTTCCGCCGTCCAGGCGGCGGGGATGCACTCCCTGGATAAGGACCAGCGCCTCAACTACGAAGTCGAGCGCGGCAGCAATGGCAAGGAAAGCGCCATTAACCTGTCGCAGGCGGCCTGAGCCCATGCGATTCCCCCTCCCGTTCGCGAGAGGGGGACCCTTTCTTCCGGAGCCCGACGATGAGCCAGACCAGCGATTTCTATGATGCTCGCGCCGACGAGGCCGAGGCCGCGGCGGGCTGCGCGCAACTCGACAACGTGCGCGAGCGCGAGCTGCGCTCGGCTTTGGTATTTCGCAAGCTGGCTGATCAGCAGCGCAAGGTTCTTGTCGATCGGGCCAAGGCCGAGGTGATCCGCGACGAACGTCGCGCTGCAGAGGCCGACCATGCAGCCGAGAGAATCGCTGCCCCACATTAGTGAAGGCTTCTCTCTCAACAGCGCTCTCACAAGACCCGCTTGGCACTTTTGTTCGCGCCATTGATGGCTGGGTTTCACGAGTCTTTGCCGAAAGCGGGCAGTCTGCCAACGGCCACCCCTCGCTGTCCCCTGGCCGCTGCCCAAGGCTGTTTGGCGATGGCGCGAATTTCAGTTCAAGGTATTCGGCAACAGATTCGTGCCCGAGACGCCGGGAGGTCAGCGCTGCCTTTTTGCCATGCTGGCGTTAAAGTCGGGGTCCTTTGTCGACATCCAATCGACGAACTTGCGCACGTTCGGGTTCGCCAGAAGGGCGTCCACGTGCAGCCCATGGCGTTGCAGTTCAGAATTGCTGAAATTGGCAATCAGCGTTTGCTGGCAAATGGGATGCATTGGCACGACATCACGACCGCCCCGGCTCTTTGGCACGGGATCGATGGTCTTACCGGTAAGTCGGCCACAAAGCCAGCAAGGCACCTCCTTGCATCGTCCTGATGCTCGTCGCGGTAGGGGTCCTCACGAGAACCCTGTCTCGAATATTTGCGGGCCATGTGCCTGTCCTGAACTGCCTGAACTTTCGATGCTGGCCTAGGGCGATCGAGTGGGCGTGACCACTTCAACCTGCTTAGAACTGAGCAC
>Ga0070658_10002185_pt1 | contig 16431 bp, 11 predicted proteins | sample KBSC13metaG_FD_64664 | JGI IMG/M metagenome (GOLD analysis project Ga0070658, IMG submission 64664) | Corn rhizosphere microbial communities from Kellogg Biological Station, Michigan, USA - KBS C1-3 metaG | ecosystem: Host-associated > Plants > Roots > Rhizosphere > Soil ...
TGCCTGTGCTTTCTTGCAGTTGACCTCGCAGAAATAGCGGTAGTCTTCCTCTTCCGCCGGAACATACCAGCAGCAGACGCGGTTGGCATCCACCTCACGCTCCTTCAAGAACTCGTCCGGAACGTATACAAACTCGGCATCGCTCCCGGTCTCCGCCTTGCAGGTCTCCAACAGGCTCTGCATGGTCAGCGTGTAGTTCGGACCGGTCGTGTTGTAGATACCGGTCTGATTCGCTTCCACCAATCGAATATTCCACTCCGCCAGATCGCGCACATCGATGATCTCCACGCGCAACGCTCCGTCTCCCGGCACAAGCACCTTGCCGCCCTTCGCGACGCGTACCGGCCAGTAGGTAAAGCGATCCGAGGGATCGAACGGTCCGTTGATCAGACCGGGGCGCAGCACGAGCGTGCGGCCCGGCAATGCCTTCTCCACTTCCTGCTCGCACAACACCTTGAGCGGCCCGTAATTCGTGTTCGAAATGGCATCGGCGGCCTCCGCTTCCTCGGCATCTATCTGACCCAGAGGGCCGTTTTCGTCCCAGGACTCGCGGAAATTCTGGTAGACCGAGATACTGGAGATAAAGGTGTAGTGCCCGACCGAATCGGCCAGCAACTGCGCCGACTGACGCACCACCCGCGGAAAGTAGCCGCAGGTATCGATAACAGCGTCCCACTTTCGGCCCTTCAGCGCCTCCATATCCCCGTCCCGATTGCCCCGCAGTTTCTCCACTTCGGGAAAGATCTCGGGATTGTGCTGTCCTCGATTGAACAGAGTCACCTCATGCCCCCGTGCGAGCGCCGCCTCGACCAGTGCGCGTCCTAAGAACACCGTGCCGCCAATGATCAGTATTTTCATGGTTTTCTCCTCATCCCTCCGTTTCGTCCAAACCAGTCCGAGTGCCAAAACGTGCCAGTAGTTCTTCGTATCCGGGGATCCCTTTGCCGTAGAAACGTCCCCATCGGTACAGGGTAGCTTCTATTTCCGAGGGATTCGGATTGGGTTCTACGCCTGCGCGCATGTAGGGGGCTACCGCCGCCTGAAGCTGTTCCAGGGGAGTGCCTCTCTCGATGAAGTTCATCAGGTTCGCCATCAGGAGTTCCGCGGCGAACGAGCAGTGAAAGATCCACGACAGTGTGACGCTGCTGGACCAGATCGCCTGATGAATGTCCTGACGGTTGGCGTCCAGCGAGGCGATCAGCAGTTCCGCGCCATCGATGATCAGGATGACCCACTGCCCTGGATAGTTGGCGACGACATCGGCCCCGCGCGGATTGAGCACGACCTCTGCACCCGAAATTTCGATCGGTTCGAAAGCTTTCACGGTGATCTCCACGCCCCGCGCCGCTGCTGCCTCGATGTCTGGCCGCAGGACCTCCAGCGGATCGGGGAAGAGGTCGAAAAGCGCGAGTCGTTTGCAGCGCGCCAGCATACTGCGACAGCGCTCGAACACCTGCTCCCGCGTCCGCAACTGATAGACCCGATCGTCCTGCTGCGAACCCCGCAACTCCGCCAGCGCCTCCGCCGCCTGACTGCGTCGCTGCTGAAACGCGTGATTGAGCTGGCTTAGCAACTCCTCCGTGGGCACCGCGCGGCAGATACGATTGGCCCCCTGATCGATCAGAACCGCTCCTTTGGCCTCCAGCGCTTCGATGGCTTTGTAGACGTTGGCGGCAGGCTTCCCCAGCGCCTGCGCGATCCGGTACCCCGTGACCGGCGGCTCCTGCACCAGAAACGCGTAGATCTCCGCTTCCAGCGACGTAAAGCCCAGTTTCGTGAGCGCCTGCACGCAATCATCGATCGCCATTCCGTCCGGCCCTCTTTCTCAAAAACAGATCATTAGTATGGATTACTAATAATACAGGATGTGCGGGTATAATGTCAAGTAGAGCTGTCGGTCTTCATCAAAGAAATACAGGAGGAGAGAGATTATGTCCCGAAGTCGCAGAGAGTTTCTAAGGGCTGCCGCCGCTGCCGGCGCGGGCCTTGCCCTGAGCGCAGCGCACCGAAGTCTGGCCGCAGATCTGGTGGGCCAGGCTCCCAAGCCGCTGCGGATCCTGATCCTGGGCGGCACCGGATTCATCGGCCCCCATCAGGTGCGCTACGCCCTGGCGCGCGGGCATAAACTCACGCTTTTCAACCGGGGCCGCACCAATCCGGGCCTGTTTCCGAACGTGGAACTGTTGGAAGGCGACCGCAACGGCAAGATCGACGCCCTGAAGGGACGCGACTGGGATGTGGTCATCGACAATCCCGCGACGCTGCCCCGCTGGGTGCGCGACACCGCGCAACTGCTCAAAGGCCATGCGGGACAGTACGTCTTCATCTCGACCGTCTCCGTCTATGCCGATACCAGCAAACCGGGCATGGACGAGACCACGGCGCTGCTGACGACCGATATGCCCGACACGGACAGGGTGACCAATCAGAACTATGGGGCATTGAAGGCGCTGGCAGAGAAGGAGGCGGAGAAAGCCTTTCCCGGCAAGACCACCGTCATCCGCCCGGGCCTGATCGTCGGACCGGGCGACACCTCCGATCGCTTCACCTACTGGCCGGTGCGCATCGCGCGCGGCGGCGAGGTGATGGCTCCCGGCGAGCCGACGGATCCGGTACAGTTCATCGATGCACGGGATCTCGGCGAGTGGTCCATCCGAATGGTGGAACAGGGGGACATGGGCATCTACAATGCGCTCGGCCCGAGAGCTACCCTCTCGATCGCGGAGATGCTCTACGGCATTCGCGCCATCACCAGCGCCGACGTGAAGTTCACCTGGGTGCCCGCCGATTTCCTGGCGGAGCAGAAGGTTTCGCCGTGGGGCGACATGCCCGTCTGGGTGCCGGGCCAGGGCGATTCCGCCGGGTTCAGCCGCATGAGCAATCAACACGCCGTCGCCAAGGGCCTGACATTCCGCCCCCTCGCCGACACCGCCCGCGCCACCCTGGAAGACTATCAGGCCCGCGTCACCGCCAAACCGGACACTAAACTCCTCTCCGGCATCACCCCCGCACGCGAGACCGCCGCCCTCGCCGCCTGGCACGCCAAGAAGAAACCGGCGTAACGCGTAACCATTACGACGAGGTCTGGCCGCAGCCAGACCTCGTCTATTTACAGTCCTGTTGTCCGGCACGCAGTAACTCCGCGGTTCTACCCGCGCGCAGTAGGCAGAGCAGCAGCCAGCGCGTTAAAGACAGGCCAGGACTGCGCGGCATAGAAGCGGTGACCGCCGTCTCCAACAACCAATCTGCACTTCTCCGGCGATCCGATATGGGCGTAAATCTGCTGAATAGTGGCGAAGGCTTGCTGCACCCCGGCGATCGGGAAGATCGGATCGGTCTGACCCGCCACGACGATCAGGGGTCGTGGGGCGATCAGGCAGGCGAGGTCGCCCAGATCGAACCAGCGCAGGATGCCGGGGATATAGTTGTCGGCACAGTGGTCGATCTGCGCGATAGAGTGTTTTAGAGAGCAGACATAGCAGGAGGGCATGACGATCTGAATGCGCGGTTCCACACACGCCGCGAACCAACTGATCGTGCCGCCCCCGGAGTTGCCCATGCAGCCGATGCGGTGCGTATCGATCTCTGGAAAGTGCGCCAGCGCATCGATCGCGCGCCGAACATCCCAGACGCGCTCTCCCACCATCGTGCGCCCCAGCAGCAGGGCTACCATACTGGCATGATGACACCCGTTCTCCACATGCCTCACCGAACCGGCACGCGCGTCCCGCCGCTCCCCGAAACAGCGCTGCTCCATCACCAGCGCCGCGTAGCCTTCCCGCACTGCCTGAAGCGCGAAGTCCCGGTCTCCTGAGGCGATCATCTTCTCGTCGTTCTCACTCTTAGGCCGCCCCATCGAGATATGCATTCCGCTGGTATGCCCTTGCAGGCAGATGACCAGAGGCAGCGGTTCCTGAGCATTCCGAGGAAGGAGCAGATGACAGGGCACCTCCGCGCCGGGTTCGGAGGTGAAGACAAACCGCTTCTCCCGGTAAAAATCCTCTTCCCGCTCCTCCTCCATCTGTATATTCAGCGGGACGGCAGCAGGCATCGGCCCCAGCAGGTCATGTAAGCGCGCCTCCACGGCCTGCCGCCACAGCGGGTAGTCTCGCTCCGGTTTGTAGGCCAGCATCGGTCTCAGGCTATCCAGAAGCTGCTGATGACAGGTTTCCGGGGCAAACGCATTCGGTACGATCTCCATAACGTGCTCTCCTCTCGACACAACTCTCCTTCTGTTCGACAGCCACGTCCTCTTCCCCTTTCAAGCGTTCGACCTCCTTGCATCGCACCATCCGCTCCACGCCCCACGCATAGGGAGGAGATGTCATTCACTTGGCGAACGTGAGAGTAGTCATCTCTACGCGAAAGGAGGCCCACTTATGACAAATGTAGCGATCATTGGAAACGCAGGAGGCGGGAAGAGCACGCTCAGTCGGTGTCTCAGTCAGGCGATCGGATTGCCTCTGCACTCCATCGACCTGATCCAGTGGAAGCCGGGTTGGGTCGCAACTCCCGCGGAAGAGGTCCGGTAGAAGCACGAGGCGATCCTCTCTCAGGACCGGTGGATCATCGACGGTTGGGGCGGCTGGGACAACATTGCGGCACGCTTTGATGCCGCGGATACCATCATCCTCGTCGACTTTCCGCTGTATCTCCACTACTGGTGGGCGATGAAGCGGCAGTTCCAGTGCATCTTCCGCCCACGTCCGGATCTTCCGGACGCGTGCCCCATGTTGCCTATGACCGGGCGACTGATAAAATTGATGTGGACGATCCATCATCAGATGCGCCCTCGGCTGCTGACGATGATAGAGAGCCTGCCCTCCGAGAAACAGGTGTATCACATTCGTTCGCCACGGGAGTTGCGCCGTTTTGTGCGGGAACATTGTACGCCAAACAACTCGTAAGGGCTGAAAACAGGTCCGCCGCCTACCAGGAGATTCAGGGCTGATCAGGCCGAATTTCAGATTCAGGAGTGCTACGTGGAGATACAGAAATCGCATAAACTGAAGGTTAGCGGAGGAATACTTCTTGGCTTTTTCCTGATGCTGGTAGTCAGTATCCCTGCCACAAGACCAGGTCGGGAATGGATGCTTGCCCAAGCTGCGGAACGCCGGAACTTTCCCATGGTGCGCTGGTGTATCGAGCACGGTGTTAATCCGAACATTCATTGCATAGGAGAGACCAACCCCATCCTCCTGGCAATGGATGACAGGCAGATGCTTCACTATCTGCATTCTCATGGCGGTAACATGAACATCGAGGAGGTCCACGACGACTGGTCCGGCTCTGCCTTGCAACATGCCGTCATGAGAGCAGATATAACCGCAGTCCGCAACCTGCTGGCTGAGGGAGCGGACCCCACACCAGAAAATGTGATGTGGTGGGCGAAAGACCTTAAGGAGCCGATCGGCCCGGAAATCATACGTCTGCTGGAGCACGCCGGTGCGCACGAATTGCAGTCTGCTGCAGCCACCTCACCACAGAGCGCCCGTGATGAGTAAGACACAATCTCGAAAACGGTTGGTAAGCAGAGAAGAGTACTTCCAAATCCTGAGGAAGAAATCCACTCTGTACTCTCTGGCCGGCGCTGCTGGAGGTTTTGGACTTTTCTGTATGCTGGTAGCTGCTTCGAATGCATGGTACTGTTTGCTTGACTGGAATCTCCACTTCTATATCGTTCCCTATTTCCTCTGGAACGGCTGCCTGGCTGCATTCGGCTTTGCCACGATTGTATGGGGACGGTTTGCTTTCCAATATACACGGGAGATGGAGGCAATCACCCTGATCACCCGGCACAACACAAGCTCTCTTCCAGAGGTAGAGACGCTGGTTCGCGGATCTACCCAACCCCTCACCGAACATCAGGCAGAACTGCTCCGAGCGGTTGGCCATGAAACAGAGACCCCTCCGGAACAACTGTTGCGGGCCACTCAGGAGGTCCGACAGGGTATGTGAACTCTTCCACTCCGGGTACCATTGCGCGTAGGCACAGATCGATCCTGGACGGTTCTGGCGCTCGGCCCGGTCTCTGTTCGACCGGAGTTTCAGAAGCAGGGCATTGGTGGACAGACGATCCGGGCCGGGTTAGCGCGCCACCGAGTTGGGTCATGGCGTGGTCGTACTCATCGGGCATCCCACCTACTATCCGCGATTCGGTTTTGTGCCTGCCGGCGGCTTCGGCCTGAAGTGCGCGATTCCGGTTCCTGATAATGTCTTCATGGCCACTCTGCTGCGCCCCGATGGTCTGTCAGGCATACACGGGACCGTAGTGTTTCCCCCCGCATTTCAAGAGTAGCCTCTGGAAGAATAGGCTCTCATGCTATTTCATGAGAGCCATTATCCCAAAATGTGCCGTTTCGCGGATGTCTCCAGCACTGGGATCGGGTAAGGTAGACCATCCTATCTCAGACTTTCAGTCAAGCATCAACGGGCTTACGCCATTCTGCGCATTGCCCCGGACTCTTGAGGAGACATCGATTGAAAAAGCCAATTCGCCTGACACTTTCCACCCTGTTGCTGGCTGCAGCCGTGATGCCGAGCCACGCCCAGGCGCCCGCAAGCACGGCGCAGGACCTCCAGACCACCACCACGCAACTGGGCAAAGTGGCCGTCGCCGGCACTCCGGTGACGCTCGGTCCCAGCCCGCATAAAGTCGTGATCCCGGAACTGACCGAAGTGCCGATCATGCTCAAGGGTGATGTTCAGTCGGACGCCACGAAGATCGGCAGCGAACTTCTCTTCTACGTCGCCAAAGACGTCTACGGCCCCGGCCACACGCTTCTGATCGCCCGTGACACGCCGGTTCCCGGCCAGATCGTCGAGGTGCCTGCCAACCCGAAATCCCGCGGCGTCGGCAAACTGGCACTCCGTTGTGACTACGTATTGGCCTGGGACAAAACGCACATCCCCCTGCGTGCAGCACATCGGGCAGCCCGCGGCAACGCGCAGACTAACCAGCCAGGCAGCGAAGAAGGCGTGGTGGTGGATACGATCGCCAATAGCAGAGATGCCAAACTCCCTGTCGGCAAAACCTACCGCGTCTATGTCAGTGCGGATACCCAGAGCGAAGCGCTGACCCCCAGCGTCGAACAGGACTCGCGAATCTCGACCGCACTCAAAGAGGCTTTCGTGCTTCTCAAAGACGGAAGTTGGGCCATCGGCTTGATCCGTCAGGTCGGTAAGAACTACATCCTCACCAACTCCGGAGGATCCTCCTCAGTACGAATCTCGGATGTGCGCTCGCTGGAGTATCTCAAAGACGCCGGTCGGCCTGCCCTGAGATAGGCCCTCAAGAAACAAATTTCCGTTTTTATGGCCCTGCTTAGTGGGGCTTTGCGGGAATATCCGGGAGGCCACCGAGCTGTTTGAGGGCGTCGGTGGGGGTGAAGGTCGTCAGGTCGAGGGAGATGCCGGGCCACTTATTAGCGGCCTTTTCGGCAGCGTCTCCCAGTGTCTTGGCGAGACCTTCTGGCTTGCCGTTCCAGGGTGGGCAGCGCAGGATCGGCTCAGGAGAGCCGGCGAACGCTGCATCGCGGGCGACGCTATCGACGAAGAAGACCGGATTGACGGCGATGCGTGCCGGATCGTCCCAGCGTGCGAACCACCGGGTATCCGGGTCGGTATAGGCGCTGGCCCGATCGTCGAGGTAGAGTGGCAGTTCGGGAGCGACCTGACGCAGGGCGCCATGGATCTTCGCTAGCCTCTGCTGATTCTGCCGGAGACGGAAGTTGTTCAGCGCTTTCCACAGCCCCTGCGAAGGCTGATCCGGGAAAAAGTACAGACTGACCACCGTTCCCAGCGCATAGGGGTAGGGGCCGACGTCGATAGGATCGAAGCCTTCCGTTTGCAGGCAGGCGAGCCGGGTTGCAGAATCGAAGCCCAGATGACCGTTGGTGGGAATACCGTCCCCGCCTGGCATGTCGCCGGTCCATCCGGGCGCTGCCGACGCTTTGAGCGTCAGGGCGGAGAGGCCGGGCGTCTGCGCCAGCGGGGTCAGGAGTTTTACGACCTGCGCCGGTTCGAGCTGCATCCAATCGGCCATGCGTCCATAGTAGTTGCGCATCTGCGGGGAGGCAGCCGCGCTTCGGCGTTTGGCATAAGCCGCGCCCGTCTCCCCCAAAATGTTGACATCCTCAGTTCCCGCCAGACCGCCGCCCCGAAGCAGAGAGGCCGAAGCGCCGATGGCGATCCCTATTTTTCTGCCGACAACCTGTGCGGCCGCAAGGTGCTCGGCCGCCTGTGGGTCGTCCAGCCGCGCGTGAAGCCAGACCTCCGTAAAACCTTTGGCTTTCGCCGTGGTTAGAAGTTCCGTGACTCCGGGCACATCCGGCGGAAGCCGCGCCAGCAGCACCCGCTTCTTCAGCGCCTCCGGCATCGGTTTGGGAGGAGTCGTGCGTGTCCCTGTCCGCGCCGGAGTCGGAGGCGCCGGTCCCGCAGCGACCTTCTGGAGGTACTGGGAACCGATATTCTGTGAGAAGGGGGCCGTTACGGCAGCCCCGCCCGGAACCACAAACTGAACAGTCATCTCCATGCCGACCCGTATCCGATCTGTCCGGATAGGAGTTCCCTGCTTGTCCCAGAACTCGCCCTGATGCGTGACCGACTGCTGAATAGCGGCAGGCAGATCCGTGAATTTGAACTCAGGAGAGTAGCTGAAGCGCTCTTTGCGGTAGGCATCGTCGATCTGATTCATCATCGTCGTCGGCAGCCCCTGCGGATCGCCGGGAGCGAAGCTGAGATGCGACAGCGGATCGTGCTTAATAGTCGCCTCCGTGCCGTCCTCGATCGCCTTCCTGCGCGCCTCAGAGGCCGCTTCCGCCCACTCCTCCAGACGCGCAAAGCGCGCACCGATTCCCGCAACATCGTCCGTCAGCAGATAGGTGGAGGCTCCGACACGCCGGAACGCGCCCGTGACAGTCCAGCAGCAGGCGCGCAAAAGATCCGATCCCCGCGCCTGCTGTCCGGGCAGAGAGCGAATCAGGAGCGATAGCCCTGCCACACGCTTGTCGGCCATCAGATCCAGGCCGGTCGCCTGTGTCACCCGCTTCAAGAGATCTCCCAGCGTCTTCAGATCGCCGTCCAGAGGGATCGGTCGGGCCAGTTTTGGATCAGCGAAGTCGAGTTCGCCCGGCTTGAGACGACTGGGCACGCTATAGACGACCGGAACGCCGTACGCGACGATCGTCTCCGGGTCCGCCTTCTTATCGCCGCGGGGTTCGCTCGCTGCCAGCGTGACGATCTCCTGGCCTGCGCCCGGCTCGGCGCTGCCACCGAAATTGTAGTCGTCCGCCCCCATCTTCGAAAACATAAAATTGACTTTGCGCACCAGGCGCAGGCGTGTCGCCAGTGGATCGACCGGTTGTGCATCTCCCTGCGGCACGTAGTTCAGCGATCCCGGTTCGTTCCCCGCGACGAGACGCGTACGCTGCACGCTCATCGTCTCCGGCAGCAGGCTGAGAAAGAGCCCCCGCTCCACCTCACTCATCTCCGAGAGACCGATCCCCTGCGTGCTGCCCGCCTGCTTCCATTGCGCGGCATCGAAGAAGGAGAGCAGCGCCTGCAGCCGCTCCTCCGCTCTCATTCCCGCATACGGATCCGGCTTCCCCGGTTTGGTCTCGATGACCTGCATCGTTTTGGGTGCGACGACCGTCAGCCCGCCCACCACCACACGCTTGCCGCGCGCATCGATCGTGGCCGCCACCGACTCCCACTGTTCCGGCGTCAACTGGAATCCTGCCGGAAGGCCCATCTCACCCGGGATAACCATCACCATTGGCCCCTGCCGCGCAACATCGTAGTCCAGATGCTGTGCCGGCCTGTTCGCTTGCGTCTGCGCCTGTCCCACCTTCCCCAGACCTGCAAGCCCGACGACCAGCGAGAGCGTCACCAACAACGAACACCGTCTCTGCATAGCGGATCTCCTATTCCTCATACTCGCGAGAAGATACAAAACGAAAAAGACCACGCGTCACTCCCTCCACCCTTCAGCGAGGTTTGGCGGGAATATTGGGCAGCCCTCCTAGCTGTTTGAGGGCGTCAGGAGGGACGAAGCCACTCAGATCAAGCGCGATCCCAGGCCACTTTTTCAGCGCATCCTGAGACGTCTCCCCCATTTTCAGGGCCAGATCTTCCGGTTTGCCGTTCCAGGGATCACATCGCAGCAACGGCTCCCTGGAACTGGCGAACGCGGCCTCCCGCGCGACGCCGGCATCGAAAAAGATCGGGTTTATCGCGATCCGTGCAGGATCGTCCCATCGCCCGAACCAGCGCACCGTCACGGAGGTAAAGGGGCTCGAACGATCGTCCAGATAGAGCGGTAACTGTGGGGCGACTTTTCGAAGGGCTGCATGCATCTGTGCCAGACCTTTTTGGTTCTGCTTGAGACGAAAATCGCAGAGCACTTTCCAGAGATCGCCGGGGCGCGGATTCGGGAAGAAACGCAGACCATCTCCCATCTCCAAAGGACCGGGATTATAGACATCGATCGGGTCGAAGCCTTCCTGCTTCAGGCAAGCCAGACGTGTAGCAAGGTCGTAGCCCAGATGTCCATGCGCGGTAAGACCGTCGCCGCCCGGTGTGCCTCCGGCCCAGCCCGGAGCCGCCGATCCTTTGAGCGTCAGCGCCGAAAGTCCCGGTACCTGCGCCAGCGGCGTCAATAGTCGATTGACCTGATCCGGAGAAAATTTGATCCAATCCGCGAGGGGAGTGAATAGGGAACGCGCTTGCGGAGGGGAGGTGGCGATCCGTCGCTTCGCAAAGACAGCACCCGTCTCGCCGAAAATATTGACATCTTCCTCCCCTGAAATTCCCCCGTTCTTCAGGAGAGACACCGCGGCGCCAATCGCAAGCCCGAGTTTTCGCCCCCGAACCTGTGCGGCGCTGAGGCGCTCCGGGATCTGCGTTTCGTCCAGGTGCACATGCAGCCAGACCTCCGTAAAACCTTTCGCTTTCGCCATGTCCAACAGTTCTGCGGTCGCCTGCGCATCGGGAGGCAAGCGGGCCAGCAGCACCCGTTTGGGCAGCGCCTCGGACATCGGTTTGGGAGGAACAGGCGGCTTTCCTGCCTTACCAGTCGCAGTGGGATGTACAGGAGGAGCTGCGATCCCTCGAAGGTAGGAGAGGCCGATCTGCTCACAGAAACCGGGAGTGACCGCCGCGCCGCCCGGAAGAACATACTGCACGCTGAGTCGCGTATCGATACGCACCTGATCGGTCTGCAAGTTATCGCCGGACCTGGCAAAAGACGCAGCCATCTCCCGAACCGAATTTTGCAGCCCCGCCGGCAGATCCGTGAGCTTGTACACCGGGGAATCGAGCTCCCGCGATTTGCGATACACGCTGTCCACCCGCCGTAGTTGCTCGGGTGGCAGGCTATTCGGATCACCGGTTTCGAAACCGATATGGGAGAGAGGATCGTATTTGAAAGCGCCGTCTCCCACCTCTTCGATCGCCTTGTACCGCGCGTTGAACGCCTCCTCCGCCCACTCCTCCAGCCGCGCGACTCGAACGCCGATCCCGACCACATCGTCGGTCAAGAGGTAGGTCAAAGTTCCGACACGCCGAAACGCCCCGCTCACCGACCAGCAGAGCGCCTGCAAAACATCCCCGGCACGCATCTGTTGCCCTGGAAGCAGGCGCGCAAACAACGGCGCGCCTATCACACGCTTATCCGCCTGCAGATCCAGCCCCGTCGCCTGCGCCACACGCTTCAGCAGATCTCCCAGCGTCTTCACATTCTCATCCAGCACGATCGGCACGCGCAGTTTCGGGTCGGCAACATTCAGGTCGCTCGGCTTGAGGCGATTGGGAACCGTGCGGACGATAGGTACCCCAAAGGCAGATGTCGTCTCGTAGTCGGACTTCAGATCGCCGCGTGGCTGTGAGCCGGAGGTGAACCGGCCTATCTCTTCCCCCACCTCCGGATCCATGCCGTTGAAATATCCAAAATCGTTCGTGTTCTCCTTCGAGAGCCAGTAGAGAATCTTACGAACGAGACGCAGGCGGACTTCCAGAGGGTCGGCCTCCTGGGGAGCGCCCACAGGTTCGTAGCGCTGCGAACCCGGCTCGGCTCCAGCGAGAATACGCGTGCGCTGCACCCCCACCTTCTGCGCAGGCAACAGGCTGAGGAAGAGCGGGCGCTCCTTCTCATTCATGTCTCCCAGGCCGATCCCCTGCGCGCTCCCTGCCTGCGCCCACTGCGCGGCATCAAAATAGGAGAGCAGCACTTGCAGACGCTCTTCCGGTTTCAAGTCCGCATAAGGATTCGGTGCGGCCGGCTTTGTCTCGATGACCCGCATCGTCTTAGGGGTGATCACCGTCACACTGCCTACCCGAATGCGTTTGCTATACTGATCCAGGCGAACCGCGCATGCCTCCAGTTGCTGCTCCCGAGGCAACTGTGCGATGTCGGGAAAGCTCCAGTCGCCTGCCAGGAGCACCAGCAGCGGCCCCTCTTTGATGACATCGTACTCCAGGTGAAGCGGTATGGGGAGCGAAGTCTGCTGTGCCCCTCCCGCTCCCGCAATGCTCACAAGACTGATGGCAATACAAAAGGTCCTCATGATCGATTGCGATCCCTGCATGTTGTGAATCTCCTCATCGTAGCCGCCACGAAAGGTCGGCCCTCCGCCGTATCTCTGCTAACAGTTCAGGACGGAAGGAACGACCGGGCGGCTTCATCGATTTGCGAGGGGATCAGGCGGGAAGCTCTTCAATAGAGGGGAATCCGTGCTGTTCACGGCCCACCGCGGCATCGTACTTTTTGGTGGTTTTGTAGAGTTCCAGATGGCCGTCCGAAGCGGCGGCGGCGCATCGATCCCGCAGAGACTGCATCTCGGTCGCGCTCATAGGCTTGAAGTCGCGGGCGATGCCGAGGTTCTGACGCAGCACCAGCAGAGAGTCGATACCGCTGATGGTCGTCGCGACGGGCAGACTCATGGCGTAGCGCAAGGCTTCGGGAACGGAGATCGCGCCCTGCAGCACGGCCTCACCGCTGCCGCCCAGGCTCTTCATGCCGAGCACACCGATGCCGCGTCGATTCGCTTCGGGCAGAACGTGCTGCGCGAAACTGCGGAAGGTGGCGTCGAACGGATTGAGCGGCATCTGAACCGTGTCGAACTTCACGTTGTGCTGATCCGCCAACTCCAGCATCCGCAGATGGATCATCGGGTTCTTATGGCCGGTAAAGCCGACGAAGCGCACTTTGCCCTGCTGCTTCGCCATCGCCAACGCCTCGACGACGCCGCCCGGCATAAAGTGCAGATCGGGATCGTTGAAATGCACGACTTCGTGGATCTGCCAGAGATCCAGATGATCGGTGCGGAGGCGGCGCAGCGACTCTTCCAGTTGCTGCATGGCGACCTTCGCGTCGCGCCCATGCGTGCAGACTTTGGTCATCAAGAACACCTTGTCGCGTTTTCCCTGCAGCGCCTGCCCCATCCACTCTTCGCTCTTATGCTCGTTGTACTCCCAGGCGTTGTCCATGAAGTCCACTCCGGCATCGATCGCCTCATCGAGGATCTGTTTGGCCTCCTCGTACGATTTCGCCTGCCCGAGCGTCGATCCGCCGATTCCGATGATCGAGACGTTGACGCCGGTTTTGCCCAGCGGCTTCTTCGGGATCTGGCCGGGGCCGGTGTTCGTCATCGCCAGGGGCGCGAGCGCTGCCGGATGCGCTGTCGAGTGGTTCATCACGTTCTGTCCCGCAAAGGCCGAAGGCATGGTCGTTCCCTCGCCTTCCGGTTTCGGAGGCGTCGCTTTCTGCTGCGTCTGTTGGGCCGACGCCAGCGTTTCGCCGAGTGCGATGCCTGCACCGGTCAATCCCGCCTGTAGAAACTGCCGTCTGTGGGGATTCTGCGGACGATTCTGCGTCTTTTCCCCGGTCTTGTTCTCTGCTGTCATCTCTCTGCCTCATTTTCCGTTTCGCGCGCTTCAGACCTAGCAATGGACTGAAGTCCTTCGCTCGGGCGCTTCGCGCCGAGTGAAGTCGGAAGCCCTACGGGCACCCCAAATCCTTCACTTCCGCGTGAAGGATTTCCTTCGCGGTCACGATCACGTATCCCATCCCTTCTCTCATCAGAACCCATCAGTGTGGAATCAGACTCTCATCCTGGCCCGAGAGGCCCTGTCCCTGCAGGGCTTCCTGGTTCTCCTTGCTCTGCGGATCCTGCGGGAAACCGTGCGGACGGCGTGTTTCGGGGTTGTCGTATTTGATCGAGACTTTGTACAGTTCAAACCGTCCGTCTCCCGAGGTCGGCGCGCAGCGCTGTTCGAGCGACTGCATCTCAGAACGCGACATCGGCTGGAAGTCGCGCGCCAGAGCGATGTTTTTGTTGAGCACCTCCCTCTTGTCCATACCGCTGATCGTGGTCGCGACCGGCAGACTCATGGCATAGCGCAGCAGCTCTTCCGGCGTCACGATACCGCGCTTGATGGAGTCTCCCGTACCGCCCATCGGCTTCATTCCCAGGGCAGCGATGCCACGTTTGGCCAGCTCCGGCAGAACCTGCCGATGGAAACTGAGGAAGTTGGCGTCGAACGGATTCAAGGGCATCTGCACGGAGTCGAACGGAAAACCCCGCTTGATCATCTCCAGATGGATCCCCGGATCTTTATGGCCGGTGAACCCGACAAAGCGGACTTTGCCCTGCTTCTTCGCCTTCGCCATCGCCTCCAGAATGCCGCCCTTGGCATAGGCGAGGGCCGGATCGTTGTCGTAGGTGATCGCGTGGATCTGCCAGAGGTCGAGGTGGTCGGTCTGCAGACGCCGCAGCGACTCCTCCAGCATCTGCAGTCCGAACTGACCGCTGCGGCCGTGGGTGCAGACTTTGGTCATCAGAAACACCTTATCGCGGCGTCCCGCCAAACCGCGCCCCAGCCAGTCCTCACTTCTGCCGTTGTGGTACTCCCAGCAGTTGTCGAAGAAGGTGATTCCGGCATCGACCGCGGTCTGCACCAGTCGCGTCGCCTCCTCCGCAGAACTTGCGTCGCCGAGGTGATGCCCGCCCATCCCGAGGATGGAGACGTGGACTCCGGTCTTGCCGAACGGCTTCTGCGGGATCTGCCCCGAACCGGTGTTGATCATCGGCAAGGGCTGCAGCGTGGGCATCGGCGCGTCGTTTTGCCTGTCGGCGGCCTCGGCTCCCGCTCCTGCCGCCACTCCCGCCCCCATCAAGAGGGCCGTCTGCAGAAACTGCCTGCGATTCGCATCCCCGCCGATGGGCGCGACGTTTTCATTCCAGGTTGGCTTCATGGCGTCCCTACTCTTTCTCCTGAACCCTATATATCACTCGTGACAAATACAAGGTGAATTGAAGCAAAATACGGGATCTGTCCGCAAAGGTTGGCGTCCGAACAACATGAAGCAGCCCTTTCTAACCGAGGTTAGAAAGGGCTGCTGGACCAGGGTCGAGGTTAACGCCGATGCGCCTTATAGTAGTTGATAAGGCCGTTGGTGGAGGAGTCGTGGGAGGTGACGGCTGCGTCGTCTTCGAGTTCGGGGAGGATGGCTTTGGCGAGTTGTTTGCCGAGTTCGACCCCCCACTGATCGAAAGAGTTGATGTTCCAGAGAATGCCCTGCGTGAAGATCTTGTGCTCGTAGAGGGCGATGAGTGAGCCGAGCGTGCGGGGCGTCAGTTCCTGGAAGAAGAGGGAGTTGGTCGGGCGATTGCCGGTGAAGACCTTGTGCGGGACCAGCTTCTCCAATGCCTCACCGCTCATTCCGGAGGCCGTCAGTTCCGCGCGAACCTCGGCCTCGGACTTGCCCTTCATGAGGGCTTCCGTTTGGGCGAAGAAGTTGGAGAGCAGGATCTTGTGGTGTTCTCCGAGCGGGTTGTGGCTGGTGATGGGCGCGAGGAAGTCGGCGGGGATCAGTTTGGTGCCCTGGTGAATCAACTGATAGAAGGCGTGCTGCCCATTGGTGCCGGGTTCGCCCCAGATGATGGGGCCGGTGGTGTAGTCGGTGATGCGGTCGCTGTTGCGATCGACGCCTTTGCCGTTGCTCTCCATATCGCCCTGCTGGAAGTAGGCGGCGAAGCGGTGCAGATACTGATCGTAGGGCAGGATGGCGACGGTCTGGGCGTCGAAGAAGTTGTTGTACCACAGCCCGATGAGGGCGAGGGTCGCGGGCAGGTTCTCCTCCAGAGGCGCGGTGCGGAAATGCTCGTCCATCTCGAACGCCCCGGTCAGCAGCTCTTCGAAGTTGTCCATGCCGATATAGAGCGCGATGGAGAGGCCGATGGCGGACCAGAGCGAGTAGCGCCCGCCGACCCAGTCCCAGAACGGGAACATATTGGCGGTATCGATACCGAACTTCGCGACCTCTTTGGCGTTCGTGGAGAGCGCGACGAAGTGTTTCGCGACCGCGGTCTCGTCCGGCGCGGACTGCATCAGCCAGTCTTTGGCGCTGTGCGCGTTGGTCAGCGTCTCCTG
>Ga0070658_10002188_pt1 | contig 16426 bp, 11 predicted proteins | sample KBSC13metaG_FD_64664 | JGI IMG/M metagenome (GOLD analysis project Ga0070658, IMG submission 64664) | Corn rhizosphere microbial communities from Kellogg Biological Station, Michigan, USA - KBS C1-3 metaG | ecosystem: Host-associated > Plants > Roots > Rhizosphere > Soil ...
GGCGCCGGACTGGCTGCGGCCTTCAATGCACCCCTGGCAGGGTTGATCTTTGTGCTGGAAGAGGTCCAGAAGGATTTCCGGCAGGCGGTGTTCGGTGCGGCTTTCCTGGCGGCAGCGACGGCGGACATCGTGGCGCGGTTCGCCTCCGGCCAGTTTCCGGTGTTCCACATTCCAAGCTATCCGGTTCCGGATCTCACGGTCCTGCCGGCCTTTATCGTGCTGGGGATCGCCTGCGGTCTGTTGGGCGTGGTGTATAACCGCAGTCTGATGGCGACAGTGCATCTGTTCGCGCGCATTCCGCCGCGTCTGGCGGTTCCGGCAGCGGGAATCGTCGGCGCAGTGGTAGGAGTTACCGCCTGGTTCTACCCGAATGCGGTCGGTGGAGGGCATACGCTGGCGGAGCGGTTTCTGGAGGGTCGGGCGGCGCTGGCGGTGATACCGGCCTGGTTTGTGCTGCGGTTCGTGCTCTCAATGGCCAGTTATGGCACCGGAGCGCCTGGCGGCATCTTTGCGCCCTTACTCGTACTGGGCGCGCTGATCGGTCTGGGGGTCGGCCAGACGACGCATCTGATTGCGCCCCACCTGGTCCCGAATCCGGCGATCTTTGCGGTCGTCGGGATGGCGGCCTACTTTACGGCAATTGTGCGGGCGCCGCTGACAGGGATCGTGCTGATCATCGAGATGACCGGCAACTACGCCCAGATGCTGCCGCTGCTGGTCGCCTGCTTCTGCGCCTATATCGTCGCGGAGAGCCTGGGGCAACTGCCCATCTACGAAGAGCTGCTGGAGCGCGACCTGCGGCGCACCGGCGCCCTGCCCGATCCCACCGAGCCGGTGGTGCTGGAACTGGAAGTCGAACCCGGCTCCCCCTTCGAGGGTCGCCTGGTACGTGAACTCGGCCTGCCTGCCGGCTGCATCCTGGTAGCGTGCCGCGACGGCCATCGAGAGTGGCTGCCGACCGCCTCCACCCGCCTCGAAGCCCATGTCCGCATCACCGCCATGATCGCCCCCGAAGCCAAAGGCGGCGTCAATGCCCTCCGCCACGGCTGCGAGTCCTCGGAGTGACATCCTCCGAGCAGGCTCACTCCCCTAATTGGATGCCCATCACAAACAACATGCACGCTTCCACGGATGCCATTGTCTCCTCGCTCACTACCCCGAGTTTGTCTCGTAGGCGAGTTTGATCCAACGCTCGCATTTGATGGCATAGCAATACGGAATCGGCAGTCAGGCCACCTTCGCCTTCGGCGACCTGAACGCAGGAAGGAAGTGCTGCCCTCCTCAAATTGGTGGTGAATGGAATAGCCAGGGCTGTCGTGCTAAACGGATTGATGGTATCGTTCTGAACAATCCGGACAGGGCGCACGCCGGCTTGTTCGGAGCCACGTATGGGATTGAGATCGACATACCAGACTTCACCACGCTTGGCTCTCATTGTCTATCCTCAGCCGCCAGAGCCTGCATGTACTCCTCCATGCCTTCTTCGGCTAGTGCCCGATCGTCCTCAGCAGACTCGGCGTAAAGTGCAGCTAGTGATCCCGGATCTAAGGATGGGGCAGGCAGGCGTTTGCGACGCGCTCTAAATTTCAGAAAGGCGAGATAATCCGCAACATATTGCAACTCCGTTTCCGGCAGATGTTCCACTTCCCAAACAACTTGTTCTTTAAGAGACATAGGCCTAACTCCTTATAATTTTTTCCCAGTATATCATGAAACGGCATCTCTCGCCACCAAGCACTGTTGGCTGCCCTCTCAATTAAAACAGTAGACATATGATACTGACACGGGGTATAATACTCTACTGTGCCCTCGTTATTTGTGAGAGGAGACGACGATGCCTGATGATACTCCCGAACGCATCTATCCGCCGGATGAGTCCGATGTGCCGGATTATGAGGCGATTCTAATGTGCTTGACACCTCGTGAGCAGCTTATCGTCAATCTGGTTGCGGACGGCCTGGGAAGCGCTGAGATCGCGAACGAACTGCAAATCACGATCGTCTCCGTATGGCAGGCGCAACAGAGGATTGCAGTGCTGGGAGCGATGTGGGAGAACTCTCATCGACTGATCGATGAATTAACGTAAAGACTCCTGTCGTGCGTTACGCCCACTCTAGTCTATAGCCCCAGCCTCCAGCAGTATTTGCGTGATCTTCTTCCCCATCCATCTTCGGGATAACTGGAGTGGGGTGCTGCCATCGGTTGAGCGCGAGGCATGAACATCGGCGCCGCGCTCCAGAAGCAGGCGCACCGTCATGGTGTGTCCTTCGTCCACTGCAAACAGCAATGCTGTCCGTCCTTCTTTGTCGCGGAGATCGATCTGAGCGCCATGTTTCAGGAGCAGACGCACGATAGAAGTCTCTCCTCGATAGGCGGCATTCATCAACGCGGTTCTGCCTCGGTCGTTGTGTACGTTCACATCCGCGCCACATCCAATCATCTTGCGCATCATTTCAAGCCGAAATTTTGCGTTGTGCCCCCAATCATTCTGCAAGGTAAAAGGCGTCTCTCCCTCCGCGTTTCTCGCGTTCACATCGGCTCCGGCCTCCAGCAAGAACTCTATCTTTTCCCGTACGCCCCAGGGATACCAATACGCCCGCATCAAAGCCGTATCTCCATGAAAGGAGGCATTGGGGTCGGCGTCGTTTTTGAGAAGGAAGCGTACTACATCACTGGAAGATTTCCCCGCCGCAATGACGAGCGCTGTATTTTTCTCCTCCTGGCTCACCGTTTCCGCCAACAGTCGATGGATACAGTCCCAATCCTGCAACAGGACCGCTTCGGCTAATCCGATCTTTAAGCCCGCCTCGATAAACAGAAAAACTTTGTCCTGATTGTTGTCCGTGAAAGCGGCATGAAAGGCGTCGCGCAAATGCTCCTCATGGGAACCGGCTCCCCATTCCAAGAGAACGCGAATCGTGTCTGCACTTCCGACCCAGCCTGCTTGTGAAAGCGCGCTTTCACCATCTTTTCCCTCCACATGAACGTCTGCCCCATGCTCTAGAAGCAAGCGCACGGTCGCTCCGGATCCGGGCCGGCCTGCGGAGAAGGTGGCCCATATCAGCGCTGTCCACTGCATTGAATCCCGAGCGTCTACTTCGGCTCCATGCGCTAAAAGCACACGAGCACATTCCGTCTGCAATCTTTCGGCGGCGATATGCAGAGATGTCCAGTTGTTTCTTTCCACTTCTCTGGCGTGGACATCCGCACCGCTGGTCAACAGAAGGGTCGCAATATCACTATAGCCAAGTTCTGACGCCAACATCAAAGGGGTGCGTCTCTGCGCATTTCTGGCATTGGGATTGGCCCCGGTATTCAGAAGACTTTGGACAGCCTGTGGATCGTTCTGATAGATAGCAAACAACAGAGCCAGTCGGCCCTGTTCAAAATCTTCACTTACAGCAGGCGTTTCGCTCAGACGCTCATAGTGCTGGATCAAAACATCCACACTTCCAAGAGAGCCGTTGTCCAGAGCCAGCATGAGTGGCGTCCGTTCTGACCTGTCTCTGAGGTGGAGGTCGGCTCCTTGTTCGAGAAGCATACGTATATACTCAGGATAGATACCCATGATGACAGCGAGCATCAGCGGAGTGTTGCCTTTTTCATCGCGCTCATTGACATCTGCATTATGTCGGAGCAGCCATGTGATTTGAACGTCATTCCAGTTGTCTATGGCTTCATGTAGTGCGCTCACTTGGTCGGCTCCTTAATGTCCTATAACAAACACTGCCTCTCTTCTTATTATGACGGAAAGAACCGACAAGAATCATCATCAATGCTTTGCTTCCTGGTTGCGTTTGACACGATCGGGATGGGTTCAGCGTCCGAAGACCTCTACCAGATGTGGCAGATCACTCATGACGGTGATGGGGGCGGAGGTTTCGTCCGGAAGCGTGGGGAGGCGTTCGGCGATATCTTCCATGCGCAGGAGTTTGGCTTTTTCGACGCGCAGGCTGACGGATCGGCCTCTGCGCCCGAGGATGCCGCGCACCAGGATAGCGGGAGCGGTCAGGAAGACCGGAGTCAGTGTCGCGATCTCGGCGCCGAAGCAGACGACTTGCAGCAGGCCCATCTCGTCTTCGACGCTGGTGAAGAGCACGGGGTTTCCACTGCGAGTCGGCGGGCGATGCGGGCGGACATTGAGGCCGGCCACAGTGACGCGCGCGCCGTGTGGCTGCTGCAACGCCTCTGCGGTCGTCAACACGCGCTTTCGGGCCAGATGGGGGCGCAGATGGGTGAAGACATGGCACTCGGCGCAGACGCCAGTCAATCGCCAGGTCCAGACAAACCGGTCCCAGAGGGAGAAATCGTCGAGGGTATCCGCGCAGGGCGTCGGGATGTCGCGGATGGAGCCGAAATGCAGTGCGGACTGCGGTAAGTCGTTCGCTGCGGCCCGGTAGGCCCCTGCCATCCCCTGTGTCTCTTCCAGACGCCAGGTCAGGCCGCGGCGGTGGGTGTGCAGCGTGTCGAAAGCGCCGCACAGGATCAGGTTCTCCAGGCGGCTGCGATGCAGCGGGACACGGCAGCAGAAATCCAGCAGGGAATGGAACGGCTCTCCACCCCGCGCCTCCACGATCGCCTTGATATCCGCCTCGCGCAGTTCTGAAACCAGCCGGAAGCCGAGACGGATGGCCTCTTCTCCGATCGGGTGGCTGCGATCTTCGCTCGCATTGATGTCTACCGGCAGAATCTGAATGCCCCGGCGGCGCGCCTCCGCCGCCAGACTATTGGCGTTGTAGTAGCCCATCGGTTGGTGGTTCATCAGGCCGGCGAAATAGGCTGCCGGATGATGCACCGAGAGATAGGCCGTTTTGAAGCCCGTCTGCGCGAACGAGGCGGCATGCCCCTCCGTAAAGCCGAAGCCGCTCCAACCCGCCAGTTGGTCGAACAGCAGATTGCCCCGCTCCAGAGTCAGATCAGGATGCCGCTTCAAAGCGGCATGCAGGAACTCCGCGCGCGCCGTCTCCATCGTTCCTGCCCGATGATGGCGCGTCAGGCTTTTGCGCAACTTGTCCCCTTCCGCCTCCGAACAGCCGGTCATCGTGGCGAAAACCTGCACCACCTGCTCCTGAAAAACGATCACGCCGTAGGTCTTGCCCAGGATCTGTTGTAAGGTGGGATGCAGACAGTCGGCGCGCGTCCAGCCGTTGCGCGCCGCCACAAAGCGCTGCGCACCGTTGCCCCGGATCGGGCCGGGCCGGATGAGCGCGACACTCGCCACCAGATCCTCGAAGTGCTCCGGCGCCAGCGAACCGGCCAGTGCGATCTGAGCCGGACTCTCGAACTGAAACACGCCTACCGACTGCCCGGCCTGCATCAAGTCGTACGTGGCAGGATCGTCGAGAGGCAGGCGGTCGTAGCGCCAGCGGGAATCTGTCGCCTGGATCGCCCGTTCGGCGTCGCCTACCGCCGAGAGAGTGCGCAGACTCAGCACGTCGAACTTGATCGCTCCCAACTCCTCGGCATCGTCCTTGTCGAGGGTCCAGATCTGCGTCAGGCCCCGCGCGGAGGGGATCAACGGCGCCAGGGTCGCCAGTGGCACGCGGGAGATCACGACCCCGGAGCTATGCGTGCCGATATGCCGAGGAAAGCCCGCGATCCGACCGCAGAGTTCAAACAGCAGCCGAAATCGCTCCTTATATTTGCGGAAGGGCGCCAGTTCGGCGAACCGTTCAAACGCCTCATCGAGTTGATCGGCCCGAATGAAACCGCTGAGATGCTTGGAGACCGTCGCCAGCACGTCCGGCGCGATGGCAAGCGCCTTGCCGACATCCCGCATGGCAGAGCGAGACCAGTAGGTGTGGAACGTGCAGGCCATGCCCACATGCTCCTCCCCATACTGCTGAATGATATAGCGAAACACCGCATCGCGATGTTCGCTGGGGAAATCCATGTCGATATCCGGGGTCTTGCCGGGAACCAGAAAGCGTGAAAAGGGCAGATCACGCTGGAGCACATCCACATCTGTCAGCGTCAGCGCATAGGCCACACAGCTATCGGCGGCGCTGCCCCTCCCCGTCGCGCGAAACCCGCTTTTGCGCGCCCAGCGCACGATCTCCCAGACCATCAGGAAGTAGTCGGCATAGCCCAGGTCGGTAATCAAAGCGAGTTCGTGTTCCAGGCGCGCACTCACCGCAGGCGTGAGACCCTTATAGCGGAACGCCGCTCCCTTGAACGCCAGATGGCGCAGATAGCCGGGTGCCTCCCATCCCTCTTTCAGCGCATAGCGCGGGGTGATGTCGGCTTGTGGCGGCAGCGCCGATCCACACCGCTCGGCGATCACGACCGTGTTCCGCACCGCTTCCGGGCACCAGGCGAAAAGCGCCGCCATCTGCTGCGAGGATTTCAAGGATCGCTCCGCGTTCAGGGGGCGATCCGGGTGGATGGCATCCCGATCGGTGAGGGTAGCGATGGCGCGCAGTATATCGTGGGTGATGTAGTCGACACGGCGCACATAGTGCACATTGTTGGTCGCCACCACCGGCAGCCCGACCTCCTGCCCCAACGCCGCCAGATCCCGGCAGGTCTGATGAGCATCGGGGTCAAAGTCCTCCTGCAGCTCCAGGTAGAGATTTCCAGGGCCGAAGAGCGCCCGCAGCCTCTCCGCCTCCGCCTGCGCCTCTGCATAGCGATGCGCGCGTACCAGTCTGGGCAGTCGCCCTTTGCGGCACCCTGTCAGGCAGATCAGCCCCTCCGTACGTCCTGCCAGCGCCTCCCAGGGCGTTTGTGGGCGCAGTCTGCCGCCGTGGGCATATCCGGCGGTGATCAGACGACACAGGTTGCCGTATCCCTGAGGATTCTGCGCCAATAGCGTGAGATGCGAGCCGTCCTCCAGCGTCAACTCGCTGCCGAGAATGGGTTTCATTCCATAATCCTCGCAGCAGGCGACGAACTTGACGGCGGCGGCCAGGGAGTTATGATCGGTCAGGGCCAGCGCCGTCATCCCATGCTGGGCGGCCGCTCGGACCAGATCTTCCAGGTTCGATGCCCCGTCCAGAAACGAATAGGGGCTATGGGTATGGAGATGGATAAACACAGGGCGCACCTCTCAATCTGCGATACCGCAGAGCCACCAGTGGCCTTTGTGATCCAGACGCAGTTCATACAGCCCGGACGGGCAGGTCTCGATACGATAGACCGCGTGCGTGGCCGGACGATCCCACTCCCATTCCGCCTCGCGCCAGTGGCGCTGGATGTCGGCCACCCGGTAGATCTCTCCTCTCGGGCGCTGGAAGCGCACCGGAGCGCCCTCTCCATCCGTGATGACCTGCACGGTCTCATGCCTCTGATGACAGAGCGGATAGGTCCAGAGATCGATGCGGCGGGCCTGCCAGAGCGTATGCGCCGTGACCACACACCCCGGCCCGTAGCGCTGCTGTAAGTGGTTAATGGTCGCGCGCAGGTGGCGCAGACGCAGGTGCGGCAGCGCATTAGAGTGCAGATCCAGCAGTTCCAGTTGGATTCCGGTGCCCGCACCCAGCTCTCCCGCCTCCAATACCACCTCGACCACGGCCCGGTCGATCGTTCGTTGCATCCGCATCAGCAGTCGGCGGGCGGCGCGCAATAGAGCGGCTTCCAGATCGACGGGGTCCACAAGCCGCTCCCGCTGCCGCAACTGATTCTGATCCTCCAGAACGAGGCAGACCGCCAGAGAACGACAGAACTCCCGCCGCGCCCGCAGACGCCGCCCCAGTTCGGCAGCGCATCTCTGCAGGGCGGCCTCGATCGTCGCGATGTCGGTCACCTCATACTCCAGCCTCTCCTGCACGCGGAGGAGGGGCGGTGGCCACTTCGCCCAGACAGGATCGCCGTCCTGCCCCTGTGCGAGGCGTGCAAGGCGGGCCGCCAGACTGCCCAGACGACGCTGCATCTCCTTTTCCGGAAGGCGGGTGATGTCGCCAAAGGTACGCAGGCCGAGTTTGGCCAGTTGCCGCCGCTGCGCCTCTTCCAGCCCCGGACAGAAAGCCAGCGGCACTCCCCGCAACACCTCCTCCGGGCACCGATCCACCACCCACACCGTATCGATCTCCGCCTGCCGGGCCGCGTGGTAGGCCACGATCTTACTCATCGCCAGTCCCACCTGCATCGAAACGCGTGTCGCCGCCACCAGTCGCTGCAGGAGGTCGCTTACCCGCCCCACGATGTCACGTCCCTCGAACTGCACATAACAGACTTCCGGCGCGACAGGCTCCACAGTAGAACTCTCGACCGCCAGCGCCTCCCACACCACTTGCGCCGCCTGCTCGTAGACCGCGCGATCGTACGGCAGCACGACCAGGGATCGGCAGAGCGTACGCGCCCCGGCCGCCGCCATCCCTGCCTTGACGCCCACCAGCGCCGCCTCCTCGGAGACGCAGACGAGCAGATCGCTCTCTCCCACCAGAGCGAGCGGTCGCCCCCAGAGCGCCAGAGCGCGAATACGTTCGGTGGCGATAGCGATTTGCGGCATATAGAAACAGGCGATCACAGACGTCCTTATACAAAGAAAGGTGTATTTTTGTTCCCTATCATAACCTATTACGCTTCTTCCTGTCAACAGTTCGTTTTCCACACGAAATCACGATTATCGAAAGAAAGCTACCCCTAAGGTGAGACACAACGAGGAAATTGGAGAGGCGGGCACCCCCTTCCCTGTGAGCGAAGCGAACGAAATTCATTGCGTGGAAGCGATGAATTTGGGGTGCCCGAAGGGCGACCTTGCCTGGAAGGGGGACGGGGGTTAGGTCGTGCGGAGGGGGCGCCGGCAGATTCTGATCTCGCAGCTACTAGGAAGCGTGGTCATGCTTGTTTTCAGAATGCGGATCTTCACCGCCGAGATTGATCGCGGTCTTTCCGGCCTCCAGAGCGTCAAAGATCTGCTGTACGAATTTCGTCGCCTCTTCTTCGGTATCGGTGGAGGCGAGCGTGGTCGTGTCTCCGCCGGTGCCGGCATCGATAAAGAACCGCTCTCCGATCTGATTGATCGCGATCGAAGGATAGTGATCCAGATTGATCACAAAGCGAGGGTCGTGCTCATGACGACGCCGCGTATAGACCCACATAGGTAATCTCCTTGACGACTATGGCTGGAGCGTGCTGCCTACTCGGACAGCGCGCTCCTGAGATAGGCTTTTAGCGTACGACGGGGGGTGGCGTGCCGATGGCGCGGCGCAAGGCGGCGCGCGAAATGTCTACCTGCGCCTGCGCGTTGACAAGGTCGGTGCGGGCGGTCACGGAAAGCGCCTGCGCGGTGATGATGTCCTGGAACAACCCCAGCCCTCGGCTGTATCGCCCGGTGGCGATCCGAACGGCTTCATTCGCATTGGTCACTTCGAGATTGGCGGTGGCGACGCGCTGCTCCGCGGTACGCAGATTCAGCCAGGCTTGCGCCACATCGGAGGTCACGGCCTGACGCGCGCTCAGCAGTTGCGCCTCCGCGGTTTCGAGATTGGCGCGCGCCTCTTTCACTCTGCCCTGCGTGAATCCCCCATCAAAAGGGGTGAAGGTGACGTTCGCTCCGATCGTCAGGCCGCTGTCGCCGGGAAGGAAGGAATCGCCTCGGGAGTTCAGAGCCAGCGTGCCTGCGATGACCGGCGCATTGGTCGTTTTGGCGGCGGCGACGCCATGCCGGTTCGCCTCGACGTTCGCCTGCGCCTGCAGCACATCCGGTCGCTGCTTCAGCGCCTGATCGACCAGGGCGTTGACATCATCGCTGGGAAAAGGGGGTTCGCCTCCCTCGACCGTATTGATCGGCGTACGAGCATCGATTCCCATCAGCACCGCCAGATTCGTGCGCGCGATCGCCGCGCCGTTTTGCGCGAGTGTCAGCGTAAGGACGCCTGCAGAGTAAGCGGTCTCCGCGGTCGCGAGATCGGACGGCAGGCCCAGGCCGGAGTTCAGACGCGCTCGGGCCAGATCGCGCTGCGAACGGCGGTTCTCCAGGCTCTCCTGATTGACCGTCACCAGACGATCGTTCTGGACCACCTGATAGTACGCCTGTTTGACCTGAGAGACCAGATCCGTCTGCACCTTTGTCAGGTTCTGTTCAGCCGCGCGTGTAAACGCCGACGCCTGACGCACGAGATCGCGGGTATGGTTGAAGTCGAAGATCAACTGCCGCACCGCGGCCTGCCCATTAAAACCCTCCCCCCCACCCGTCGAGCCGCCGGAGCCTCCCGAACCTCCGCCGGAGATCACGGTCACCTTGTTGTAGCCGGCGCTGACGCCAAGGCTGGGGAGCAGATCGGCGCGCGCCTGCTCCGTACGCCCCTGTGCGGCCGAGATCCCGGCCCGTGCCACCGCCACGTCGGGCTGTTTGCGCAGGGCGATCCGTACGGCTTCGTCGGCGGTGAGGGGTCGATTGACGACATCGGCATTCGCAGGCGCGGTCGGGATCGTGACTCTGGGCGGGACCGGCGTATCCACGGTTCTCGGGGCGACCGGCGGCGTCTGCCCTCCCGGAGGATCCGGGATCTGCGCGGGTTTCGTATCGTTTGTCTGCTGTGCCGCCGCTCCGCCCCCGCAGGTGACAAGAAGCGCCAAACCAAGCAAACCGTTCATGCGGCGTAGCATAAGGATTCCTTTCAATCGGGCCGCACGGCTTTTTCCGTGGGTCCTACTGTTGTTGGCGTATCGGAAGGGGATCTTCCTGCTGGGTGACAGGCGCCGTCGCCGCCGCCGCATTCAGCAGCAAAGTAACGGCCTCCAGAACCGTATGGCGCTCCGCTTCCGAAAGCAGTAGAAGCGCTTCCTGGGCGCGATCGATTCGAAACGCGCGGCGGGACTCCATGCGTTCCAACCCCAGTGGCGAGAGCTGCAGCAGGCGCACCCTGCGATCCTCTGCGCCGCAGATGCGTTCCACCATTCCGGCGCGTTCCAGGCGATCCGCGATCTGCGTCATCGCGCTGACGGAGATATAGAGATCCTGGCTCAGGTTCGAGAGAGTCCGCGGCCCCAGTTGCAGCAGCGAGCAGACTCGGAGCTGCGCTACCGGCAGATCGTAGACCGGGTTGTCCCGATCCAGCGTAAACAGCCTCCGCATCAGTGTCGGCAGCAGAGTCTCTAACTCCGCTGCCTGACGAATCACCAGGGGGTCGTCATAATTACTCACCGGCTGCTCCTGTCGTGTCTGGCCGACCCGCATCCTGCGGTCCAGAGGTTGTGGGGTTCTCCCCCTCTTTTTTCGATCCTGATTTGCGCTTCTTCTGGAAGAATCCGCTCAGATCGTCGAAGAGCGTATAGACGACCGGGACGACGAAGAGGGTCAGCGCGGTCGAGGTCGTCAGGCCGCCGATGACCGCTGTCGCCAGCGGCGCCTGGGTCTCCGAACCTTTGCCCAGGGCGAGAGCGAGCGGCAGCATTCCCAGGATGGCCGCGCTGGTCGTCATCAGGATCGGGCGGAGACGGGTCGGACTGGCGGTCAGAACCGCTTCATCCCGTGTCAATCCCCGCTTCCGCAACTGCCCGGTGTAGTCGATCAGCAGAATACCGTTCTTAACGACGATCCCGATGAGCAACAGCAGTCCGATAAAGGCGGTGATACCGAAGGAGCGCCCGGTCAGGAACAGCGCCAGCACGACGCCGATCGAGGAGAGCGGCACCGAGACCAGCACGGTCAGCGGATAGACGAGCGACTCGAACTGCGCCGCGAGCAGCATATAGATCAGCGCGATCGCCATCCCGACAGCGAGTCCCAGACCGGCGAACTCGTCCTGGCGCTGTTTTTGCTGCCGTCCCAGATCCCAGTAGTAACCGGGCGGGAATTTATAGCCATCCAGGAATTTCGTCAGATCCGTCTGGATCTCGCTCAGTGGCCGCGTCCCGCTGACCGCCTGAATGGCGATATAGCGCTGGCTGTTCTGGCGCGAAATCTCACTGGGTCCGATGGCATAGATCGGTGTAGCGACCTGCCGCAGAAGCACATAGCTATTGGAAGCCGAACTGCCGGCGCTGCTGCCAGAGGAGGACGAAGTCGAACTGCTGCTCGCTCCCCCAGTCGCGCCAGTGGATTTTACGGGAGCGATCGGCAGATTCAGGATATCCTCCACCGATTTACGGCGGTTCTCCGGCACCTGGACATAGATCGGGTACTGGAATCCAGCCTCCTGATAGTAGCTGGAGAGCGAGCCGCTCGTCGCCGCATTGATCGTGCCGGCGATATCTGCGAAACTGACGCCGAGCTGCAGCGCCTTCTGGCGGTCGATCTTGAACTGCAGTTCGGGCACGGCGTCCTGAACGTTGGTGTCGGCGTTCTCCATCCCCGGAATGGTACGCACCTGGGTCAGAATATCGTGGGCGGTCGCCGTCAGTTGGGTCAGGTCGCTGCCATAGATATCCACCTCGACGTTCTGGTTGCCGCCCGAAATGATCTGGGTGACGATATCGTAGGGGCTGATGTTCACGCGCGCACCGGCCAGCGAATTGAACTGCTTCTGCATCCGCGCCATGACAACCTGGGTGGGCGCTTTACGGTCGTCCTTGAGGCGCACCGTCATTCCGCCCAGGTAGGGCGTCAGCGTGGTCGTCGTACCTCTCAAACTCAAGTTGGCTCCCGCGGCAGCGAAGACCGTCTCCACGTCCGGATCTTTCCGCACGATCGCTTCGGCCTTCATCATCGTCTCGTTGGTTTTGGTCAGCGCAGTGCCGACCGGCATCTTCAGGGTCACCGTGAAGTTGCCGCTGTCGGTCTGGGGCAGCAGTTCCGTGCCGATCTGCGGGGCGAGCAGGAGGCTGGCCACCAGGGTGGCGCTCGCTCCCAGCAGAACCCAGATACGATGTTTGATGGCCCAGGCGAGCGCATGGCGATAGGCTTCATCCAGGGCATCGAAGCGATCTCCAAACCAGTCGAACATGCGTTTTACGAAGCCGCGCTTCTTTTCGGCGCGATGCGATTTGCCTTCCTTCGTATGGCTCTCCGCCTCCTCTTCGATCTGATCCTCACTGATGAGGCGTGATGCCAGCATCGGCACGACCGTCAGGGCATCGAGCAGGGAGATCGCGATGGAGAAGATAACGACCAGGGCGAATTCGGTGAAGAGCTGGCCGGACTGTCCCTTCACCAGCAGCAGCGGCAGGAAGACGACCATGATCGTGATCGTCGAGGCGATGACGGCGGAGGTGATCTCCGTAGTACCTGAGACGGCCGCATCGGCAGGCCGCTTACGGTCACGTTCGATATGTCGGAAGATGTTTTCCAGCACAACGACGGCGTCATCGACGATCAACCCTGTGGCCAGCGAGAGGCCGCTGAGGGAGAGGACATTCAGGGTGAAGCCGCAGATATAGAGCAGCGCGAAGGTCGAGATGATCGAGATCGGGATCGAGAGCGCCACGACGAGCGTACTGCGGAAGTTGCGCAGGAAGAACAGCAGAATGATAACGGCCAGCGCACCACCGATCAGGGCGGAGTTTTTGACATCGTCGATCGCGTTGACGATGAACTGCGACTGGTCGTAGGCGAGCCTCCAGGTCAGGTTAGGAAACAGTTTTTTGGCCTGTTCCAGTTTGACCTGTACATTTTTGGCCGTATCGACGGTGTTGGCCGCGCTCTGCTTGGTGATGATCATACCGGCGGCGGGCTCGCCGTTCAGGCGCGTATAGAGACGCTGCTCCTGGTAGGCATCGCGCACTTCGGCCACCTGCTTCAGCGCCACCACCTGACCGTTGAACGAACCGACGGGGATATTCGCGGCGTCCATCGGACTGCTGAAATAGCCCAGACTGCGTATGACATATTCGGTATCGCTCTGTTTGGCAATCCCCGCCGGCAGGTTGAGGTTCTCCGCGATGATCCGTTTGCTGACCTCGGAGAGAGTGAGGCGGTAGGCCCGCAGTTTATCGGGATCCACATCGACGACAATCGACCGATCCAGGCCGCCGGTCGCGACCGCCGAGGCGACGCCGTTGGCGGACTGCAGCAGCGGTGAAACCTGATTATTGAGTTCCGCCTTCAGTTTGGCGGCATCCGGCTCTCCGGAGACCCCGTAGATGAGGATCGGAAGCTGCGAGGGATCGATTTTGAAAACGGTCGGATTCTGCAGCGTCGGGTCGCTCGGAAACGACCGTTGGGCGCGTTGGACCAACTGCAGCACATCGACGGCGGCCTGGCCGACATCGATGCCGTAGTTGAACTGGATTCGTACCGAAGAAGAGCCTTCTACGGTGCTGGAACTGACCTGATAGATGTTGGTTGCCGACGAGACCGCCTGCTCGATCGGCCGGGTGATCGTCGTCTCCATCTCTTCCGGGGCGACATTGGGCCACGTCGTAATGACGACGACCGTCGGCAGCGAGACCTTCGGCAGCAGATCGACCGGAAGTTTGGTCAGACAGATGGCGCCGAGCAGCACGAGCGAGAGAATACGCATCGTGACGGCGACCGGGCGCGTGACGGAAAAACGTGCAAAATTCATGTTCTTTTTCTCTTCATTGCGCTGCGGAGAGGAGAGTTACGGGTTCGCATGCCTGCCGTCCTGGCGGCCGCCGGCGGGGGCCTCACCTCTGGGAGCGTCCCCTGCAGGAGGAGCGCCGCCGGGGGGCGTATTTGGAACGATCTTGACCTTCTTCCCGTCTTTGATCGGATTCAAGGTCAGAGTGACAACTTGCTCTCCCGCCTGAACACCGTTCAGGATCTGAATGCCCTGTTCATCCTGCGCGCCGACCTGCACCGGGCGATCGTGGGCCGTACTATCCGGATCGATGACGGTGACGATCTGCCCTTTCTTGCCGCCCTTGACCGCCTCACGCGGCACGACGACCGCCCCGCGGATCCGTTCGGTTTCGAAGGTGGTGCGGCCAAACATGCCGGGCTTGACCAGGTTCTGCGCATTGGCGAGGGTCACGCGCATCGTGAACTGACGGCTCGCAGGATCGGCGGAGGGATTGAACGAGGTGATCCTGCCGACAAATTTCTGTCCGGGCAACGCATCGAAGACCGAGGTCGCGCTCTGTCCGATCTGCACATGGCGGCTGACATCTTCCGGGATCGGCACGGTCACATAGACCGCCTTTTCCGACTGGATGGCGACGATCGGCGTTCCGGCGGTCATAACCGTGCCGGGATCGGCCATGCGATCCGTCACGAAGCCGTTGATGGTGGAGCGGAGTTCGGTGTCGTTGAGCTGGGCCTGCGCATTTCGGAGCTGCGCCTGCGCCGCGCTGACCGAGGCGCGCAGGGCCGCAAGGTTGGCCTGATAGGCCGGTTTCTGCGCGGTGTTGGCGCGGGCGTAGGTGAGGGCCGCCTGCGCCTGCTTGATGGCCGAGGCTGCCGACGCGATATCGGCCTGCCCCTTCTTGGTGACGATGCTGACGTTCTCCTGCGCCGATCGCAACTGCGCATTGGCCGAATCGAGCGCGGATCTGGCAGCCTCACGCTGCGCCTGCGTCACATTCAGCGCGGCGATCTGCACATTGACTGTGGTGCGGGCGTCGTCCACATCCTGCGCGGCGACAAAGCCCTGTTTGTACAGGGTATTCGTACGATCGTAGCGCACCTGCGCGTTTTTGACGTTCGCCTCGGCGCTCCGAATCGTCGCCTCGGTATTGGTGATGGTGGCCTGCGCGCTGGCGACCTTGCCCTGCGCATCCGTCACCGCCGCCTGCGCTGTGGCGATGGTCGCATCGTAGTTGCCTCTGACCTGATTGTAGTTGGATCGCGCCGTCTCCAGGGCCGCCTGCTGCGTCCGTACCTGGCTCTCGACGTTGACGTTGTTGGCGTTGGAAGTGAGCGCCGCCTGGGAGAGGCGGTTCTGCGCCTCCGCGACCGCGGCCTGCTGCTGTGCGACCTGCGCCTGCACCTGCGATGGGTCGATACGCGCGATGACTTCCCCCACCTTGACCGCGTCGCCTTCGCGCACCTGAAGGTACTGAAGCAGACCCGTCACCTTGGAAGAGATCTTGACATTGAACGGCGCCTCAACCGATCCGACGCCTTCGAACGTATGCACGATGTCGCGTATCGTCGCGACGCCGACATTGACGCTGGGAGTCGCCGTTTTGCGCGCGGCGGAAGCTTTGTCCTGCTGCTGTTTTTCGGTCTTCTTCTGTTGAAACCGCCAGGCGATCAGACCGCCCAGCAACACAGCCGGAATCATTATGTAGAGAAGTCGCTTCATAGAGGTCCTTTCCCATCGGGGGGATAAGAAAAACTTAATACAGATTAAAGACATGGCTGAAGGTCAAAAGTTTCGGTCAAATTGAAAACTTTTTCACAGACATGTATATTCCATACACCTTAACCACTTTTTCTGTTACGCTTCGCCTACGCCAAAGTTGCAAATCTCTCACTTTGCCCCCCATCTGTCCTTGACAACGCTTCCCCTTATCGCTACAATAGACCTCTTGCATAAGTCTTGGTGTCTGTGTTCGTAGAATCAGATATGTTCTACGCTAACCTTCAAAACTCTAAACCGGAAGTGTTCAAACGCCTAACGGGCGCTTCTCCCGATGT
>Ga0070658_10002189_pt1 | contig 16420 bp, 12 predicted proteins | sample KBSC13metaG_FD_64664 | JGI IMG/M metagenome (GOLD analysis project Ga0070658, IMG submission 64664) | Corn rhizosphere microbial communities from Kellogg Biological Station, Michigan, USA - KBS C1-3 metaG | ecosystem: Host-associated > Plants > Roots > Rhizosphere > Soil ...
CAGGGTCTTGAAGAATACGTTTCCGACTGCGTGGTCGTGCTCGACCACCGGGTCGACGGTCAGGTGTCGACGCGTCGCCTCCGCGTCGTCAAGTACCGCGGCAGCGCACACGGCACGAACGAATATCCTTTCATGATCGACAACGGCGGCCTGTCGGTAATGCCGATCACGTCTATGGGCCTGGACCATTTTGCGTCGAACGAGCGGGTGTCGAGCGGTGTCCCGGCCCTCGACGAGATGCTGGGCGGACGCGGCTTCTTCCGCGGCACCAGCGTGCTCGTCACCGGAACCGCCGGCACGGGCAAAACGACGCTGGCCGGGCACTTCGCCCAGGCCGCCTGCGAGCGCGGCGAGAAGTGTCTCTACTTTGCGTTCGAGGAGAGCCGCGATCAGATTGTGCGCAATCTGAGATCCGTGGGTCTCGACTTGCAGAAGTGGATCGACAACGGGTCTCTCCACCTGAACGCTTCGCGCCCCACCATTCACGGCCTTGAGATGCATCTGGCGCTGATGTACAAACAGATCAAGGAGTTCGAGCCCCAGGCGGTCATCGTCGACCCCGTCAGCAACTTCGTCTCAGTAGGGCCGAACGAGGACGTCCTTGCTATGATGATGCGCCTGGTCGACCACCTCAAGAGCCAGCAGATCACCGCGTACTTCACGCACCTCAATTCGGCGGGCAAGAGCCTGGAGGCGACGGACATGGGGATTTCGTCGATCATCGACACCTGGCTCCTCCTGCGCGACATCGAGTCCGATGGCGAGCGCAACCGGGCGATGTACATCCTCAAGTCACGCGGCATGGCGCATTCCAACAACGTCCGCGAGTTCATCATGACCGACCACGGCATCAGACTCGTCGATGTCTTCCGCGGCCCGCTGGGAGTTCTCGTCGGCTCCGCACGCGCGGAGCAAGAGCGGCGCAGCACGCTGGAGGCGGCAGCGAAGACGTCGATGCGAGATCGCAAGCGACGGGACCTGGAAGCCAAGATTGCTTCACTCCGATCGGAGCTTGACTCAATCGACGGCAACGACAATTCAAGTTCGGCGGGCTCCGCCAGCGACAATGGAGCAGTCCCGGACAGAGCGAATCGGACGGGAGCATAACTATGGATGGAATAGCAGCAATGGCAACAGACCGAGATCCATTTACAGATGCAGAGGAGGCGGATTTCGAGCAGATCGAAGAGGCGACTCCGCAGCCGGGCGAAATGTGGAACCTGAGGCTGTACGTCGCGGGAAAAACCCCGAAGTCGGTCGCCGCCTTCGCCAATCTGAAGAAGATTTGCGAAGAGCATCTCGCCGGACAATACACGATTGAGATCGTCGACTTACTCGAAAACCCACAGCTTGCACATGGGGACCAGATCCTCGCGATACCGACACTCGTGCGCAAGCTGCCTACCCCGATCAAGAAGATCATCGGGGACCTGTCGAACACGGAGCGCACACTGGTAGGTCTCGACCTCCGGCCCCGTAACCTAACACTCGGCGGCACATAGTAGGATCACTAAGTCCGGCAAAGACATAGCCGGACGGAGGCGTCTAATCTCGATGGCCGATCCTACAGAATTGACGGAAAAAATGGACATCGCCCGACGTCTTGTCGATGGCGACTATATAACGCTACGTCTTTACGTGGCAGGCACGTCTCATCACTCAGCTCGAGCGGTCGAGCTGGTGAAGCAGATGTGCGCCGACTGTCTGCCGGGTCGATATCGACTCGACATCATCGACCTGTATCTCGAGCCGTCTCTGGCGCAGCGAGATCAGATCGTCGCATTACCCACACTGATAAAGACTTCTCCACTCCCAACGGCGAGAGTGGTGGGCGATATGAGTGACCGGAATAGAGTTCTGGCGGGACTGGGAATTGTAGTGGAATAACCGCCACCGGATAGACATTGTGAGACCAACCCGAACGGCATCCCTTGCCACCATGGAAAACTTGCTCCTGGCGCTAATGGACACACGAATGCGCCTGGATGAGGCTGAAGAGACGCTGCGTGCGATACGCTGTCACGAGGTCGACGCGCTTGTCGTCGGTGACCAGGTATACACGCTGCAGAGCGCCGAACGTCCCTACCGCATCCTCATCGAGCAGATGCAGGAAGGGGCGCTCACGGTATCCGCCGTCGGCACGATCATCTATTGCAACCCGCGTTTCGCCGATATGATGGGGGCTCCCTACGAGGACGTCATCGCCCAGGGCTTCACGCACTTCGTGTCGAGCGCCCAACGTCCTCGACTGGAACGCGCCCTGCGAGAAGGCGCCACCAATATCGTCAAGCACGAATTCGAGTTGGTGACGGCCGTGGGGAGTATCGTCGACACGATCCTGACAATCGCGCCGCTGCCATCGGAGGGCGAGGGCCACGTCTGCATCGTAGCCACCGATCTCACGGAGCAGAAGCAGAAAGAAGAGATCATCGCCGCGGAGCTGTTGGCCCGGTCGATTCTGGAGCATGTCGCGGAGGCCGTGGTGGTGTGCGACCGGTCAGGGGTGATCATCCGGTGTAGCCGCGCCGCAGCCGATTTGGCCGGCGTCGACGTCACCTCGATGCGCTATCATGACGCTTTCCGATTGAAGTATGTAGGAGCCGAAACCGTCACTGGCACCGGCATCGGCTTCCCGATTGACCAGGCTCTCGCGGGGTCGACGTTGACGGGCATACCGGCTGAGCTCCCCGTCGACGGAGCCGATCGTCCGCTGTACGTGCTCGTAAGCGCGGGACCTCTGATGGGAACGTCCGATGTCGATGGTGGCGTTGACGGGTGCATTATCACGATGACAGATATCACCCGGCAAAAGAAGCTGGAGTACGATCTGGCCGCTGCGTCGGAGAAGGACCATAGGATCGCCGAGAGCTTGCAACGGTCGCTGCTGCTCAAGCCCGCTCGGAACCAGTTCCCGTCAATGGAGATCGAGCCGTTCTACAAGGCCGCGTGGGATGAATCGCAACTCGGCGGCGACTTCTTCGACACGTTCGCCCTCGAACACGGCCGCGTCGCCCTGGTCGTTGGCGATGTGTCCGGCAAGGGCCTCGCCGCCGCCACCCGCACCGCGGAAATCAAGTTCACCTTGCGCGCTTATCTGCGCGAGCACCCTGATCCGGCACACGCCCTGGAGCGTCTCAACGTCTTCTTTTGCGAGGCGCAGGAGCTCGACAGCAAACCATTCGCGGGTTTTGTGTGTATAACGCTGGCGGTGGTCAAACCCGAAACGGGCGAGATCGCATTCGCCTCCGCCGGCATGGAAGATCCGCTGATCGTTCGGCGCAACGGGGCGACGGAGATGATCACCGCACGCGGCGCAATCCTTGGTGTCGACAAGCACGCGGACTACCAGCCGGTTGAAGGCTGCGTCCGCCCGGGTGACTTGCTGTTGATGATGACCGACGGCGTCACCGAGGCGCGTAGCGGGCGCGACCTCTTCGGCTACGATCGACTGGTCGCCATCGCCAAGCAGGCTTCATCGGCGGAGACCCTCGAAGGGACCGTCCATGTCATTGTCGACCGCGCTCAGGACTTCGCCGGCGGCAAGTTCCAGGACGACGTCTGCGTGCTGGCGACGAGATTTCTATAGCATCAACGATTCCACGGGTATAAAACCCGTGCTAACCGGCGAGGCGCCAACGGCCCTCCGGGCCGAAAGAGGTTGCGCTGCGCCAATTTGGATTGCTCGGCGCCATCAGGAAGGGTATCATATTTTATGTCCCTTCACGCCGAACTGCATCGACACCTCGGCGGGGCGGTTGTGCCCCGCATCTTCTGGCGGTACCTGAGCCGCGCCGGTCATCCATTGGCCGCGGAATTCCCTAACTACGAAGACTTCGAAGCCTACGTGACGAAGCCGCGTGCTTCCCTTGCCGAGTACCTCGAACTCCACGCACTCGTCGAGCCGTTTCAAACCATCGAGACCCTCCCCTACTTTGTCTCCAAACTCGTGCGGGGCGCGTATGTCTTCGAGGGCATCTGCTATTTGGAACTGCGCCACACCCCATACTACCGGACCGCACGGGGACTGAGCGTGAGCGATCGGATTGCCCAGATGCGTGACGTCGTCGAGGCGGTCGGAGAGGCGGGGCGGGAGCGACAGTATCCGCTTATCATGAGCCAGATCCTGTGCATGCACTCGCAATTGCCCTATGAGGTCAACCGAGCGATTTTGGCGCTCGCGGAAAAGCTGCCGGAGTACGTTTGCGGCGTGGATCTCGCCGGTCCCGACATCTACTATGCCGAGCGCATGGACGAGATCGTCAGCCTGTTTGCGGAGGCGCAGTCGCTGGGCATCAAGACGACGGGGCATCTCTACGAGACGGCCGATGGCTGTTACCCCGGCCTGCTGCCTTACCTGACTCGCATCGGCCATGGAATACAGATCGCCCTGCGATATCCGGAGATGCTCGACGAGGTCGCGCGGCGCGGTCAGTGCCTGGAGGTTTGTCCGACGACCTACCTCAAGACGGGCACGCTGAGCGACCTGTCGACCCTGCGTGACGTCTTCGAACGCTGCGAGGCCGCCGGCGTCGACATCGCCATCTGTACCGACAACGCGGGCCTGCACAACGTGCGGCTGCCGTGGGAGTATGAGAACCTTTTGACCCAGGACGTGATCGACTTCGCCCAGCTCGGTCGATGTCAGGATGCGGCGTTCAAGCACGCCTTCGCATGGCCGCATCCACATCCGCCTCGGATCATGCTGGACAATCTGATTGCCGGGGGCCAACCCCTCCCCAGCCCTCCCCGCCAGGGAGGGAGTTAAGGAAATTCCGCGCTACGAGTCCCGGCGGGTAATGCCGGGGCCGTCGATCTTGAGGGCGTAGGCGTAGTCGGTCGGTCGCCGGCTCGGCAGATTGACCGTCAGGCCGGTTGTGTCGCGTGAAAACGCAAGCGGCCCATGGGTCCCGAGCATCTCGACGCGTTCGATCCGTCCATCTCCATTGGCAGAACCTTGGGCCAGTGACGTGATGGTCGCCTTGCCGTCCTCTGGCCAGGCCATCAAGAACGCGTACAGCGACCCGCCCTTCTGGATGAAACGGATATCCTGAGCGACGTATGGTTTGTCTTTACCCTCGTTGAAATTGCCGCTCGCCCTGCCCGCGTCGACGGTGCTCGGCCCCTCGCCATAGACACGCCACGGACGCGACGCGTAGATGTGGTCGCCGTGGATGTCCATCCACCGCGTTAGGTCCGCGAGGAACTTGAGCTCATCGTCGTCCGGCTCGCCGTGGCCCGGTAACGGGATGTTCAGCATCAGGTTGCCGTTCTTGCTGACGATGTCGACCAGCATGTGGACCACGTCGTTCGGTTTCTTGTACCAGTGGTCTGTGAAGCAACTGCGTAGGTAGTGCCACTGACCGATGCAGGTGTCGGTTTGCCACGGCAGCGGCTCGATGCGGTGGCTGTAGCCCCGCTCGATGTCCCAGACCATGCATTGCCTCTGCTGCTCGCTGAGCCCCTTGCCGGTGAGGACCGCCTCCAGCCTGCCATGCCGGCGCTTCATGTTCTGGTTGTAGTAGTACGACGCGATGCGCAGGCCGACATCGCTAATCGGATAGAGCGGCAGCACGGTATCGTCGAAGTAGACCATATCCGGATCGTACTGGTCGATAAGGTCGATCACGCGGTCGTAGAAGTTATTACAGTAGGCGTCGTCGGGGATGCTGCTGCCTTGCGCCTTGTTCCAATCCCAAACGAGCCCCGTGCCAGGCGTATGGTGCTGTTCGTACAGGTCCTGCGGGTCGAGGCCTTGCCACCAGTTACCACGGCCGTCGCTCTTGGTCAGGACGCCGTCGTAGGGCACGCCTTTGTAGATACCGGTCTTGTCCGACCCTTGGGCCACCTCATACCAACTCCATGAATGAGCGGCGTGGACGCTCACGCCGAACCGCATTCCGGCTGCTCGCACGATCGGCTCCCAGGTTCCGACGATATCCTTCTTTGGCCCGAGCGCGACGCTGTTCCAGGAATGATGGCGCGAATTGTAGTTGTCGAAGTTGTCGTGATGGTTGGCCAGGGCCATGAAGTACTTCGCGCCCGCCTTCTTATAGAGGTCGATCAGGTGCTCAGGGTCCCAGCGGTCGGCTTTCCACTGATGGATGACATCCTTGAAGCCATAGATCGACGGGTGACCGTAGTGCTCGCGGTGGTACTTGTAGGCGGAGTCGCCCTCCTGGTACATCCGTCGCGCGTACCAGTCCCCCTGCTCGGGCACGCACTGCGGCCCCCAGTGCGCCCAAATTCCAAACTTTGCGTCTCGGAACCAGGGCGGCGTTTTGTATTGACTGAGCGAGTCCCAGGTCGGCTCAAAGTGAGACTTGGGCGGCATCGAGATACCCATGGTCTGCCTGGGCATCAGGCCCGGCAATGCCAACCCGGCCATGGAGATAATCCCGTTATGAAGAAAGCGTCGACGTGAGAGTGTCATTTCCTATGTCCCACCTATGGAAGTGAGACCATTATAAGCGAGGGCGGCGAATGAGGGTATGGGATAATTCAACCGTTTTATATCCAATTCCCGCAATCGGCATAAATGGTTACAGCCGGCAGCGCCATGGACTGGCGTTGCCGGCTGTAGCTTTAAACGAGGACGAAAGTGCTAGGGATGCATCTCGGTGTCGCCGAGCAGGAGCTGAATGTAGTTAATCTGGCCAATATGATAGACCAGGTTCCAGTAGGCGAAGAACATGACGTCGACGGCGGTCGTATCCGGGTTCCACGGCATCGGCGCCTTGGCGTCGAGGTCCGTCACTCCGGCGATTGCCGAGTAGAGCAGTTCGTGTGCCTGGGCCGACACGGCCTGCGCGGACTCGACCGAGGTGATCGATGACTCCAGTTCCTTGCGCTTGGCCTGCGCCTCCGGGCTGTTCAGGTCCATGGGCTTGCCGCTGAGGACCGAAGCGAAGAAGTACGGCACGGTGGCGCACTCGACCAGCTGGCTGAGCACGCTTCGTGCCTCGCCAAGCGGCTTCCAATCGTTGATCTTGTCTGCGGGTACGTGCTTCGCGGTTCGGAAAAGGCTTCCTTCGGCTTCTTTGGTCATCTTGATGGCTTGCTCTTGCAGAGTTGGCATCGATAAGGTCCCTTTCGTCTCAGTAAAATCTGGGGTAGCGAGTCGCCGGTCGAACGCCGGCCTTGACTGTTGACTTGTAACAGCCCCTTCTTTAACGGCAACTCTCTCCAGATCGTTCCCGCCATTTTAGGCCACCTACAAAGAATAGGAGCGACAGTGACATCGACCCCATCGGCTTGGGGCCTTCCGGGAACACGTGGCCGAGGTGTCCGCTTGAGAGCCGCCGATGCCATGCCAAAGTGATACCGGTTGGGACAGGATGTGAACAGCGTCGATATCGGGATCGACGAGGATACTGACGTCTTTCCTCAGGCAGGTCCTGCGACGGGCAAGAAACTGCCTCCTGTAGGTCTGCCGAATAAGATCATCGTCTCCCATTGCAGATCGTTATCGGAAATCCGACATCTCTAGCCCTTTAGTCCAGCGATTGACATATCGTCTCATTCGTGATACTATACGTATAGCTGAGATCTACTTAGCGAACAGGCGGTAGAGATGCGACGTGGTAGCTTCGAGTAGGAGCAGGGGGTCGTATACCTCGCCTAAAATTGAGTTGTTAAGACTATTATTGCTATACAATACCAGGAGGCTCGCCAACATTCTCACAGCCTGACCGAACCTGTTTTCTATTTGCCGTTTAAGGAGTAAGAAGAAACCCAATGTGTAAAGTGTTAATATCGGTAATGGGCGCGCTCACCCTAATAGCGGCCTCGGGTCCGCGCGTGGAAGCGACTTCGCTCAACTGGGCCGGTTATACGTGGACGGTATCGCCATACGCAATCGGCGATGGAACCGTCTCAAGTAATGCATCAAATACCTGGGTCGATGGCAGTGGTTATCTCCATCTCGACCTGGCCAAGATCGGCAGCACCTGGTATGGAGCGGAAGTCGCGACTACGAATAACTTTGGCTATGGGAGCTTTTACTGGGTGTTCTCGGCGCCGCTGACGTCGATGCAGGCGCAGGACGTGTTGGCCGGTTTTACTTACGGCCCTGATCACAGTATTGGCGTGGGCGGTGAGAACGAACTGGACGTCGAGTTCTCCAAATGGGGCCACAGCACCAGTCCTTTTAACGGCGACTTCACCTTCTATCCGTCTACCGGGCATGCCGGCAGCGGCAGCAACTTGACCAACTGGGCTTACACCGGCGGCAACATTGCCACGTGCCGGGTCGACTGGAGCGCGACCAGCGTCACCGGTAGTATCTGGAACGGAGTCGTCGCCTCCAACGCTCCTTTGAGCACTGCCGCTATCACCTGGAACTACAAGGGCAATTCTACTACCGTTCCCCAGGACGCGTGTCCGTTTCTATTCAACATCTGGGCCTCCGGCACTGCCCCAACCACGGCGGTGGATGCGGTGGTGCAAAGCTTCCAGTACACGGCTGCCAGTGCGATAGTTCCGGCCCCTCCCGTCAGCCTGGCTTCGGCCGGGGCAAACGGGCAGGTTGCGCTGACCTGGGTCAACACGACCTTCGCCACGTCCTACAACGTGTACCGCGGCACGACCGCGGGCGGCGAGAGCGGAACACCGATCGCGACCGGGGTGACCTCGGCGTCGTACATCGATACCGGCCGGACGAACGGGACCGTTTACTACTACAAGGTGGCCGCGGTCGATGCCGCCGGCACGAGCGGAATGTCCGGCGAGACGTCGGCGACGCCGACTACTAATGCCGCCAACCTATCGCTCTTCGGCACGGGCTACGTCTGGTCGAAGAATGCCTCGGCCACTTCGAACGCCAATCAGGTCGCCAATCCAAGCGTGAACGACAGCCTGGCCGTCACGTTTAGCCCAAACTGGGCCGGCGAAGGCGGTAGCGCCAACTACGAGGGCGCCGGAGTCGTTTGGCCCATTACTTACACAATGACATCCGTCAACTTCACGAACGGCGCCGACGATGGCCATGGCAACGGCTGGCTGGAGAGTAACTGCCAACTGCAATTCACTACCGACGGTACGACCTGGACCAACTCGGGATGGGTGCTTACCCCGACTTATCCCGCCACAAGTGCGGCATACAACCAGACCTACACGTTCAGCGGCACGGCTCGTTCGGGCGTGAGAGGCGCGCGGGTTGTCGGTGCCGTCGGAGGGAACTCGTACGACTGGACTGTGAAGGAAGTCCAGATCTATGGAACTGGTTCTGGCCCTACTCCTCCGCCGGCGCCCACCGGACTGACCGCCACGGCGGGGAACCAGCAGATTGCACTGAGCTGGGGCGCGGCAAGCGGTGCGACGTCCTACAACGTGTATCGCGGAACCACTTCGGGCGGCGAGGGCACGACGCCGATCGCGACGGGTTTGGCCGGCACGACGTATACGAACACCGGCCTGACAAACGGAACGACCTATTACTATAAGGTCGCGGCCGTCAACAGCGGCGGAACGAGCGGCCCTTCGAATGAGGTGCCGGGGACGCCAACGGGCAGCACGAATATCGCTCCGTCCGGCACCGGCTATACCTGGGCATCGAACACAACGGCGACATCCAATTCCAACCGCACGGCACGCCCCGGTGTCAACGACAACAACCTGACCACGTCCAACGTCATGATCGCCACGGGCGAAGGTGGCGCGGTCAAGTGGGAAGGCGGCGGTGTCGTCTGGACAGCGGCTCACACCGTGTCACAAGTCGTATTCATCAACGGCGGCAACGATGGATTCAGCAACGGCTGGTGGCAATCGGGCTTCGCGCTGCAGTATTCGACGGACGGAACCACTTGGGTGAACGCCTCCGGTTGGACAAGCAGCCCAGCTTACCCGTACTCAAGCTCGGCGTGGGGACAGACGTATACCTTCAACGGTACCGCACTTAGCGGCGTCAAAGGCATTCGCGTCGTGGGCGCGAGTGGCGGAACCTCCTATTCCGGATCCGTGAACGAAGTCAAGGTGATGGGCTCCTAAGTTCGCCGCTGGGTGATCCCGGTGTGGCGGCGCGGTTAAGCCGAATACCTTCTTGAAGCTAACGAATGGCCCGGGGCGCAGTCAGCGCTCCGGGCCATTCGTCATTCAACTCCACCGTCGGGTGATCGACCTTCCCCTATAGTCATCATCGACATTCGCCACCCATGGCTGTTGCCCCGCCTGATCGTGAATCCCGGGGCCCGAACATCGACGATCTTGTTCCCCACCCGATACTGAACTCGGTTGCGACACCGTAGGCGTCGCCGCACTGCTGAGCGTATCGGTAACAGGGACCGATCGACAGCGGCGGCGACGGGGGCCACGTCGTTATAGCGTTGAGTTTGCTGGGGTGTACTTGAAGTCCTTGACAACGAACTCGACTTCACGCGAGGGGGGGACTTGAAATGCGCGGAGGTTGAAGAAGAAGGGGCACGCGTTTTGCGGGATCGTACGCATCGGCCCCAAGTACGCTCGGGAAGTCACGGCCGTGCTGGTCGGCGCGGTGGGAGGAACGGCACCGGACCATATGCTCTCGGTGACCGACGTAGGAGTCCAGTCGATTCTGCACGTAGCCACGTCGCCGTTGTTATCCCATTTCCAGGACTGGCTGGAGTTGGCGCCTTTTGGCGTGCCGGGAGACGGAAAGATGTCAAAATCGCCATTCGCCGGCCTATTCGGCGAATTCCAACGAGAAAACTCTAGGGCAATCTCGTTCGTACCATCCGCGCCGATTCCGTGATCGGGGCCATAGGTGAAGCCGGCCAGCACATCCTGAGGCTCGAACGTGCTCAACGGGCCGGAAACCACCCAGTAGAAGGAACCGTATCCGAACTCCGCGCTCGTCCCGAGTTCCGCACCGGTCCAGTATCCGTCCCTATTGTTGATGTTCAGGTGCAGGCACCCGTCGGTGTCGGTGTAAACGTTGTTGAGTCCGCCCCTCACGATACCAGAGCCAATACCCCTCCGGCGATTGACGTTCCAGATATAGTTCGACCACGTGATGGTTGGGGCGGTCGAAAAGATCGCGCGAGGGACATCCGCCATCTTAACAGAATCTGTTTCGGACGTATGGATTTTCAGGTAGTCGATTACGCCCCAACCTCCCGTAGCCTCAACCTGTATGACGTGGTTGTGGGCCGGAAGGCCGGTGATACCAAAGGCCTTGTAGTCGTATGTCGTCGAAGTCGCGTACTGCGATATTTGTGACTGCAAGGCTCCGTCGATGGAGATCCTCAGCATGCCCACCTTATGACTACGCCCGTCGACGACGGCCGCCGGAAGTTGGGTCGTGAATACGTCGACGCCGGTCCCGTTGAAGGTATACGAACACACTGCACCGGAGGGAAGGGCGTGAGCGGAACCGCCATGCAACGACGGATCTGCTGTCTCCTTCTCGCTGGACCATGTCCATCCCGGCATGGCATCGTCCACAATTCCATCGGGCGGTATCGGCAAGGCCGAGTCGCCCTGCGAAGGCGACGATGTCATGTTGACCGCGCTGGCCCCGAGCGAGCTTGACGCCCACAAACCGATAGCAAGCGCTACTTGAAGAACTTTCATATCAGATAACCCTGCCTATATATCGATATCCACATGCAACCCCGTTATTGGGGGAAGGTAGCCTCAGCGATTGGGAGCGACAATACTGTCATGTGCCGACCGCGTTCGGCATGTACATTGCGATAACTGCAATCATAATTAACTTATATTTGAGTGTAATATCAGATTGCCGATCGTCGACTTTGCCAATCGACGGTCAGCAAGACCCGGCCCAAGATATGGGCGAGCCCGGATCGGAGTCGGGATCAGGTCAACAGTGACGCGGATTCTCGGTCCAGATAGAGCGTTACCGCGGGATGTTCCTGGAGTATCGATGCCGGAATATCGGGCGTGACCGGCCCCTCGACCGTATCGCGCACAGCCTTCGCCTTACGCTGGTCCGGGACGGTGCATACGATTCTCTTCGATCGCAATATCTGCGGCGCCGTCATCGAAATCGCCTGCGTCGGAACGGCGTCGATCGTCGGAAACCATCCCTCGCCCAGCTGTTGCCGCCGGCAGACCTCATCGAGTTCCACCACTTTGTAGGCCTCATCTGTGGTGAAGTCGGCGGGAGGGTCGTTGAAGGCCACGTGCGCGTTTTCGCCGATTCCGATAAAGGCGACGTCGATGGGATTCTGCGCCAGCAGTCGACCAAGCCGGCTGCATTCGAGCATCAAGTTGCCTTCCGCATTGATGGAATGAAAGGCTGCCAACGGCTGAGGCAGCTTTTGGATGAACCGTTCCTTGAGAAAACGGCGCAACGATGCCGGGTGGGTCGACGCCAAAAAGGCGTACTCATCGAGATGAAACGCGACCACTTTACTCCAGTCGATCTCGTCCGCCGCAATCAACTCCGCGAGCATCTCAAATTGAGAAGCCGCTGCCGCGAGCACGATCCGAGCCGCTCCCGTCTTGACAATCGCCTGTCGAATGGCGTCCGCTCCGTCGGTCGCCGCTTTCGTCCCAAGTTCGGCCTTTGTGTCGCTAATGTCGATCTTCATGTCTTACTTTCCGTTAATTAAGGTAATGCATCAAGCTGTTGCTATGATATCCGTCGCCTTCGTAGTGTGTTTCCAAGTCGCCCAGTCAAACCATATTTCGTCGATCATGCCGTTTCGCGGTGGACGATTTCACAGGCAAGCAGCTTCTGATCCGGCGTCCATTCGTCCGGGTTCTGAAGGCGGTAGACCAATCTGTCCAGACAGTACTGCCCGATCACCCCGAACGGCATTGCTACACTGGTGATCTGCGGCAGTGTCACGCTACAAATGATCGAATTATCGAAACCGATCAGGGAAAGATCCTGCGGCACCCTGATTCCCTTGAGTGAACACGCCTGCAAAACACCGGCCGCAATGTTGTCATCCGCCGCGAAGACGCCGTCGGGAACGACACTCTCCAGGATGTCGAGTGTCGCCTTGCGCCCGTCGACGGCCGTGTAGTCGGCGAACCTGATCAACGCCGGATCGACCTGAAGATCCAGCTCTTTGTGGGCGAGCCTGAATCCTGCGAGACGTTTCCCCGTGGCATTATTGTCTTCGCTCGCCCCAATGAATGCCAGCTTGCGACGCCCACGGCTCAGCAGATACCGCGTAGCGATCAGCCCGCCCTGAGTCTGGTCGGGCAGAATGCTGTCGAGCGATGCCAGGTCCGGTGGAGACGTGTATGCGAGCAGTATCGGGATCGTCGCTTTCTCGAGCGCGGTGATCACCGCCGGGTCGAGGTTGTCTGTCGCCGAGACGAAAATGATCCCGTCCATCCGTCGCGCCGTAAGGTCTTGCAGGTCGGCCAGGGCCGCAGCCGGCGCGGCACCCTGCAGTCCGAGTACAAGACGATAATTGTAAAGTCGAGCCGCCTCTTCGATGGCTACGAATATCGGCACGGATGTGCTGTAGTTGAAGCCACTGAACAGAATGCCGATTGTGTATGACCGTTTGGTCGCAAGACCACGGGCCAGGATATCGGGAACGTAGCCGATTTCGCGCGCCTTACTAAATACAAGTTCCCGCGTTTTCGGGCTCACGGGACGTGAATTGTTGAAGACATACGACACTGTTGGCCAAGAGACACCGCAGGCTTTGGCCAGATCCTTCATAGTTGGTTTTGTTTTCATGGGCTCGAATCTGTTATACGTATAGTACTTAATTATAGGCTATCGAGATACCCATGTCAAGCTGGTATGCCGAATCGAGCGACGCAACTAATGCGGCAGTGAGCCGGGACTAATGCCCCCCTCCAGCTTACAGTTCAACCATATGACCGGACCGCGCCGATTCGTAGATCGCCAGAATAAGCTCGACGGCAGCCCTACCCTCGAGCCCACCCACGAGTGGCTTTTCCCCGGTCCGGCAGCAGCGCGCGAAGTCCGCGATCTGTGCACGGTGGGAATCACCCCACCTGGCCGGAACCGTGGGACCCTCTCCTTCATCAGGCGCGTCAACAGGTTCACTGACTGACGAGTTCGACACCGTGCTCCGCGTTCCACCGGTCGCAATGCTGACGGCGTGCGGCGCCGCGGTCTGTCCATAGATCGCCTTTTCTCCAATGATCGCGTACGTTTGCAGGGCGTCTCCCTCCAGGACTGCCGTGCCCTGCGTACCGTGAATGGCGAGGCGAACGGGGAAGCCCGGATATGCCGCGGTCGATGCAACGATCGTGCCGATCGCGCCATTGTCGAATGCTACGGTGGCGGCGACGCAGTCCTCGACCTCGATTCGCTCGTGCCCGAGAGTGCGCGTCTGGGCGAACACGGAACGGGCCGGGCCACAGAGCCAGAGCATTAGGTCGACGGTGTGGACGCCCTGATTCATCAAGCACCCTCCTCCGTCAAGCTCCCATGTACCGCGCCAATCGGCGGAATCGTAGTATTGCTGCGTGCGGTACCAGGTCACCCGAGCGTCGACAAGGGCTACCGATCCCAAATCGCCACGACTGACGGCGTCGCGGACGAATAACGTCGAGGGATCAAAGCGATGCTGACAGACACAGGCAAGAGTACGACCGGTGACTGCCTGGGCGTCGATCAGGCGGTCGCAGGCGGCGATCGAAATTTCGAGCGGCTTTTCGATCAGGACATGCTTGCCGGCCTTCATGGCCTCGACGCCAAGGTCCGCATGTACCCCGCTCGGCGTACAGATCGAAACGGCGTCAATGTCGGGATCGGCCAGCAGGTCGGTCCAGGAGACTGCTCGCACTCCATACGTTTCTGCGAACTTTGCCGATCTCGTCGGAATGTCATCGCAGCAAGCGACGAGTCGGATACTGTCGTCCGAGATTGCCCGGATGGCGTCTGCATGTGTCGGCGCGATTGTTCCGCATCCGACAATCGCGATTCGAAGCGCTTCAGTCATGTTGCATAGTTCCTTTTGCAGACCGTTAGCCCGAGAGTTCCCTGTATGTTAAATCATGCAATCAGGTTCATTATTTATTTATGTATAATCGGTTCGATCGATTGACAGCGATCAATCGCGATGTTATAATGCGATTATACTATACGTATAGCATTTAATCAATAGTCAATCTTTATGGTCATGTGAATCCTGGTTAAAGACCCTGGAACGGCCCAGATCCACCAGGCGGCGCAACATCGTGCGAAGCAAGGAGAACGTTGATGGCGACATTGGGTTTCGGAATTATTGGCTGTGGCGTGATACACCACTGGCACGCAAGTGCCATACGCAGTTTGGGCTCCGACATGGCGGAACTGATCGCGGTTTGCGACATTGTCGAGAATCGGGCGACGGATGCGGCGGAGAAGCTGGGGGTGACCCCGTACACGAATATCACCGACTTGCTGAACGACAAGCGAATTGATGTCGTAACGATTGCCACACCATCAGGAATGCATGCCGATCACGCGATTATGGCGGTGCAGCACGGCAAGCATGTGATCGTAGAAAAGCCGTTCGACATTAGCCTCGACAAGGTCGACATGCTGATGGCTGCCGCCAAGGATGCCGGCGTGTGCATCACGTGTGTCTCCCAGACCCGTTACGGCAAGGGCGTAAAGCAGCTCCATGAGTGGCTCGACAGCGGCAAACTCGGCAAGCTCGTGTATGCCGAAGCCACCGTCAAGTGGCACCGCACGCAGGAGTACTACAACTCGGGCGACTGGCGCGGGACGTGGGCTCTCGATGGCGGTGGGGCTCTGATGAACCAGGGTATCCACTACGCGGACCAGTTGCGATGGGCGATGGGCAAGCCGAAATCGCTATTCGCCTATGCGGCGACCCGTGGCCACGACATCGAGGTAGAGGACGTCGTCACAGCCTCGATCCTATTCGAAAGCGGGGCCGTCGGATCGCTCACGGCAACCACCTCGGCCTACCCCGGATTTCAACAGACCATGGATATTTTCGGGACCGAGGGATCGGTGAGGATCGCCGATCAGGAGATAGTCTCCGCCCATTTCGTAAACGGTGAGAAATACGAGCTTCCGCAGGCAGCCGCTGTCGGAGCGACCGCATCCGACCCGACCGCCGTGGGCAGCTACCATCATGGCCTCCAGTTCCGTGACTTTGTCGAGACCGTCAACAGTCACACAAGACTCTTGACGGGCCCAAGGGAGGGGCGCGAGGCCCTTGAAATGGTGCTCGGCGTCTATGAGTCGGCGCGTACCGGACAGCCGGTGACATTCCCTCTGAAATAGGCTGGCGCGGCCCAGGTTGAAAGTCACCGCCCTTCGAAGTCGAAAGGTAAACGGAAATGAAACTCTCTGTCTCCACATTAGGATGTCCGGAATGGAACTTGGGCGAGATCCTGTCGAACTGTAAGAGATACGGTTATGACGGCATCGAGCTGCGAGGAATAGGCGGTCATCTCGACCTCACCCACTCGCCGCTCTTCGAATCGCCCCAGGCGATGAAGCGCACCTGCGCCGAGATCAGAGAGTCGG
>Ga0070658_10002193_pt1 | contig 16408 bp, 13 predicted proteins | sample KBSC13metaG_FD_64664 | JGI IMG/M metagenome (GOLD analysis project Ga0070658, IMG submission 64664) | Corn rhizosphere microbial communities from Kellogg Biological Station, Michigan, USA - KBS C1-3 metaG | ecosystem: Host-associated > Plants > Roots > Rhizosphere > Soil ...
GTTTACCGGGGAAATAGGCGGGTCAGACCAGTGCTTCAGCGAGGGAGGCAATCTGGCTTTCCCAGCTTTCGTCATCGGCAAACCTGCGCGGCGTGTAGCGGCACAATCCCATGATGTAGGTCGGCTCGCCGCCATCATTGGCCAATGGCGCATAAAGATGCTCGGCATCCAGATATTCTCGGCCTTGAAGGTGAACGCGACCGAGAAAGCGCAGCGGCTGACCACCATCCAACACCAAGTCGCCGCACTCCACCCAGCGCGATAGCAGCGATGGCGGGACGCTTTCCTCCACGGTCTTGCCGGTGTTGTGGCCGAGTATTTCCGTCAGCGCGGTTCCGATTACGCGCCAGCTGTAACGCGACGGATTGGCGCTGTCTCTCTGGAACACAACGATGTTGCGCAAGAAATCCTTGAGATCGCGGGGGGTCATTTCGGAGCGGGTTGGCATCGGCCTTGTACCCGCCTTCGCCCGCCAAAGTTCTAAAAATCGGATGTAAAATGGATCGGTAAATGCGAGTGTGGGATCGCAAAAGTAGTGCCACTTTTGCTCGCTATACTTCCGGTTAAGTGCTGTGGCCGCAGCCTGGATATTCATGCCGAAATAATCGGCCAGAATCATAAACAGCGGGTAAAGCATTCTTTATCGGCTACGCGGCGATTTGGTGCGCGCCCAGGGCAATTCGCCCGCAATCTGCTGTTGAAATATGGGCGCTTTCCAGCCTTCGACCGGCCAATCCGCCAATTCATGAGGGATTCTGCGTATAGCGACGGTAAATGGTAAATTCTAGGTAAAGGGCGAGGAACGGCGGAGGGCCTGCCTATGAAGCTGTTGGAGCGTTCACCTTACGAATCAATTCTTCAGCCAACCGAATCGATTCGGCCGCAAATGTCGTTTATCTCGGGGCCTGAAGCTCCTATGGTTTCGGATATGTTAAAGTCGTTGCGATCGGGTACCCCGCAAACTCGGAATAAGCCCCCCGAGGACCGGAATGCACCCCGGCCTGGAAAATACCGGCTGGATCAAATGGATGCAGCGCGTATCGGCAAAAACCTGGTGATGTTTGAGCCTACGGAGGAGGATCTAGCGCACGTCCTTGCCATGGCCCGTCTGAGTATTCCGGGCATTACCGGCACCGAGGAAGTGCTCAGGGTCGTCCGCTTCAACCCAATTTGCGCTCTGGCACTTGCCCGTAGGTCCCGCTTCAACCCCCAGTCGCCGGTCGCCGAGGGCCTTATCGCCTGTTTGCCGTTGAACGCACTCGGCCTGCAGATGCTGGCCCTGGGCTCTTTCAATGCGGCGAGCCCGGATCTTCGGCTCCTGGCCGGGCCGGACGAGCGGCCGGCGGGAATCTATATCTGGGCCATGTTTGCGCCTGGCCCCTTGGCCGGAGGCGCGGCCTTGTTCATGGAAAGAATGGCGATTCCGCAATATTCGGGCGTCAATTTTTATTCCCGTTCGACCACCGAGGCGGGCCGCAAATTCCATGAAGTGGTGGGGTTCAACCTTGGCGGAACAGTGGGTTCGATTTCGGCGCCGCACCTTTGGATTTTCCAACGCGCGCCGCAGGCGCCTTTGTATGACAGCTATGTACCGGGCGCCGCGCCGGGTGAAATCGGCGTAACGGTCGCACGCAACTTCGAAGACCTTGGCCGGGTGATCGCCATGCGCAGCGCCGTCTATATCGGCGAGCAAGAATGTCCGTACGACGAGGAATATGACGGCAACGACTTGGCCGCCACGCATTTGCTGGTCTATGTCGGCGACGAGCCCGCCGGCTGCCTGCGGGTGCGCTTCTTCGCCGATTTCGCCAAGATCGAGCGCCTGGTGGTCCGCAAGGAATTCCGCAAGACCCGCGCGGCGTTTCACGTGGTTCGGGCCGGATTCAAGCTTTGCCAAGCAAAGGGTTATCGCCGCGTCTATGGCCATTCCCAGACCCGCCTGGTCAATTTCTGGAGCCGCTTCGGCTTCCGGGTGATGGAAGGCGGCAAGAAGTTCGTATTTTCGGATTTCGACTATGTCGAAATCGTCGCCGACATCGAGCCGGACGCCGACGCAGTTCGCATCGGCTGCGATCCCTATGTCATCATCCGGCCGGAAGGACGCTGGCACAAGCCGGGCATCCTGGAGCGGTCCGCATCCCGCGCCGTTACCAACCCCTCCATCGTCCAGAAACGATAATTCGTCAATTTTCAGTAAGCATAAGAACTATCGCCCACGACCTGTAGTTGCTAGAGAGCGCCTGTTTCAGTAGCTTGCCGCATTCCCGGGTTGAGCGTTTTCGGGGCAGTCCCGCCTGGCGGTTTGACGACAGCTTTTTGCACTGAGGAGTGGAATGGAGTTTCGCAGTCTGATCGCGTCCCTTCCCGGGAAAAAAGGCGCGATCCATACCTATCAGCGAGGCCAGTCCGTTCGCTATTCTTACGCGGTCTTGCACGGCGATGTGATCCGCGCATGCGAAAACTTGCGTGCCTGGGGCGTGACCGCTGGCTCGCGCGTGGGCATTTATGCCCCCAATTCCTATCACTGGCTGGTCCATGACCTGGCGTTGATCGAACTGAACGCGGTCTCGGTGCCCTTCACCGACGATTTCGCCGGCAAGATCAATCAGGCATTGCTGGACCGCTATGACATCGCCCTGCTGTTGATCGCAAAAAAAGACGCCCGCCTGTTCCCGCAAAAACCGGCGCATGTCGCCTTCATCGATGCGGACAACGACGATATCCGTGCCTTGGAACGCGCGCCCTCCGGCGACAAAGACTTGGCCGACCAGCACAGCCTGGCCTTTTCCTCGGGCTCCGCGGGCGGCCTCAAGGGCCTGGTGATCAGCCGGCGCGGCGTGGAAGTCACGCTGCCGCCCGTTTTCAGCGCCCTGGGCGGCCATGCCGGCGACCGGATGATGCTGTTCCTGCCGATGTCGAATTTCCAGCAGCGCAACATGTGCTACAGCGCGCTGTGGTACGATCACGACCTGATCATCACCGACTATACCCAGCTTTTCGCGGCGATGCCGGCCCTCAATCCCACCATATTGATCGCGCCGCCGGTGCTGTACCAGATGCTGCACGCCGAATATGAAAAATATCCCAGCTGGAAAAAATCGCTGTGGTCGGTGCAGAGCTCGCTCTTGTCCCTGCTGCCTTCCGCGTCGCTGCGGCAAGGGTTGGCGCGCATCCTGTTCCGGGATTTTTACAAGCAGTTCGGCAGCGACATCCGCCTGCTGGTGACGGGCATGGCCCCGATCCGGCGCACCCTGGGACGGTTTTTCGACCGGTTGCAGCTCCCCTTGTCGGAGTCTTACGGCATGGTGGAAACCGGTTCGCTGACCTACCGCCCGCCGGGTTCCAAGGAATTCGGCTCGGTGGGAAAATTGCTGAGCGGCGTGAATGTCTCATTTGAGCCCGACGGTGAAATCATCGTCAGCCGCGACGCCCCCTTGACCCTGCGCTATTTCCAATGCGCCGAAGGCGAAAACGAGCGCACTTTTGTGGGACCCGGGCGCATCGCCACGGGCGACCTGGGCAAGCTGGATGCCAACGGCAATCTTTACCTGCTGGGCCGCAAGAAGGAATTGCTGGTCACCGGCGGCGGATTGAAAGTGCATCCGGAAGTGATCGAGCAGGAACTGAACAATTGCCCCGAAGTGGCGCATTCGGTCTTTTTCCTCAAGCCCGGCGCCGCGCACCTGACCTGCGTCGTCGCCCTGGTGCCGCCCGGCGGCGAGGAAGCGCGCGCGCGGGCCACCAAATTCGCCAACAGCCTGCCCTCGGCACGAAAAGCGTCCCAGTTCGTGGAAGTGATCTTCGCCGAAGAACCCTTCACCACGGAAAACGGCATGCTGCGGCCGAACATGAAGATCGACCGCAAGGCGATCGGCGCCCGCTATCTGCAAGCGGCATCGGCCGGCTAGAGCAGGTTGGGGCCGTGCGGCTGGACCTTGCGGCACAGCCATACGATGACGATGGCGGCCAGGCATAGCCAGGCAGAGACGGTGAAGATGTCCACCGACGCCAGCAGATAGGCCTGCCCGACCATGCCGCGCGTCACCGCCGCCTTTGCCGACAATTCCGGCAAGCCCATGTCGTGCATGGACGAGAGCAGATTGTTGAGCGCCGGCATGTAGCCCGACATCAGGTCCGCCATATGGCTTTGATGGACGGCTTCCCTGCGGTCCCAGAAGGTGGTGACCAGCGAAACCGAAAATCCGGCGGCGATGATGCGCGCGAAATTCGACAGGCCGGAAGCCGAGGGAATGCGCTGCGCCGGCACCCCGTCCAGCAGGATGCTGAGCGTGGCGATGAAGAAGCAGCCCGACGAAATCCCCTGCACCATCAACGGCCAGGCGATGGCCATGAAGCTGGCATCGGCGGTCAGGCTGGCGCGCATGAAATAGGATACCGCCGAGGCCGCGAAGGCGACGGTCGCGATCCATCTTGCGTCGTAGCGCGCCATCAGGCGGGCGGCCAGCGGGGTTACCAGGACGGCGATGGCGCCGGTGGGCGCCGATACCAGCCCCGCCCAGGTCGCGGTATAGCCCAGCTGGGTCTGCAGCCAGAGCGGGATCAACAACATATTGGCCAGGAACACGCCATTGCCCAGGCAGAAGACGATGGTGCCCAAAGTGAAGTTGCGGCTGCGGAACAGGGACAGATCGACGATGGGGTGCTCTTCGGTCAGCTCCCACAACAGGAAGGCGCCGAAGCCCAGCAGCGATATCACCGCCAGCACGACGATCTGGGTGGACTCAAACCAGTCGGCATTCTTGCCGGTGTCCAGCATCACTTGCAGCGCGCCGGCCCAGATCATCAGCAGTCCCAGCCCCACCATGTCGATCGGCAGCTTGCTGGTGGCGGTTTCCCGGCCCTGAAGCCCGCCCCAGCACAGGAATGTCACGATCAACCCCACCGGGACGTTGATCAGGAAGATCCAGCCCCAGTGCCAGGAATCCGAGATATAGCCGCCCAGAATGGGGCCGCAGATCGGCGCCACCAAGGTGGTGATGGACAGGATCGCCAGGGCGGTGGTGCGCTTTTGCCGGGGAAAGATCGACAGCAGCAAGGCCTGCGTCCCGGGAAAAATGGGACCAGACAGCGCGCCCTGCAGGGTGCGGAAAAACACCAGCGACTCCAGGCTCCAGGCCAGGCCGCAGAGCAGCGAGGCAAGGGTAAAGCCCAGCATCGACAACAGGAACACCTTCACCACGCCATAGCGATTCATCAGCCAGCCGGTGATGGGCACGCAGATGCCGTTGGCGACCACGAAAGAGGTGATGATCCAGGTCGATTGATCGGTGGAGGCGCCCAGATTGCCCGCGATGGTGGGCAAGGAGACGTTGGCGATGGTGGTGTCCAGCACCTGGGTGAAGGTGCCCATCGCCAGCGCGAAGGCGGTCACGGCCAAGGCGAGGCCCGCGAGCGGCGCCGGCGCTGTTTCGCCCTTCGCGCTCACTGCGCCGGCGCGGCGTTTGCGGCCAGAATTTTACGGATCAGCGCATCCACCTTCTTGCTGACATCCTCGCCGGTATTGGCGCGCATGACCCCGGCGGGAGTCGTGCCGGCGACGCGGGGGCCGGACTGATCGCGGACATCGACCTCGGCGCTGACGCTGAGCCCGATGCGCAGCGGATTTTTGTCCAACTCGGCGGGATCCAGGGCGATGCGCACCGGCACGCGCTGCACGATCTTGATCCAGTTGCCGCTGGCATTCTGCGGCGGCAACACGGCAAAGGCGCTGCCGGAGCCGGCGCCCAGCCCGGCGATCTTGCCGTGATAGGCGACCTTGCCGCCATAAATATCGGTGGTGATCTTGACCGGCTGGCCGATCCGCATGCGCGCCAGCTGCACTTCCTTGAAGTTGGCGTCCACCCACACATTCGCCAGTGGCACCACCGCCATCAGCGGCGCCCCCGCATTGACCCGCTGGCCGACCTGCACCGTGCGCTGGGCAATCACTCCGTCCACCGGCGCGACGATCTTCATATGGGACAGCGCGATGGCCGCGGCGCGCAATTGCGCCTCGGCCGCCAGGACATCGGGATTGTGCGCCACATCCATCCCCGCGATGCCGGACTCGGCCTGGGCCAGGCCGCCGCGCGCCGCATTCACCGCCGCCTCCGCCGCCGCCACCGCGTCGCGGGCATGGCCCAGCTCTTCGCCCGACACGGCGCCCGCCAAGGCCGCCTGGCGGCGCTTATAGTCGCTTTGCGCCTGGGCCAGCGCGACTTCGGCCTGGTTCAACTGCGCGGAATAGGAATCGGCGCTGGCGAAAGTGCCGCGCACCGCGCGCGCGGCACGGGCGAGATTGGCTTCGGCCGCCCGCATGGTCACTTCGGCCACGGCGGGGTCCATTTCGATCAGCAGCTGGCCATGCCGGACGGCTTGGGTATTGTCGGCATAGAGCGCCGTTACCGTGGCATTCTCGCGGCTGGTCACCGCTACGATATTGCCCGCGACATAGGCATCGTCGGTGGTCTCGCTGTAACGGCCGGAGAGCAGCCACCAGACCCCATACACCAAAGCGGCCAGCAGGACGGCGGCACCGAACAGCAGGAAACCCGTACGGCGGCGCTCCGCCATCCGCGCGCGGGCTTCGGTGACATCGCTCATGGCTTATCATCCTGTCTGGGATTGGAATCGGCGCCTGGCTTGCCGGGATTATAGCCGCCGCCCATGGCCAGCAGCAGCGTGACGCGCTGGTTGGTCGCTTGCGTCACCAGCGACGCCATCTGCCGGCGCGCATCCAGCAGGGTCGCCTCGGCCGTCAGCATGGGAATCTGTCCCGACAGGCCCAGGCGATAGCGCTCCTTGGCCAGGTCGAAGGCCCGTTCGGCGCTCTCCAGCGCCAGCTTCTGCTGCGCGCGCTGGTCCGACAGGCTGGCCACCTCGGTCAAGGCATCGGCGGTCTGGCGCACCGCGCCGACCACGGTGCCGTTATAGTCCGCCACGGCGGCATCCAGATCGGCGGTGGCGCGGGCATATTGGGCGCGGATAGCGCCCGCATCGAAGATCGGCAAATGAATCGCCGGTCCGACGCCGGCCGTCAGCGCATCGCTGCTGAACAGATTGTTGAAGCCGATCGCCTGAAACCCGATCGCCGCGGCAAGGTCGATATTGGGATAGAAATCGGCATGCGCCGCCTCGCGGCCATGGACGGCGGCGGCGATGCGCGCATGTGCCGCCAGGATATCGGGGCGGCGCGCCAACAGGTCCGCGGGCAACCGGTCGGGCAGCGGAAGCGCATTCTCGATGGCCGCCGCGGGGCGCTGGATGGTGGAATAAGCGTTCGCGCCCTCTCCGATCAGTGCGGCGATGGCATGCACGCCGACATCGCGCTGGGCCTCGGTCTGGCGCAGCGCGATCCGCGCCATCGCCAGCAAGGCCTTGGCCTGCTCCAGGGAGGCCTGGTTTTCCAGCCCCGAGGCAACACGGCTCTGGGTCAGGTCCAGAATGAGCTGCCGCTCGTCCAAAGTCTGATGCGCGATATCGATATTCTGATAGGCGAGCAGCAGCTGGACGTAGGACTGCGCGAAAATGCCGGCCAGCGCCAGGCGCGCGGCCCCCGCATCCAGCGCCGCCGCTTGGCCCGCACTGCGGGCGCGCGCGATCAAGGCCGCCTGCTTGCCCCAGAAATCCAGCGACCAGCGCAAACGCGCCTCGACATCTCCCACCCATTGCCAGGTGCCGCCGAAGCGCTGCGGATAGACAAACTCCTTGCTCACCAGCTGGAGCGTGTCCGTCCCGTCGATATTGATGGTTGGATACTGCCGGCTCCGCGCCGACGACACTTCGGCTTCGGCGGCGCGGATACGAGCCAAGGCACCTTGCAAAGTGGGATTCTTCGCCAGCATCTGATCCACCAGACGGTCCAGCTGCGGATCGTGAAACGCTTTCCACCAATCGGCTTGCAGCCGCGGCGCCGGCGCATCGCCCAATCCCAGCGACGCGGGCACGATTTCGCTTTGACTGGGCGTGGTGGAAGGCGCCTCTACGCAGCCAGCAAGCGGCAGCGCCAATAGCAATGCGGCGGCCAGGCTCTTGCCCAAACTTTTCCCCGAAAAAATGCGTTCGCGATCGCCTGATTCGCTTTTGGCAAGATTACCCGTGCAAGGCGTAGCGCCCAATTACTCGCCAAGCCGGCAGCGCTCGGCACGTGGCAATCGCAGCGGCGCACTCGTTTTAAGTTATTGTATTTGTTATATTATCTTGCTTTCCGCATCCGATCGACGACCGCAATAATGCTGAAGATCACCACCAGGCAAAGCGGGATCAGTGCGATGGCCTTGAAAGAAGCCGACGCGGCGGCGGTGAGAATGTCGTGCAATTGCTGCCCCTGTGCGTTCGCCGCCAGGTTGGCGTCGCCGCCGGCCGCCGCCAGCTTGGCCTGGTCCGATATCGCGCCCAGATGGGGCAGCACCACATAGGTGCAGGCCGCGCCCGCCGAACCCATCAATCCGAAAACAAGCGTGCCGCTGCGCGGATAGCGCTCCGCCACCGTGGCCAGCATGGTGGGCCAGAAATAGCAGACACCGAAACCCCAGGCCGTGGCCGCCAGCAAGGCGCTGACCGGATCGTGCGCAAAACTCAACGCATAAAGGCCGATGGTGGCGAAAGCGGCGGAAAAAATCAGCAGGCCGACATTGGACAGCCGCTTGACCAGGGGCCCCGCGAAATGGCGCATCACGAACATCAGCCCGGCGACATAGGCCAGCAGCAACACGCCTCGCATGCCCACGATCTGGCTCAGCGCCACATCGACCCATTGGCCCGGCGCAAATTCGGTGGAGGCGGTGAACATCATCAAGCCCACCCAGATGAAGATGGTGGGACTTTGGAGGGTCGCCTTGATCATCTCGCCCGGCGTCACCGGCGCATCGGTGGAGGCGCTGACGGGCGGAAAAGTCTCGACTGCGGCCAGACCGGCAAAGGCCAGAGCCAGCACACCCAGAACCACCAATTCCCAGCGCCACGGCATGGACGCCGCATCGATGCCAAGACCCATCAAGGCGCCCGCCACCAGACCGGCCGGATACCAGGCATGCAGGATCGACAGGCGCGAGACGCGATCCTTGGCATAGACCGCGCTGGTCAAGGGATTGATCACGGTTTCGATCAGGCCCCAGCCCAGGCCCTGGATCACCATGCCGGCATAAAGTCCGGTATTGGGCGAGACACCCAGCGAGCCGGCATTCGCGACCACCACAAAACTCACAATCAGCAAGGCGGCGGCGGCGAGCAGGGCATTGCGGAAACCGATCTTGGCCAGCACGGCGCTGGCCAGCAGCAAGGTGATGGCAAATCCCGCAAAGGCCGCGCCCAGCGCCGCCCCCAGCATCTCCCCGGCATTGCCCAGATTCAGCGGATCGAGATATTCGGCGCGCATATGCACGGCGGTGCCGGCACGAACCGAAAAGGCCGCTCCGCCCGTGAACAGCGCCAGCAGGGCGACAAGGAAAAGACGGCCGCGATTGAGCGGCGCGGCATCAAGATTGGAATCCGTCGTGATATCTGTCGCGGAATTCATGCTCTCTCCCTTTGCCGGTGCTCTTGCGGCGGCCCGGTGGCGGGCGACGCTAGCAAAATAAACGGCAAAGGGACATTGCCGTTTCGGCGAGGCTTGTTCTACGCTTCGCCCATGCCCCTGCACCCCCAGGCCGCTCTGGCCATCCAGCGCGCCGGCGACCTGCCGACCGACTTGACACCAGCCGAATTGCGCCTCGCCTACGAACGCAACCGGATGACCTTGCTGCCGCAAAAGCCCGCGGTCGCGGAGACGTATCAGCTTTCCATCCCCAGCGACTATGGCCCGATCGCGGCGCGCTTCTATCGCGCCACCAAGGACAAGAAGCCCTGCCCCTTGCTGGTCTATTTTCACGGCGGCGGCTTCATGCTGGGCACGCTGGCGCTTTACGACACCAGCTGCCGCCGTCTGGCCGCCCAAAGCGGATGCGCCGTGCTGTCGGTAGACTATCGCCTGGCGCCGGAAACCCAATTTCCCGGCGCCGTGCTGGATGCCTATGCCGCGACGCGCTGGGCCAGCACCCACGCCCACTTGTTGAATATCGATCCGTCAAAGATTGCGGTGGGCGGCGACAGCGCCGGCGGAAATCTCGCCGCGGTGGTGGCGCAAATGGCCCAGGATTCTCAAGAATTCAGGATCGCGCTGCAGGCCTTGATCTATCCCATCACCGATCACAGCCGCGAATATCCCTCCTACGAACGCAATGCCAGCGGCTATATGCTGACCCGGGCGGCGCTGCATTGGTTCATGGACAATTACCTTCCCGACCATGAGGACCGCAAACACTGGATGGCTTCACCCATGCTGCGCGAAAGCCTCAAAGGCTTGCCCAAGACGCTGATCATCAGCGCCGAATTCGATCCCCTGGTGGACGACAATGAGGCCTTCGCCAAGCGGCTGAAGGAAGCCGGCGTGGAAACCCAGCATGTGTGTTTTGCGGGGATGATCCATCCCTTCTTCACCCTGGGCGGGGTGGTGGACGATACCGCCAAAGCGGAAAGCCTGGTCGCGGATGCGCTGCGTGCGTTGGCCTGAGATGAAATACTCCCTTTTGATGATCGCCTTTCTGGCGGCGATGCCATTGCCGGCCGGGGCGCGCGACTTTTCCAGCACCGTCAGCGAGAGCAACGAGATCGTGCATCTGCGGCCCGAGTTCAAAGTGCCGGACGAGCCGGGCCAGCTCTTCTATGTGCAGCGCTCGCCCAACGCCAACAGCGTGGTCTATGCCGCCAGGCTGGATGCCAAGGGCAATTTCGACTCCCGCAATCCGGTGGATGCCTTCTGGCGCAAATTCAATATCGACGGCAGCAAGAAAAATCTCAATTTCATCGAGCGGATGATGGCCTATGGCGTGCGCGTGACGGCCGCCCGGCAGGGCCAGCCGGTCACCTTCACCATCGCCGCCTTGCCGGAACGCAGGCTGACCTTGGGCTGGGATGCGCAGCATCATCCGCAAGCGACCATGACGATCGGCAGCCGCACGGTGAAACTGGCCTATGTCTATCTGCAGGTCGAGGAAGGCGGCTTGATGCCGGATGTTCCGTCACTGGATATCGTGGGCACCGACACCGCCAGCGGCAAGGCTATCCGCGAGCATCTTGTCCAAAAATAGCGCGAGGCGAGACCGGCGGGGCTAATTGGAATGATGTGGCGTGTCTGCCAGCCCGACGCCCAGGCCGCGTTTTCTTTGAATCACGTGCAGGGTCCAGGCCAATGCCAAGGTCAGCAATATCGGTGCCAGCCATCCGGCAAAGAAAGGCGCCATATAGGCGAATTCGCCCATCAGGATGAAAGCCTTGGAGGCGAAATGGGCGAGATAGCCCGCCAGCAAAACCGTCACCAGCGCCACCCAACGGGTCTCATAGGCAAAATAAAGCATCGACAGTGCCGCGCCGAGCAGCGCCATCACGCAGGTGAAAGCCGTTTGCGCGAATATCACCACTAGCCGCGTCTTATAGGCGCTCAAGTCGCGCGACATGATCTCGGCATGCGCCAGGCGGCGCAACTCGCCCAGCCTGAGATATTGCGGCGACAGGCCGAGATTGCGCAGCCACAAATCATCCAGTTTCAGCGCCACCGTTTTTTGCGCGAACGGCGTCTGGGCCTCCACCTGGCTGGCGGTGGTGCTGAGCACATTGCCGGTATCGGTGAATTCGGAATGCCAGGACTTTCCCTCTTCCAGCAGCCAGCGATCCCTGTCCAGCGGCCGCGCCACCGAGGCGATGTCGACCTCGGCAAGATGGCCCTCGGCGTCCAGCTTGTAGATGGTCACGTTGCGCAAGCTCACGGGCGGGCCATAGGCGATCTCGGCGCGCAGCAATCCGTCCGGCAAGGCGATCCAGTGATTGCCGCCGCTTTGGCTGCGGTCCAGGCGGACGCCTTCGCGGCCCAGTTTTTCGTCGATCTGGACGTGAATGGCGGCGGGCCTCAGCCAGGCATCCATCGCGAACAAGACCGCGCCCATCGCCAGGCCGGCGAACAAAGCGGGCATCAGGCAAAAGAGCGGCGAGCGGCCGCTGTTCCAGATCAACAAACGCTCGCGCGATTCGGTGAAGGCGCTTTCCGTCCACACCACACCCAGAAAGGTGGCGAAGGGAAGAAAAGGCGGCAGCAGGTCGGGGATCCGCAGCAGTGCCAGCTCGGCGATGCCGCTCACCACGGACAAGGCGGAGCCGTGAAACAAGGGAATCTGCGGCCACAGATCGATGGTCAAAGCGATGGTCATCAAGGCCGCCGACACCATCATGGTGTGGCGCAGATAGGCGCCCAGCATATAGCGCGAATAGAGCCCCCAGGGCGTGAGATGGATGGCGCGCGCCCCGGCCGTGTTCGCGCTCATGCGCGGGCCAATTGCGGACGCACAAAATCATTGTGGCGCCACACGATCAGGGTGAAAACGGCATAGGCGATCCCGCCATAAAGCAGCAGGGGCGGCAAAAGCGCGCCCGCCACGCTGAGCGGGGCGGTGCTGGTGATCACCCATTCGCACAGCAAATTCACCGCCATCAGCATCAGGCAGGATAGCGGCAGCGCGAACCAATTGGTCAGCCGGTTGGTCAGCGCCACACCCAGCAACGCCATCAAAGGCGCCAGGAAGGACAACAGGCTGCGGGAAAAGCGTTCCGCAAGCAGCTTCATCTGGGCGGCGCGGTCCGTCCCGCTGTCCGGCGCGAAGAGCTGCTCGAAGATGGTCTGCTCCGCGACATTGCTGCTGCGGGCGGTGAAAGGCAGCAGCTGATCCACCATCATCAGCTGGCTCATGTCCCGCACCTTCATGCTGACGGGCGGCAGGTCCGAAGGCGCGCCCTCTTTCAGGACCTGGGCGCAGTTGGCACAAGGCACCGCCTCGCCATTTTCGCCCGTCGCGGGATGGGGATCATCAAAGGTATGCGAGGTGAAGTCGTTGAGGTTCAGCACGATCTTGCCGCCGCGATCGGGACCATCCAGCCGGGCCTGGGCGGCGGTCACCACCCGCGAGGTGTTCGCACCGGTCTGCTGATAGACGAACAAGGTGCGGTCGTGGGTCGGCGCGACATTGGCGCTGGCATCGATCACCGGCACCGCGCCGGGCGCGCGCGGCGGCGGCGCGCCGCCTTCGACGCGGTCCATGGCATAGGCGACATAGGAGGGAAAATAATAGAACTCGTTCTTGGCCACGCCTTTTTTCAAGGACCGCAGCTCGGAACTGAACAGGATGGAGCGCTGGGCGTAGCGCGACAGGGGATCGGCCACGCCGGAGCCGACCAGGCCGATCAGCAGCCCGGCCAGCGACAGGATCGCCACCAGAGCGCCCAATTGATAGGGGCCCAGCCCCGATCCGAACAACACCAGCAGTTCGCGGCTTTCGCGCATGCGCAGCAGGGTCAGATAGCCCGCCATCAGGATCGCCACCGCCAGAGCGAGGTCGAAAATCTCGGTCGAGGTGCAGGCCAGGATCAATCCGATGCCCGACAGATCGGCTTCATGGCGCACCGCGTCACGGAACACCCAGGTGAAATGCTCGGCCAGGAAAATCGCCTCGATCAGGACGATCACCGCCGCCGCCTGGGAGGCGATGCGGACAAAGAAGCCGCGCGCATAATCTCCGCGCAGAAAATTGCGCAACGTCACGCGCGGGCCGGCCGACGCCGCTTCCGGGGCTGGCACGGTCAAAGCCGGAATTCCTCGCCCAGATACACGCGGCGCACGTCCTGGTCGGCGACGATCTGTTCGACATCGCCCTCCGCCAGCACCCGCCCGCTTTCGATCACATAGGCGCGATGGACAATGCCCAGCAATTCGCGCGCCTTGTGATCGGTGATCAAGACGCCGATATCGCGTTCGGCCAGGTGGTGGATCATCTTGCCGATTTCCTCGGTGGCATGGGGATCGACGCCGGCAAAGGGTTCGTCCAGCATGGCGTAGCTTGGCTCGCATGCCAGGGTAATGGCAATTTCGCAGCGGCGGCGCTGGCCGCCCGACAGATTGCCCACGCGCTTGCCGCGAACTTCCTCCAGGCGGAATTCCTCGATCAGCTCGGCCATTTTTGTCTTGCGCGCGGCGGCGCCCCCAAGACGCGCTTCCAGAACCAAGGTGAGATTCTGCTCCACCGTCAGGCCGCGCGGCACAAAGGGCGCCTGGGGCAGATAGGCGATGCCGAAACGCGCCCGGTCGTAAAAAGGCATGGCGGTGACATTGTGATCGTCCAGCAGAATGGTGCCGGCATCGGGGACCAGCATGCCGGTGAGCATCTGAAATGTGGTGGTCTTGCCCGCGCCATTGGGACCCAGCAAGCCCACGACTTCGCCGCGTTCAAGCTGCAGTGTGACGTCTTCGATCACGCGGCGCCCGGCGAAAGATTTCACCAGATGCTGTGCAGAAAGCATGCTTGCTCTTCGAATCTCTGAGGTGTCGCGCGGATTGCCGCTGTGCCGAATCAGTCCGCGGCGGCGCATTTGGCCGTGCTGGGGGATACTATGACGCAGGTTTTTGCCTGTACAGGCGCGGGTCCGATCCGCCAGAGCTTGAAGAAATACTACCGATTGTTACTTACCTCAGACCAGCGAAACGGGGAAATATCGGCCTTTCGGGTTCCCTGCCGTGGAATTTCCCTGTGATAAGGGCGGGGAATTGTGCTGTTTTTGGGGCCAGATATAGGGACTTACCGTGATGGCGAAGGTTGTGGCATAACGGTTTCCGGTTATGCTTCGCAACAGTGGCCGTTCGGGCCGCGGGGCTAAGTTTAAATTACAAGTTCTAGATACCACCGAGGGGCAATGACGACCCATTCCGCGGCCGCCGAACAAAAGGCCATTTTGGCCGAAACAGAACAGCCTGAGCGCAAAAGCGTCGTTGACGATTTTGCGGGTTACCGCGCATTGCGCCGCCGGGTCGATGACATGGAAGGCGCGGGGCTGAACAATCCCTTCTTCCAGCCGCGCGACGGCGTCAGCCACAGCGTCATCCGCCGCAAGGAAAAAAGCCTGGTCAGTTTTTCCGGCTACAATTACCTGGGCCTGAACGGCCATCCCGCCGTTACCGCCGCCGCCAAGAACGCCATCGACAAATACGGCACCAGCGCCTCGGCCAGCCGCATCGTCGCGGGCCAGATCGAATTGCATGGCGAGCTCGAGCGCAAACTTGCCGATTTCCTGGGAACGGAAGATGCGCTGATTTTCATCAGCGGCTATCTCACCAATGTGAGCGTTATCTCGCATCTGCTGGCCCGTCCCGATGCGGTGATCTACGACTCCGGCGCCCATAACAGCATCATCACCGGCGCGCGCCTGTCGGGCGCCAAGACCTTCACCTATCCCAATGGCGATTGGGACGGGCTCGACGCCTTGCTGGAAAAGGAACGCGCCGGCTTCCGCCGCGGACTCATTGTTGCGGAGGGCGTCTACAGCATGGACGGCCAGATCCTGGACCTGAAGCGCGCCGTCGAAACCAAGAAGCGCCATGACATGCTGCTGATGGTCGATGAGGCCCATTCCTTCGGCATCGTGGGCAAGACCGGGCGCGGCGTGTGCGAAGCCGCCGGCCTGCCCGCCGACAGCATCGACGTTTACATGGGCACCTTGAGCAAGACCCTGGCCTCCAGCGGCGGCTATATCGCCGGCGATCGCGGCCTGATCGAATATATGCGCTATCTCTGCCCCGGCCTGATCTTCAGCGTCGGCCTGTCGCCCGCCGACACCGCCGCCGCCATGGCGGCGCTGGACATTCTGGAGCGCGAGCCCCATCGCCCCAAGCGCCTGCGCGAACGCGCCAAGTTCTTCCGCCAGGTGGCGCGCGAGAACGGGTTGGATGTTTGCGGCGACGAAGAATCTCCCGTCGCTTCGCTGATCGTGGGCGACGACAAGCTTGCCATGTTGCTGTCCCACAATCTGCTGGAACGCGGCATCGAGGTGCAGCCGATCGTGCGTCCCGCCGTGTCGGCCACCACCGCGCGCCTGCGCTTTTTCCTTACCGCCAACCATACCGAAGAACAGATTCTGGCGACTGTCCCGGTCGTGGCGCAGGAATTGGAAAAGCTCCGCCGCGAAGTCGGCTGAGGATGGCCGGCGCGTTCTTTGTCTCGGCCTGCGACCAGCCGCACCCCGCGCGGACCCAGGCAATCCTCAAGGCACATCCCGAGATCCGCGGCCTGATCGGCCGCAATCCCTGGACCGCGATCATCATGCTTTGCGTGGTGGGGCTGCAGATCGGCATCGCCTTTTCGATGGGCCGGCTGGGCCTGCATTATTGGTGGGCGGCGCTGCTGGCCGCCTACGGCATCGGCGCCTTCGCCAACCATTGCCTCTATGTCATCGTCCATGACGCGACCCACCGGCTGATCTTCAAGGGCCGCACCGCCAATTACCTTGTGGCCATCATCGGTGACTTGCCCAACCTGATCCCCGGCGCCATCGGCTT
>Ga0070658_10002194_pt1 | contig 16404 bp, 13 predicted proteins | sample KBSC13metaG_FD_64664 | JGI IMG/M metagenome (GOLD analysis project Ga0070658, IMG submission 64664) | Corn rhizosphere microbial communities from Kellogg Biological Station, Michigan, USA - KBS C1-3 metaG | ecosystem: Host-associated > Plants > Roots > Rhizosphere > Soil ...
TGGCTTCGAGGATGACCTTGATGGCCTCTTCGTTGCTCGGCAGGTTGGGGGCGAAGCCGCCTTCGTCACCGACCGCGGTCGACAGGCCGCGAGCCTTCAGGACGCTCTTGAGCGCGTGGTAGATCTCGACGCCCATCTGGAGCGCTTCGGAGAACGACGAGGCGCCCACGGGCATCGCCATGAACTCCTGCATGTCCACGTTCGAGTCGGCGTGCTTGCCGCCGTTCATGATGTTCATCATGGGGACGGGGAGCTGGTGGCCGGAGGTGCCGCCGATGTAGCGGTAGAGCGGGAGGCCCAGGCTCGACGCAGCCGCCTTGGCGACGGCGAGGCTGACGCCGAGGATCGCGTTTGCGCCCAGCTTGCCCTTGGTCTCGGTGCCGTCGAGCTCGATCATCAACTGGTCGATGCCGACCTGGTCGGTGGCGCTGAGGTCGATCAGCTCCGGGGCGATTTTCTCATTGACGTTGTCGACCGCCTTGAGGACGCCCTTACCCAGGTAGGTTTTCTTGTCGTCGTCGCGGAGCTCAACGGCCTCGTTTGCGCCGGTCGAGGCGCCTGAGGGCACGCTGGCGCGGCCGAACGAGCCGTCTTCGAGGTAGACGTCGACTTCCACCGTGGGATTTCCGCGCGAGTCGAGGATCTGGCGTGCCTGTACATTGCTGATCGCCGTAGACATCTAGTATATATCTCCTTGTGAGTGCGTTTTTAAATTCAGAATAGTTCAGCTTGGACGGGAGCGCATGGCCCCCTAACCCCCAATTCTGGGGGAACCGTACCGACAGGTCGAAGCCGGGCTGGTTGTTGTTAGTCGGATCGGACGCGCGGGACGCCCATCGTACGATAAGATTAGTCCGGCCTAGCGATTGCCGTCCACAAAGGACAGCAGTTGATCGCGGAACGGGGACGCTAAGGCGAGGGCGAGCTGGGTTTGCAGCAGACCTTCAGGGATTCCCATGTCGTATTGTTTGGCCGTGAGTTCGGCGAGGACATATTGTCGCTGCTCGCCCAAGAGCTTCTGGGCGGCGGCGAACTGGATTTCGCCGTTCTGCCGAATGTCCTCGGCGACGAGGTGGCCGAGGCAGTCGAAGATGTCGGGCGTGAGGACATGGACGCCGTAGATGCAGAGGTACTCATTGTCCGCGAGGCCTGGTGTGCGAAGGTTGGCGCGAGCGAAGTCGACGGCGGGTTTTTCGGCCATCGTCTTCATGACGTACTGCTTCGGCGACGACCCGGCGATCGGCTCGCCCTGGGCGGTTCCGTAGCGCTTGATTTCACTTTCGTGCTTTCGTTCGACCGACGAGACGGGTGACTGTGACTGCTCGAAGGCCTGGACGATCTGGTCGATGCAGCTTCCTTCCGCCCCCTTGGCGTAGACGTGGTCGCCCAGGAGAAGAGTAAATGTGTCGTTTCCGACCCATTCACGTGCCTGGTAGACGGCGTGGCCGTAGCCTTCCTGGGTGTGCTGAACGACGACGGTCAACCGTGCCTTGATGTCTTCCAGGCGCTGCGAGATAGGAAAGGCCCAGTCCTTGCCGGCAAATTGTCGATCCTTCTCGGCGGCGGTCAGGCCACGAAAATGGGCCTTGATGGGGTCGGCGTTGGCTGTGTTGGCAATGACGCAAAGCTCTTCGATACCGGCGTCGAGGGCGGCCTCGAGGATGATCTGTAGGGTGGGTTTGGTGTAACCGTCGACATCGACCAGGGGCAGCAGTTCTTTCTGCACCGAGTGTGTCGCCGGATACTGGCGTGTACCGTGACCCGCGGCCGTGATGACTGCCTTGCGAACCTTTGTCATTCGTCGATAACCTCGCGAGCTTTTTGTCAAACAGGATTGCCGTGCGGCGCTGCACGAGCGGGGCGGTGAGGCTGTCCTGGAGATGCGACGTGATAGGCGCTTATCTCTGTAAAACCGGCGGTTAGGATACCCCAAACCGACGTACGGAGTCAAATCTAATTCACCGTGAACATGTTCCGGCGGTGGGTTTAATGTTGAGGTAGCGGTGGTATATGCTGTGATGTACTACGCTTGCAGACCGCGCCGTTCCGCGATTGACCTGCGAGCCATATTTCGCTTTCCATAGGAGTTAACACCATGTTTAAGACAGGGATTCTCACGTTGACGTTGGCCGGGTTGGCCATTGGAACTCTCACTCCACTCTCGGCACACGCCGGCGTGTCCCGCGGCGACCGGTCATTTGTGAAGCAGGCCGGTCAAGCGGGAATGGGTGAGGTGATGGCCGCGCAGATCGCGCTTCAGCGCGGTGTCGACGGTAACGTTCGTAGTTTTGCCCAGCAGATGGTTCGCGATCATAGCAAGGCAGGGCAGGAACTCAAGAAAATTGCCAAGTCCGAGGGGATAGCGATGCCGATGAGCCTTGATCCCACGAGCCGCATGCAGATCGACAAGCTGCGCAGTCTGTCGGGCGCGGATTTCGATACCGCGTACTCCCAGTTCCAGGTTCGCGATCACAAAGCCGCCATCGCGCTGTTCCAGAAGGAAGCCAGGAATGGCCGCGACATAAATCTTCGCCAGTTCGCCCAGTCGACATTGCCGACGCTCAAGATGCACCGGTCGATGATCTATCAGGTGGTGGCGTCGATGCAGCCGATGTCGTCGAGGATGGCGCATCGGAAGATGCATATGAAGTAGTCGACGTTTCAAGCATTGATACGCCTTCCGGTCTTTCGGCCGGAGGGCGATTTAGATGTTGATCGTTTACTTTCCGGCCTGTTATGATGAAACGCTCCCTTGCCAGTTGGCGGGGAGCGTTTTTCTGTTGAGGCCGCTTCGCGCGCAGTCCGGTTGCGGTAGGAGCGGGCAGGATTAATCCCGGCCGTGGGTAAAATCAGAGGCATGTCTATCGTCTACATTCACGGGGTTGCGGTGAGAGACCATCGTGGCGACGCAGTGGCCGGTAGTGGAAGCGTCCTTCTGGACCGTCTGTTGCAAAGCATCACCTGGGAAGCCGTCGCGGCGAATCTACTCGAGTTCGTTGCTCCGGTCATTTCGGCTGAGCCATCGCAAGTCGAGTTGCACCACGCGTATTGGGGAGATCTGGCGGCAGGATTGGCGTGGGACGGGGCGTCGTGTCCGTCCGATCCGGGAGATCCGGGCTCCGGTGTGAGCCATCCTGGTCACCTTCGCTCTCTCCGTCCGCCGACACGCTCCAGGGTCGTCGCTGACCTACGCCGTCCGCTCAACCAGCTCGGCGCACAGTTTATTGGCGATGTCTTCAGCTACCTCAATGGTCGAGGCGATGAGACCGCGCCGGGTCCCGTTCCAATGCGCATCCTCGATTCACTGGCCAAGGCTCAGTCAACGAAAGAACGCTCAGGTGAACCGATAGTCGTGCTGACCAACAGCATGGGCGGACAGATCATGTACGATATCGTGACGTACTTTCTGCCGCGCCTGAAGGAATATTCTGCGATACGGGTGGATTTCTGGTGTTCCGTTGCTTCCCAGATTGGGCTGTTTGAGGAGATGAAACTATTCCTAGTGAGCAGCCCGGAATATGGCCGACGCCACGGAAATCGTGTGCCTTTTCCCGACCGACGGCACCTCGGGACGTGGTTGAATGTGTGGGACGTCGACGACGTGATCAGTTACAGTGTCGCCGAGATCATCGAGGGTGTGGACGACATGTCGTTCCGAGTTGGAAGGCCTCTTCTGCAGGAGCATATCGGCTACCTGCAGGAACAGGCCTTCTACATGCTGCTCGCCGACCATGTCGGCCGCGCACTCAGCCCGCCGTAGATGCGGGCCGAGCGCTTGTCAAGACTACAGCCTACTTCTTCTCCGGCACGTTCTCAGAAGAATGCCCCGGGTTGACTTTTGACGACGGGTCGACGTGGGCTTTGGCGTGGTTGACGGCGATGGCGGCTTCGCCGAAGCCGGTGGCGATGAGTTTGAGTTTGCCGGCGTAGTCGACGATGTCGCCGGCGGCGTAGACGCCGGGGAGGTTCGTCTCCATGCGCGAGGTGACGTGGATGGCGTTGCCGACGATCTCGAGGCCCCACTGCTTGATTGGGCCGAGGTTGGTGAGGAAGCCGAGGTTCATGAGGAGCTCGTCGCACTCGTAGAAGACCTCTTCCTTGGTGCGATTGTCGAAGATGGTGACGCCGGTGACGTGCTCGTCGCCGTGGACTTCCTTGAGCTCATGGAAGGTCTTGAGTTCGATCGGGAGAGACTTGACCTTCTCAACGGTGTCTTCGTGGGCGCGGAACTTGTCGGATCGGTGGATCTGGACGAGGCTGGTGGCGCGCTCGCAGAGGTTCATGGACCAGTCAAAGGCGCTGTCACCTCCGCCGACGACCATCAGGCGCTTGCCGGCGAGTTTGCTGGTGTCGTTGACGAAGTAGTGCACGCCGCGGCTTTCGAGTTCGGCAATGCCGCGGATGTCCATTTTGCGTGGCATGAATGCGCCGACGCCGGCAGCAATGATGACGGACTTGGATCGGTGGACGGCACCGGTTTCGGTGGTCAAGGTGACGATTTCGTCGGCGACAAGGCTGGTCACCTTCTGGTCAAGCGCGAGGGTGGGGCCGTACTGCATCATCTGGTCGGTCAGGCTGCTGACGAGGTCTTTGGCGAATACCTGAGGGAACCCGGCGACATCGTAGATGTACTTTTCGGGATAGAGCGCGGTCAACTGCCCACCCAGCGTCGGGAGGCTGTCGATCAGCTTGGTCTTCATTCCACGGAGGCCCGCGTAGTAGCAGGCGTACTGGCCGGTGGGACCGCCACCGATGATGGTCACGTCGAAAATATCGTCCTGGTTGACTTCTAAACCGCCCACGTTCTCAATCCTCGCATTCACATCGGCAGCGGGCTGCCGGACTTACTTTGCCTCGATTAATTCGAAACCGCAGAGATTCATTATGACCAAGCGCTAATGTCATTGTCAAGTAACTTACTTGCCAATTGATTTACCGATTGACAGAAGTGGCACAAATGGGTAAACTGTCCGGGTAAAATTTGCGAATGCTGTGACGCCAATTAGCATTGGGGCCGATGTCGCCCCTGGTCGCTCGGCTCCCTTCCCCAATAATAGGGTTGAGGGGCTTGGTGTCGATACTCGTGCCGAGCAGTCGGGCGACCTCAGGTTGCCTATTGAGTGGCTTTTCTTGGAACGGACTGAAATTTGACAACGAAAGTCGGCTTGGTGCAGCTTGGTTGCGCCAAGAATCAAGTGGATGGTGAGGAGATGCTTGGAGCTCTCGCCGGCACTGGCAACGTACAATTCGTCGCCAATAAGGGCGACGCCGACGTGCTGATCGTCAACACCTGCGGCTTCATCGAGTCCGCGAAAGAGGAGAGCATCAACGCGATCCTTGACGCTGTACGACTTAAGAAGCGGGGCAAGATTTCCAAAGTGGTAGTGACCGGCTGTCTCGCCCAGCGCTATGGCAGCGACCTCGCGCTTGAGATTCCCGAAGTCGATGCGTTCCTGGGCATTGAGAGTGCGCCTCAGGTGGGAAACGTCGTCTTTGGCGGGTTACCCGGTGAGCGCAACCAGGTTCGGACTGTCGAAGAGAAGTATCCTCTGATCCCACGCGCCAGGCTACGGGCCAGCGCCACGCCATGGACTGCTTACCTCAAGATTTCCGAAGGCTGCGACCATACGTGTACGTTTTGCGCGATCCCCGGCATCCGTGGCAAGCACCGGTCGAAGCCGATCGAGCGGCTTGTCCAGGAGGCAACGGAGCTTGCAGAGTCGGGGGCGGTCGAGCTGAACCTTGTCGCTCAGGACACGACGGCTTATGGCATGGATCTCTACCATCGCCTGGCGCTTCCCGAACTTCTTTACAAGCTTGCGGAAGTTCCCGGCATTCGCTGGATCCGCCTGCTGTACTGCTATCCGACCATGGTGCGACAGCCCCTGATTGACGCGATTGTCGACATCCCGCAGGTGATTCCCTATATCGACATGCCGCTGCAGCATGGGGACGATGAGATGCTCAAGCGTATGAAGCGCGGCGGCAGCGTCGACCAGTACAAGCGGCTGTTTGAGAAGATGCGGGCGTCGATTCCCGGCCTTGTTCTGCGAACGACGTTCCTGGTGGGGTTCCCTGGCGAGACGGACTCTGAGTTCCAGAACCTGGTGAAGTTTGTCGAAGAAGTGCAGTTCGACCGTGTGGGTGTGTTCACGTATTCGTCCGAGGAAGGGACGCCTGCGCACGAGATGGAGGGCCCGGTGCCTCATCGCGTGATGCGGGAACGCCGCGATACGTTGATGGCGGCGCAGCAGCCGATCAGCCTGGCGCGGAATGAAGGATGGGTTGGCCGCGAAGTGGACGTACTCGTCGAAAGCGTCGCGGGTGAGCATTCGGTCGGCCGATCGTACCGGGATGCGCCGGAGATCGACGGCGTGATCACGCTGGATTCGCCGGTCGCGGTGGGGTCGATTGTCAAGACCACAGTGACGGCGGCCGAGCATTATGATCTGAGGGCCTCTCTCGTCATCTGACGATTTGTGTTACACCGCTAAATTGCACCGCTTTGCGGCAATGTCGCGTGCTAGTTAGAAGTACATATTTACTCTCGAGGAGAACGAATGGCGATTACGAAATCAGTTGAAAAGAAGGCGGCCCCGGGACGGGGCACGGAAGGCGGCTCGTCCGACCCCGTCGAAAGTCTGGCGCTGGAGTATCTGGCAGTTCAGATTCACCGCGCGCTTGTCCGGCTGGGTGAGCCGGCCCGCATCAGCGAGATCGTTCGCGAAATCGGCGACGAGAGCATCACCGCAGGGCTTGCTCGCCATATTATGGACAGTCATCCCCGGCGCTTCGTCTCGATCGACCGGCGCTGGGACATTGCTGCCCGGTACCTCGACAAGCAGGCTCCGCTGAGCAAGACGCTGCAGGAGATCGTGACGATGTATGGCGCTCCGATCGGCCTCGACGAGGTCGCCGGTGAGCTTTCGATTATCTACGGGCGTCCGCGTGAAGTCTTTGATGAGACCGCGCCCCGCATGCTTGGCGACCAGCGCTACTTCACTCTCGAAAAGGGCGGTCCGTGGGGCCTTCGCTCGTGGCTGCTGGACACAGAGGGCGGCTCGGACGACAACGTCCTGTTCTACAATTACCTAACACGCGAATCCGTTGCCGCATTTGCAGGCGCGGCTAAGTTCGATTGGGTTAGTGACCCGGTCCAGGCCGCTCGCGAGTTTCTGGTGATGGCGGACGGTGTGCCGGTAGACAACCGTGTCTTCCAGTGGTACGCATGGAAGGCGCTTGGCGACGACTTCGACGCCGAGGAGCTCTACGGTCAGCTTTTTGCCGAGTCGCTTGAGTTTATCCCGCTGCCGGATCATCGATGGGTGCTCGCCGACTCTGTCGATAGCGCCCGGGAATTCTGGACGTCCCTGGCGGAGCGAGTGGCGGACTTCGTCGAGGAAGCGGCTCCGATCGAGCCGGTTGCCGAAGTGCCGGCCAAGCCGCTGGAAGTGACGGCGAACGACCTTTCGCAGCTTCGCAGCTTCATTCGCGACCGCGAGGACTTCGTGAGTGTTGGCGAGTTCCTGTCGAACGTGCTGGAGGTTGCGCCGGGCAGTCGGACGTACGATGCCGATACCGTAACGTTGGCGGAATTCCTGAAACAGCACAGCGACGACTTCGTGTGGGTGGGCTCGGATCGCTTCCGTGCGCCAGACACGCTGCCGCCGTACCTAGGTCAGCTGCCCGAATCGCTGACGTTCCCAGTTCTGCCTCGCTTTGAGACGGCCGACGGCGAGATCCTCGACCAGCTTCTGGCGGACGAGGCCTTCGACGATGCGTTGATCAGCGAGATGATGGATTCGCATGCGCAGGATGTCAACGATCAGGATGATCAGTCCAGTACGCGGTGGCCGGAAGGCGTCTCCGCGGAGTCGAAGACGATCCGTCTGGTTCTCAAGTCGCACCATAAGGAAATCGGCACCTTCCCGATCGCTCAGATCCCGCACGGGTTCCTGCCGCCGTCGCCCAGCATTGTCGAGATCACGATTGTCGACACGTCGGGCAACACTTATCCGGTGTATGTCGACTACAATGTCCAGCTCATCTACGGTCTGTTCGACCTGTATGCCGACATTGTGGCCGAGTCCGGAGCCGTCATTATTCTTGAGAAGACAGAGCATCCAGCGGTGTTCAAGTTCTTCAACACGAACGAGACGGACAGCGGTGTGTTTGTCAGCCAGCACCGATTTGAGGAGCTGTCCGAGTACCGCACGGAAGTTGAGGCCGGGCCGGTGTCGACGTACGACGTCATCCGCCGCATCCTCGACCACTACCGCAAGGGTTGCTCGTTCCTGACGCTGTTGACTGAGGTCAACCTGGTTCGCCGCACGCCTCGCCGGTTGATCGCCAGTATCCTGAGCGGATACACGGCGTTCCACGAGCGCGCGAACCGATGGACGTTCGACCCGAAGAAGGAGCCGGAAGGCTTCGATCGACGCAAGACCGAGTTCATCATCTCGAAGTAGTCGCCCTTCACCCCGGCTTCGCCACCCCTCTCCCATCCGAATGGGAGAGGGGTTTTTGACATTTGGCCGGCGCCGCAAGGCACTGTCGCGCCGCCTTGCTGTTTTCTGCATTTGCCCGGCCAATTCGGGAAGGATTCACGTCGCCCCATGCCGAAAGCTCGGTCACTATGGAAACCCAGAAGCTTAAGATTGACTATCCATTGGCGCGCATTGGCGAGCCGGTGATTACTCGTTTGGTGACGGAGTTCGACCTCATCCCGAATCTGCTGCGTGCCGATGTCGACGCGCATAAGGGTGGATGGATGGTGACGGAGGTCACTGGTGAGGCGGATAGCATTGAAAATGCCGTACAATGGATGCAGTCTCACGGATTAACCATTACCAGGATCTAAAAGTTCTTCCATGCCCCAGCCAGACGCCCATTCAGGCCGCGGTTCCAGCGCCTTTCGGTTGTTTCGAATTCTGGTGCGCGCGCGCATCACGATGCTTCGCAACTCGTTTCGCACGGCGACGCCCACGCACAAGCTGATCATTACGATTCTGCTTGGGTTTGGCGCGATGGTGTTCGCCGGGATCGGGGTCGGCTGTGCCGGCCTCGCCTTGATCATGCAGGCCGGCGCGCCGGCCGGGGCACCGCTGACTCCGGCGGCGTCGGGGTTGGTGTCGCACGTCTACCAGTACCTCTTCTTCTTCCTGCTCGCCGGCTCCGTGCCGTATGTCGCCTCGTCGCTTTTTCAGGACAATGATCTGCCGCTGTTGTTGACGACCCCGGCTCCGTCGGCATCGGTGGTGGCGGCGAAGATGGTCGACGCGGTCGTGGCGAACTCGTCGCAGTTCATGGTATTGGGCGTACCGATCTTGATCGGCTTGTGGTGGGGGATCCGGCTGTCGCCGGAGGGCTGGGTGTGGTGTGCGGTCTCGCTTTTACTCCTCCTGCTGGTGACTCCGCTGCTCAGCGGCTGCCTTCTGCTTATCCTTGCGCGGCTGTTCGGGATGAAGCGGGTGCGGTTTGTGGTGATGATTGTCAGTATCATCCTGGCGCTGTCGATCACGCTGGTGGCGGTGGCGGGGGCGAGCAAGGCGACGGCGGGTGGTTCGATGAACTATCGACAGGTGCGCGAAGTGCTGATGGAGAACGCGCACGCGAGGTCGACCGATATCCGTACGGCGGTGGCGCATTCGACGGTGGACATGGCTTCGACGGGTAAGCCGTCGGTGCAGAGCGCAGGTGATATCTGGCTGCCGTCGACGTGGGCGGCTGCGGTGGCCCTCGACGGGGCGAGCTTCCACGAGGTCGGCCGGGTGGGGCGTCAAGGAGTCGGGTTGCTCGTGGCCGGGGTCCTGGGATTGTTTGCGCTGTGCGTATTAATCGGCGATCGGGTGCTGTCGTCGGAGACGATCCTGGAACAGTCGGACATCGAGTCTTTTGGGCGTCGAAAGAGCGGGCGGACGTTTGCGATTCCGGGTCTTTCGCGCCGTGTGGCCGGGCTTCTGCTCAAGGATTTTCGGTACGTCGGACGGGACACGATTTTGCTGGGCCAGATCGGAACGACACTCATTTTGTTCCTGGTGCCCTTCGTTTTGAAAGCAACGCAACCGGTGGAGGCCGATCCTCGAATCGATACCTATGGCGACTTGACGAAGCTGATGCTGGTGCTGATCGTCTTCATGATCACGAGCATTATCGGCCTGTCGTCGGTGGGCCTCGAAGGCAAGGGCGTTTGGATGATGCTCGGGTCGCCGATGGCGCGGCGGGATTTCCTGCAGGCGAAGTGGATTTTGAGTTTCGTTCTGTCGTTCGGGATCGTGGTTGGGTTGACGTCGATAGCGAGCCTGGTGTTTGGCTGGGAGGTGGCCTCGGTGGTGCAGTGGCTCGGGCTCCTGGCCTGTGGCTGCTACGCGCTGACAGGGCTGAGTGTCGGCCTGGGCGGTCTGTTCCCACGCTTCCTTTATGATAACCCTGCGCACCGGGCGAGTATCTGGGCGATGATCCTGGGGTTTGTGTTCGCGACGGCGTACGTCGTCATCAGCGTGTCGTTGTTCCTGGTGGCGTGGTTGTCGTTCGGTCGCGGGCTGGCGCACGCTAGCGAGATCGCGATGGTGGGCGTGGTGCTGTTTGTCGTGTTGACGTTGTCGACGGGGATTATGCCGATGCGATTGGCGGAGCGTCGACTGATCGAGTATGAGTGGGAGTCGTAAGCGTTGGGCGGTACCTCGGGCGAGGGTCGGCTTTCAGGTTGCTAGCCCAACCTAGCAGGCGACCCGTACATTCTGAGGTCGGTTGGTTACGCTGCCACGCGGTTGCCTTGGGCTCGTAGGTAGTCGGCTGTTGATCTTCCGAAGCGGACTGACCTGTAAAAGTGCACCAAGGCAGAATTTTCTCATGGGATCAGAGAAGGCAATACAGTAATGTTACAATAACATTGGAGGGTATGCATGTCAGAGAAGATTAGAGTTGGAATGATTGGTGTTGGTGGTATTGCTCAGGGGCACATCGAGCGTCTGCTGAAGATACAGGGCGTTGAGATTGCGGCGATTTGCGATGCGAATCCAGTGAGTTTGACGAAGACTCGCGAGAAGCATGGGAAGGCGATCGTCGATGCTAAGGAGTTTGGGGATTATCGTCAGCTTCTCGACACGGTAAAGCCCGACGCCGTCGTCATTTGCACGCCGCATTCGCAGCACTTCGAGCAGGCGATCGACAGTCTCGACGCGGGCGCGCACGTGCTTCTGGAGAAGCCGATGGTCAACCGGGTGGTCGACGCGCACAAGCTGCTGGCTAAGATCGACGCGACGAAGAAGGTGGTGGGCCTGGCTTATCAGCGTCACACAGAGCCGCGGTTCCTGTACATTAGAGACAAGATTGCGAGTGGCGAGTTTGGCCCAGTGCAGTTCGTCAATGCGCTGCAGCAGCAAGGATGGAGGGCGGGGACCGTCGGCTCGTGGCGTCAGGACCCGGCGTTGTCGGGCGGCGGTCAGATCAATGACAGCGGCTCCCATGTCCTCGACGTCATTCTCTGGAGCACGGGGCTTGCTCCGGAGAAGGTGTCGGCGTTTATGGACAACCGCGGGACGCGCGTGGACATCAACACGGCGCTGAGTGTCCGGTTTACGTCGGGCGCGCAGGGGACGATTTCGATCGTCGGCGATGCGGCCGGGTGGTATGAGGACATTACGATCTGGTGCGAAAAGGGATCGTTCTATGTTCGTCACAATGCGGGGCTTCAGGTACAGGGGACGGACGGCAAGGTCTTCGTGCCCGATCCGGCGGACATGCCGGCGGGGAGTGATGTCAACACGAACTTCGTGCGGGCGATCCAGGGCCTCGAGGCAATTGCGGCGCCGCCGATCTGCGGACTTCGGACGATTGAGTTGACGGAAGCCGCCTGGGAGTCAGGTGCGGCGGGTGGGGCGCTGACGGCGGTCAAGCGGAGTTAGCCAATTAGCATTGGGGCGTAATCCCTGTGGGTCGGCTGACACGGCGGTACTAAAATGAGATGCCGTGTTTCTGCGGCCACTACTGGTTAGCTGTGGCCGTCGATGTGAGGTGCGGATATCTCTCTCTACAATGCACGCTCCCTCATCATCTGAAACGGGCTCCCAGCATGAAGGACAGTCCCTCAGGATAAAAGAGGCGTTGGCTATGTCGTGCCGGCTCTAAAGGGGCTGGCTGGGGTGAAGTCTCATGAATGGCACCGTAATGCGGGACCATAAGTTGCTGAGGCTGGTATAATGCATTCCAATGCGCCCTTCCGTAAGTTCCAAGGGCAAGCGGTTGCTTGCCGGCCTCTTGATCGTTCTCGCCATTGGCGCTCCTCTTGCGATTTATCTCGATCGGTACCGGAAGGTGCCGATCGAGAGGGCGATTAATCCGGTTTATTGGATCAAGCATTTGCGCGGTGAGGATCGATACGATCCGTCGACCGCGCTGCTGGAACACGGAAACCCGGACCTCAAAGAAGTCGCGCTGACCATCGACGACGGGCCCGATCCACGGTACGGTCCGGACATCGCGAAGTATCTCCACGATAATCACGTCGCCGCCACGTTCTTCGTGGTCGGCATTCGAGTCAAGCAGTATCCCGCGGTGGCCAAAGTCATCGCCGCGGACGGTTTCGAGATCGGCAACCACACGTACGACCACCAGCGCCTCCCCGCCCTCAAACCCCATGAGATCGCATCTGAGCTACGCCTCTGCGCGAAGCATGTCAAAGCGGTGACGGGCGTCGACACGACTTTGATGCGGCCGCCGGGCGTACAGTACAACGACAAGGTGCTGGACGTCGCCAGGTCGATGGGGTATGTCACGGTATCGTGGACGTGCGGGGCGCAAGACTACGACAACCGGCCGGCGTCGTATATCGCGGGGCGTATTCTCGACCGCACCGAACCAGGGTCGATCATCATCCTCCATCAGGACCAACCGTCGACATTGCAGGCGCTACCGATCATCGTCGACAAGTTGAGGTCTGAGGGGTACGCTTTCGTCACAATTTCGCAGATGCTCGACCATCTGCATGCAAAACTGCCCGTGGCCTCGGCCAAGTAAAATAGATAGATAGACCGGAACTACCAAACAATGAATCGCCGAGAATTTCTTTACAACACCGCGCTGGTGGCATCGGGGCTGGCGCTAGCGCCGTCGATGACGTCCGCGGCAGAAACCGCTTTCCCGGTGGTTCGCACCCCGAAAGAGAAGCGTAAGTTTAGCAGCGTCGCCGTCGAGCGGACAATTGAACAGGTCCAGTCGAAGATCGGCAATCGCGAACTGGCGTGGATGTTCGGCAACTGTTTTCCCAATACCCTGGATACGACGGTGGATTTCGACGTGGTCGACGGCCGCCCGGATACGTACGTCATTACCGGCGACATCGACGCGATGTGGCTGCGGGACAGCTCGGCGCAGGTGTGGCCGTATGTGTCGCTGATGCACGACGATCCGCAGCTTCAGCAGTTGGTGGCGGGCGTGATAAACCGTCAGACGCGGTATGTCAATCTGGATCCTTACGCCAACGCGTTCTATAAGGACGTGAATGAGGTGAGTCACTGGCAAAGCGATGTCACGGATATGAAGCCCGGCGTGCATGAGCGCAAGTGGGAAATAGACTCGCTGTGTTACACCATCCGGCTGGCGTATGGTTACTGGAAGGCCTGTGTTGACACGAAACCGTTCGATGACATCTGGCACGAGGCGATTTCGAAGATCGTGCAGACTTTTCGCGAGCAGCAGCGCAAGCATGGACACGGTCCGTACCGTTTCCTGCGGGCTACGACTGTGGCGTCGGACACTCTCGTGGGCGGCGGATATGGCAACCCGGCCAAACCGGTGGGGCTGATTTCGTCGATGTTTCGACCAAGCGACGATGCCACGATCTTCCCGTACTTGATTCCCGCGAATTTCTTTGCGGTGGTCAGTTTGCGTCAGGCGGCGGAGATGGTCGAGAAGATTAAGAAGGACACCAAACTGGCCGCCGACTGCCGGGCGTTGGCGGATGAAGTCGAGCAGGCGCTGAACGCGCACGCGATTGCTCATCACGCGGAACTGGGCGAACTCTATGCCTATGAGGTTGATGCGTACGGCAACTACTATTGCATCGACGACGGCAATGTGCCGAGCCTGCTGTCGTTGCCGTATTTGGGCGCGGTGAAGGTCGACGATGCTGTGTACCAGCGCACCAGGCGCCTGGTCTTATCGGATGCGAATCCCTATTACTGCCACGGAAAGGTCGCCGATGGACCTGGGGGACCGCATGTCGGCATGGACATGATCTGGCCGCTGGGGTTGATCGTGCAGGGGTTGACGAGCACGAGCGACGAGGAGATTCGACATTGCCTTGTGACGCTGCAGAAGACTCACGCGGGCACGGGATTCATGCATGAGGCGTTCCACAAAGACGATCCGGCGCACTTCACCCGCTCATGGTTCGCCTGGGCAAACACCATTTTCGGCGAACTCGTGCTGAAGACGTTTCACCAGAATCCGGCTTTGTTGGGTTGAGGTCGGTGGGGCGTAGAACACCGGAAACCTCACCCCAATCCTCTCCTTGGAAAGGAGAGGGAGTAAGAAGTGCACCAGGCAGCGCGCAGATTCGGAGCTGAGGGCATGGCACCGGATCGGGTTGGGCACGCGGCGATGCGCGGTTTTTGTGGCGGGGCATGCCATAATTAAGGCAGAACGTCTGTCGCAGTATTTTTCATACTTGTTTTTGTACGGGTTATTGACAAAGCTTTATAGCCTCAGGTAATCTCTTTCTATATAAAACTTTATATAAAAGTGGTAAAGTTTTTATTAGCGGTTATGGCATCCGCCGAATCGCGAACTTGAAGGAGTACTTTTTAGGTCTATGGCTTCCCACAAAGCGGTGACGCTGAAAGATGTTGCCGAGCTCGCTAAGGTTTCGCAGTCTGTCGTTTCCACGGTATTGAATGGGCGACAGAACGGGATCTTCGTCTCGGAAAGCACCAGGCGCAATGTACTTGCGGCTGCTGAAGAAGTCGGCTACATCGCTAAACATAGGCCGACACCGCCTGTTCGTAAGCCGTCGCAGGAAGTCGGTGTCGACCGCGGCAGCTCGCATCTGGTTGGACTTCTCCTTGGCCGCCGATTTGGCGGCAGCCTCTTCACCGATATTTTTTACGGCGTCAATTCCGTCCTCTCCGCTGAAGGTTATCATCCGATCGTTCTCGACACCTATGCGGACACTTACCAGAAGGCAGCCGAAAAGGAAGCCGAGGGTCTGCGTTATGCGCGGAGCAGCGGTTTCGCGGGTATCGTCCTGTGGCATGAGGGCGGGAGCGCCAATGTCAACCTGATTCAGGAGACACGCAGCGAAGTCCCTATCGTCGCCATCGACCGACGCGTTCAGGGTGTCGAACTCGACTATGTCGGCACGGACAACTATTCCGGCGGCTATGAGGCGACGCGTCACTTGATCGAGCAGGGGCATACTCGCATCGCCCACTTGACACGGCTTGAGACGACGGACGCGGCTGTTGGCCGTCTGCGGGGCTATCAGCAAGCGCTGACGGATGCTGGCATTGAGATCAATCCCCGGCATATACTCCTGGCACTCGACGGTGGTCGACGGCTCGACAGTGAGTCTTTCCGGCATGTGTTCACCGGCCGCAACGCGCCCACAGCGATTACACTGCTCGCCGACTTCTGGGCGCCCGTGGTCTACTCGGAGCTCCGAAGCCTTGGTCTTCGGGTTCCTCAGGACGTCTCCCTCGTAGGCTTCGACGATGTCGTGCAGCCGGGCCTCGACGGTCTGGAACTAACGACGATGGCACAGAACTTCGAGGCGATCGGCACGACTGCTGGTCAACTCGTGCTGCGCCGACTGCGTCAGCCAGGCGCTCCGGTCGCCACCAGCGTCTACCCGGCGTCGCTTGTGGTGCGACGGTCGACACAGGCTCCTAAGCGCGCAGGTCAATCGGCTCGGCTCGGCACTCATGCTCCGACGCTGGCGGCTCGATAGAGCCGCCGGTGCCATTCGGGGCTGTCGACGTTGTCACATTCTCCCGGCGGTTTATAAACATTTCGTGAGCGTATCCGTCTCTATTGGCGGGGCGCAATTCGTTTCGTCGCCGGGTATAATCGGACCACTTTCCGCGCACACCGTTGTGCGTTATCAATGAAGATTTTCAGCGTCTCGTGTGTCGCCTCCTCATGAGGCCTCGGTGCGCTTAATCAATATCGACGCTGCCGCTTGTTTGAGGGCAGCGTCACGAAGGAGACCTTTCATGCCTCCTGAAGGATGGTTTCGCAAGCGGTCGAAATTTTCGGCTGCTCCTGCGGCGGCTCGTACTGCCGCAAACGCCGTGCCCGAGGGCGTGGTGCAGAAGTGTCTGGGCTGCGGACAGATACTATTCACTAAAGACTTCGAAAAGAACCTCAAGGTGTGCGCGCAGTGCGGCTTTCATCATAAGCTCACGG
>Ga0070658_10002195_pt1 | contig 16399 bp, 10 predicted proteins | sample KBSC13metaG_FD_64664 | JGI IMG/M metagenome (GOLD analysis project Ga0070658, IMG submission 64664) | Corn rhizosphere microbial communities from Kellogg Biological Station, Michigan, USA - KBS C1-3 metaG | ecosystem: Host-associated > Plants > Roots > Rhizosphere > Soil ...
CGTGTGGCCGCCGCGGTCGGCCATGCCGATGACGTCGTTGACCTGGACCTCGCGACAGGCGCGCACGCAGGCGCCGCAGGCGATGCAGGCGTCGAGATTGACCGCGATCGCGGGGTTGGAAATGTCGAACACCGCGGTCTCGTGATCGTCGAACTTGCTGGCGAAGCGATCGCTGCCGGCGATGCCCATCTCGCCCGCCCACTGCCAGAACACCGACTTGTTGTCGGGCCCTTCCTCGGCCGGCCGCATGTTGCTGGCGAGAAGCTCGAACACCATCTCGCGCGACTTTTGCGCTCGCTCGGTGGCGGTCTTCACCACCATGCCGGCGGTGGGCTTGCGGATGCACGACGCCGCCAGCACGCGCTCGCCCTCGACCTCGACCATGCAGGCGCGGCAGTTGCCGTCGGTGCGATAGCCCGGCAGGTCGACGTGGCAGAGATGCGGGATCTTCGTGCCCTCGCGCTTGGCCACGTCCCAGATGCTCTCGCCAGGCGCGGCGGCGACCTTCTTGCCGTCGAGCGTGAATTCGACCTTGGGCTGCGTGTCGGACGCCATGTCAGAGATCCTCACGGAAATGCAGCAGCAGGTGATTGACCGGATTGGGCGCGGCCTGACCCAGGCCGCAGATCGAGGAGTCGCGCATCACCGTCTCGAGATCGCGCAGCCCCGTCTCGTCGAGGGCGCCCGACTTCTCCAGCAACGCCACCATCTTGCCGGTGCCCTCGCGGCACGGCGTGCACTGGCCGCAGCTCTCGTGCCGGAAGAACTTCAGGAGATTGACCGCGGCGTCCTTGGCACTGTCCTTGTCGGAGAACACCACGACGGCGTGGGAGCCCACGAAGGCGCCCTGCTTGGCGAGCTCGCCACCGAAGTCGAGCGGGATGTCGCCCATCGACGCCGGCAGGATTCCGCCGGACGCGCCGCCCGGCAGGTAGGCCTTGAACGTGTGGCCGTCGGCCATGCCGCCGCAATGCTGCTCGATCAGCTCGCGCACCGTGACGCCGGCCGGCGCCAGCTTGACGCCGGGATCCTTGACCCGGCCCGACACCGACCACGAGCGCGGTCCGGGATGGCCGGGCTTGCCCTGGGCCGCGAACCACTCCGCGCCCTTTTCGACGATGTCGCGGATCCACCATACCGTCTCGATGTTGTGGTTCAGGGTCGGGCGGCCGAACAGGCCGACTTCGGCGATGTAGGGCGGGCGGTGACGCGGCAGGCCGCGCTTGCCCTCGATGCTCTCCAGCATCGCGCTCTCCTCGCCACAGATGTAGGCGCCGGCGCCGCGCCGCAGCTCGATGAAACCCGGCGCGACGATCTTCGCCGCCTCGAGGGCAGCGATCTCGGCGCGCAGGATGGCCAGCACGGCGGGATATTCGTCGCGCATGTAGAGGTAGATCTTGTCGGCCTCGACGGCGTGCGCGGCGATCAGCGCGCCCTCGAGCGTGCGGTGCGGATCGCGCTCGAGATAGACGCGGTCCTTGAAGGTGCCGGGCTCGCCCTCGTCGCCGTTGATCGACATCAGGCGCGGTCCGGGGAACGAGCGCACGATTTCCCACTTCTTGCCGGCCTGGAAGCCCGCGCCGCCGAGGCCGCGCAGGCCGGCGGCCTGCATCGTGGCCATGAGCGTGTCGGCGGTGACCTCGCCCGCACGCACGCGGTGCAACAGCTTGTAGCCACCCTCGGCCTGGTAGGCCGCGAGCGCGATGTAGGCAGGTACCGCGACGCCGATCTCACCCGCGCGCGCCATCGCCAACAGGCCCTCACGCGTGGCGTGATCGACCTCGCGATCGCCGATGCGCGCCGCCGGTGCGCCGGCGCAACGGCCCACGCAGGGCGCGCGCACGACGCGGATCGCGGCCGGATCGACCGCGCCCGCCACCTCGGCAAACAGCTTCTCGGCGCCCGCCACCATGCAGGCGATCGAATCGCATACCCGGATGGTGAGCGGCGCCGGTTCGGCCTCGCCTTCCTTCACCACGTCGAAATGATCGTAAAAGGACGCGACCTCGTAGATCTCGGCCTGCGCCATGCGCATGTCTTCGGCGAGCGCCCGCAGGTGACGTGCCGACAGGCAACGATATTCGTCCTGGATCAGGTGCAGGAATTCGATCAGCAGGTCGGGGCGGCGCGGACGGCCGCCCAACAGCGCCCGGACCTCACGCAGGGCGTTGTCGTCGAGCGGCCGGCCCTTCGGCCCGCGATCGCGGCGACGGTCCCTGATCTTGGTATCTACGTTCTGCGCCATTGCATTTCGCCTCTATCCGACCAGGCTTGCGTACGACAGGAAGGGAACGATCTCGCCCGACGCGACCCCGTTCGTCTGCTCATGCAACTCGACAAGCCCGTCCGTCTCGACCAGCGATGATAATAGTCCGGCTCCTTCGCGCGGGAATTTCACCGCTTCGAGGACGCCGCCTTCCCCTCTGCGCAATTTAACGCGCACATATTCCCGCCGCCCCGCCTTTTTCCTATAGACGAAAGTCGCATGCACCGGGACGCTCGGGGGCAGGCCCACCGGCGTGCCGGACAGCGCCAGGATGGCCGGACGGGCGACATAGGCAAAAGTGACGTAGCTCGCTACCGGGTTGCCCGGCAGGCCGATGAACGGCGTTCCGTCGATCACGCCCATGGCGACGGGCCGGCCGGGCTTGATGGCCATGCGCCAGAACACCAGCGTGCCGATGCTCTCCACCGCCGCCTTGACGTAGTCGGCCTCGCCCGTCGAGACGCCGCCCGAGGTCAGGATCAGGTCGTGGTCGGCGGCAGCTGCCTTCAGCATCGCCGCGGTCGCCGTCGGATCGTCGCGCAGGATGCCGAGGTCGTCGACCGCGCAGCCCAGCCGCGCCAGCATCGACAGCAGCATGAAGCGGTTGGAATCGAAGAGCTGCGTGGGACCGCGCGGGGCGCCCGGAGACACGATCTCGTTGCCGGTCGAGAAGACCGCCACCCGGATGCGGCGGCGCACCTCGACCTCGGTTCGGCCGAGCGCCGCGGCGAGCGCCACGTCCTGCGGCCGCAGGCGATGGCCCGCCTTCAGCACGACCTGGCCCACCCTGACATCCTCGCCGGCCGGGCGGACATTGGACCCACGCTTGAGGCCGGACGGCAGAACGACAGCCTTGCCCGAGGCTTCGAGGCGCACGTCCTCCTGCATGAAGACCGTGTCGGCGCCGGGCGGCATGGGCGCGCCGGTAAAGATGCGGATGGCCCGGCCCGCCGTCGCCGCGACGTCGGCGGAGCCTCCGGCCTGGACGAGATCGGCAATGGCGAAGGTTTTTTCCTGGTCGACGGGAAGATCCTCGCCGCGCACGGCGTAGCCGTCGACGGCGGAGTTGGTGAAGGGTGGCAGCGGAAATGGGGCGGCGATATCTTCGGCAAGGACACGACCGTCGGCTTGGGTGAGCCCGAGCTGTTCGCTGCCCTCGACCACGCCCAGCCGCGACGGCAGGAGCGCCACTGCGTCGTCGACCGACAGCAGCGGTCCTCCGAAGGCGAAGCAATCACCCGACAGTTGCGCCATGACAACCGGATGCGGGTTTCGGCGCGACGATGCGTACCGTGGTCGACGATGTGCAGTCGGACCGCAACGGCTCGCTTGCGTCGCCACGCAGCGGGCAACGGCGGATCGTCTCGGCGTCAGGCCAGGCCGCAGACATTGTTCAGTTCTCACCAAGGATCCCAAGCTGGCTTCGGGCCAGTCTGCGCTGTTCTTCTCGTCCCGTTTCGATGATCCGCGACGCCCCCTCCCGTCGCATTAAAGCGATCCCGTTGCTTAATAGGATAATCCTATCAATATCCAGCCATCACAAGGATTTGAACGATGATACAGGCGGTATACCGACTGAGCGAATGTTCCCTAACTTATTGATTTTGCTAGATGTGTTGCCTCGGCGACCAAAGCCGCCGCCAACGGGGTCATCGGCTCGCGCGGCAGGACCACCAGACCGACCTGATGAGTGGCGGCCGGTTCGACGATGGGGATCGACCGCAGGTGCTGGGTCAGGCCGAGATTGTCGGCGAGCTTTTCCGGCATGACGCTGGCCCAGCGGCCGGTACGGACGTGGGAGAAGAGCACGATCATCGAGTTCGATTCGAGGGTCGGTTCCGTCCTGTTCCCGGCGGCGATCAAGAGGCCGTCGATGATGCGGCGGTTCTGCATGTCCGGCGTCAGCAGGCAGAGCGGCACCTTGCCGACCTCGGCCCAGGTGACGCGATCGCGGTTGCCGAGCGGACTGTCCTCCGAGGTGAGCAACCGGTACTGCTCGAGATAGAGCGGTATCGCGCGCAGCCGGCCCAGCGGCTCGTTGTCGATGTAGGTGAGTCCGGCGTCGACTTCGAGATTCTCGATCATCGACAGGATGTCGATCGACGTGCGCGACAGGATGGTGAACTTCACGTTCGGATGCTTGGCGCGATAGGGCGTGGTCAGCTCCGAGACCATGGGCAGCGCGGTCGGGATGGCGGCGATCTTCAGGTGGCCGTTCAGGCCCTTCTTCAAGGTCCGCACCTCCTCGCGCATGGCGCGCGTGTCGGCCACGATGGTGCGCGCCCAGTCGAGCACGCGCTCGCCCTCGGCGGTGAAGCCGATGAAGCGCGAGGTGCGCTGGACCAGCATGACGCCCAGGACCTCCTCGAGCTGCTTGATGCCGGCCGAGAAGGTGGGCTGCGTCACGCCGCAGCGCTCGGCGGCCTTGCTGAAGTTCTGCTCGCGCGCGAGCGCCAGGAGATATTCGAGCTTGTCGATCATGCCACGGCCATCTCGCGCTCGATCCACGGCAGCAACGCGGCCTCGCGCGGCTGCCAGCCGAGATCGGCGCGCGCGCGGCGGCCGCGCACGCGGCTGTTGGAACCCAGCGAATAGACGGCGCGGCCCCTGCCCCACTCGGCGATCGCCGCGTCGACCGGCCAGTCCTGCGGCGCGCCCAGACCGAGCCGGCGCGCGACCGCCGCCGTGACGTCACGGAACGCCGCCTCGCCGTTCTCGGCGAAGTAGAAGCCGCCAGGGGCTGCCTTGGCCAGCGCCAGGACATAGAGCTCCGCCACATCGTCGACGTGGACGTTCGACCAGACATTGAGGCCGCGACCGACATGGCGGACGATGCCGCTCTTGCGCGCCTGGGCGACCAGGGTCGGCACCTGGGCGCTGTCGCGCGCCAGCCCGCGGCCCGCGCCGTAGATCAGCGTGTTGCAGACGACGGCCGCGCGCACGCCGCGCCCGGCACCCGCCCGCACCAGCGCGTCGATCACCACGCGCGCCTTCTTGTCGGGCACGGGATCGGGCGCCGTGTCCTCGTCGTAGATCTTGTCGGACGCCGCGGCGCCACACGCCTCGTCGGCCACGATGCTGGACCCGGAAGTGTGCAGCAGCGGCTTGCCCGAGCCCGCGAGGCCCGCGAGCAGCGCCTCGACCGCGCCGCGATGGTCGCTGTCGGCGGTGTTGATCACGCCTCCGGCGCGCACCGCCTCGGCGGTGAGGAGACCCGCGTCGTCGAGGCTGCCGATCACCGGCTCGATGCCGATCGCGGCCAGGCGCCGGGCCTTGTCGGCGCCGCGCACCAGCCCGCGCAGGCGATGGCCGTCGCTCAGCAGGCGGACGGCGATGGTGCCGCCGATATAGCCCGCGGCACCGGTCATGAAGATGTCCACGTCGCGTCTCCTACAAGCCGAGCGTCAGTTGCGGCGGCGGCGGTGCCGGCCCGTCGGCCAGCGCCGCCATGTTCGACAGCGACACGCCCAGCAGCCGAACCTTCTTCTCCAGCGGAAAGATGCTGCGCACAAGCTCGATGCTGGTGCGCGCCAGCAGGTCGCGGCTGGCCACCGGCTCGGCGAGCGTGCGGCTGCGCGTGACGATCTGGAAGTCGGCATACTTGATCTTCACGGTGACGGTGCGGCCGGCGATGCCGGTGCGCTCGCAATAGCCCCAGACGTCGTCGAGCACGGACGCCACGCCCTCCTCGATCTCGCGCGGCCGGCTGAGGTCCTCCATGAAGGTGGTTTCCGAGCCGACCGACTTGCGTGGACGGTTGGGCACGACGCGGCGCTCGTCCTCGCCGCGGGCGATGGCGTGATAGTAGGCGCCCGACTTGCCGAAATACTGCTCGAGGAACTCGAGTGACTGCGCCTTGAGGTCGGCACCGGTATGGATGCCCAGCCGATTCATCTTCTCGGCGGTCTTGGGGCCGACACCGTGGAACTTGGCCACCGCCAGGCCCTCGACGAAGGCCGGACCCTTCTCGGGCGGAATGACCGTCTGGCCGTCGGGCTTGTTGTAATCGGACGCGAGCTTGGCCAGGAATTTGTTGTACGAGACGCCGGCCGACGCCGTGAGCCCGGTGGTCTCCAGGATGCGCGCGCGGATCTCGCGGGCGATGGCCGAGGCGAGCGGGATGTTCTTGAGGTTGGTCGTGACGTCGAGATAGGCCTCGTCGAGCGACAGCGGTTCGACCAGCGGCGTGTAGTCGAGGAAGATCTCGCGGATCTGGCGCGACACTTCCTTGTAGACGTCGAAGCGCGGCTTCACGAAGACCAGTTCGGGGCACAGGCGCTTGGCGGTGACCGACGGCATGGCCGAGCGCACGCCGAACGTGCGCGCCTCGTAGCTCGCCGCCATGACGACGCCACGCTGGCGGCCGCCGACCGCGACGGGCCGGCCGCGCAGCTCAGGGGCGTCGCGTTGCTCCACGGACGCGTAGAACGCGTCCATATCGACGTGGATGATCTTGCGGATTTCCGGACCCGGCATTGGCCGAGCCTAGTCCTTCGCGTGCGGTCGCGGCAGGGGCGGCGGTGGACGGCGCGATCGGCGTCGGCACCGGCACCGGCAGCGCACCCACCTGTGCGGGCGTGGGCGTGCCGAGATTGGCGAGGCGCTGCAGGAGATGGCCACGCACATTGTCGAGATGGGCGTGCACGGCGGCGCGCGCGGCTTCGCCGTCGCCCCGGGCCAGCGCGTCGAGAATGGCGAGATGTTCGTCGCACACCTGGTCGATGCGCTCGGGGAGCCGGCCGAGGCGGAACATCGCCGTGCGCCGGCGCAGATCGGAGATCGCGGTCGCCAGCACGGGATTGCCCGAGGCCTCGGCGATGGCGGCATGAAAGTCGCGGTCGTCCTCGCGCGTGGTCTCGCTCATGCCCCCTGAGCGCAGACGGTCGGTGCGCGCGCGCGCGGCGGCCAGCACTTCCGGCGCCAGCCGCCCGGCGGCCAGCCGCGCCGCCTCGCCTTCGAGCAGGCGGCGCACGGCAAGCGCGTGCAGGAACTCCTCCAGGGAATAGGGACGCACGACAAGGGCGCCGCCGCGCTGGCGTTCGAGCGTGCCCTCGCCCTCCATCCGGCGCACCGCCTCGCGGACCGGGGTGCGCGAGATGCCGAGCCGGCCCGCGATCTGGCGTTCCGTCACCGCCTCGCCGGCCACGATGGCGCCGCGCAGGATCATGTCGAGCAGGGCGGTATAGGCCATGACCGAGAGCTTCTGGCCGTCGCCCGGATCGAGATCTTCGGTGATCAGAGTATCCATTGCGTCCTTTGGTATACCGATTGTGTCCCAAACTGCTTTGGCTTCTGGCGTTCCAATGGTATACCAATCGCATTCCGGATAGGTCAATCCTAACAGACGGATAATTCAGGGGAAAAAGGAACGGTCATGGCAGGCGTGAGTAACGACGAAATCCGGATCCTGACCCCATCAGGCATGTTGGGCTACGGCTTCCCGATCGATCACTTCAAGATGGGGCTGGCGCTGAAGCCGCACGCCATCACCATCGACTCGGGCTCGACCGACTCCGGCCCCCAGAAACTCGGCCTGGGCGAGATGACCTGCAGCCGCGAGGCCTATGTGAAGGACATCGAGGTCCTGCTGGAGGCCCAGCAGGCCACGCGGATCCCGGTGCTGATTTCCTCGGCCGGCGGCGACGGCAGCAATCTCCACGTCGACGTCTTCCGCGGCATCATCGCCGAGATCGCCGCGCGGCGCGGCTGGCACTTCAAGCTCGCGTCGATCTACGCCGACATCGACAAGGCCCACATCGCCCGCGAACTGAAGGCCGGGCGCATCGAGCCGCTCGGCCCGGTGCCGCCGCTCGACCCGCGCGAGATCGACGCCGCCACCGTGGTCGTGGCGCAGATGGGCGCCGAGCCGTTCGTCAAGGCGCTCGACGAGGGAGAAGGTGTCGACGTGATCGTCGGCGGCCGCTCCTACGATCCGTCGCCCACCGCGGCGATGGCGATCCGCGCCGGCTTCGATCCGGCCCTGGCCTGGCACATGGGCAAGATCATGGAGTGCGGCGCGCTCTGCGCCGAGCCGGTGGGGCGCAACGTCATGGGCTACCTGCGGCGCGACCATTTCGAGATCGAGCCGCTCAATCCCGCCGAGCGCTGCACCACGGCGTCGGTCGCGGCCCACACGCTCTACGAGAAGACCCACCCGTTTTTGCTGGCCGGTCCGGGCGGCACGCTCGACCTGTCGCAGTGCCGGTACGAGCAGGTGAGCGACCGCAGGGTGCGCGTGTCGGGCAGCAAGTTCATTCCGGCCAATCCCTACACGGTGAAGCTCGAGGGCGCCAAGACCGCAGGCTGGCGCAGCATCTTCATCGCCGGCGCGCGCGATCCCATCTTCATCTCCCAGATCGACGAGATCCTGGCCAAGGTGCTGGCCGGCACGCGCGCCTACTTCTCGGAGATACCCGAGGAAACCTACCAGATCATCCCGCATCTCTACGGCAAGAACGGCGTGATGGGCGATCTCGAGCCGGTGAAGACGCCGGCCCACGAGCTCTGCATCATCATCGAGGTCGCCGCCGCCACGCAGGCGATCGCCACGGCGATCTGCGGCAAGGCGCGCACCAGCCTGATGCACGCTCCCTACCCCGGCCGCATCGCCACCGCGGGCAACCTCGCCTCGCCGTTCACGCCGCTCGAGATCCCGCTGGGCGAGGCCTGCGCGTTCAACGTCTATCACCTGATGAAGATCGACAGTCCGACGACGCTGTTCCCGATCCGCTACGAGGAAATCTGAACATGGCTCTCGTTCCCACGCCGCTGCGCGACATCGCCAAGGTGGTGCGCAGCAAGAACGCCGGTCCGTTCGAGATCACGCTCGATATCGTCTTCAAGACCCGCGAGGACTTCGAGGCGGTGCGCAAGAGCGGCGTCATCACCAGGGAGCTGGTGTCGGAGCTCTACAACGTGCCGACCCAGAACATCATCACCTTCGGCTTCTTCGAACTGGTCAACGCCGTGAAGATCACGCTGCCGCGGCCGCGCGTGCAGGGCGGCATCGGCGAGACCGACATGCATGCCGCCCAGCAGCACGTGCCCCTGCAGGAAATCAAAATCCCCTGGCCATCCTAGAACGGCCACCAGCTCCGCTTCCGGGATGATGCAGATGCAGGCGCCGGGTTCGACGACGGCGTCGCTGCCGGGATCGGCAGGTCCTGCACCTTCCAGCCGCCGCCCAGGGCGGTGACGAGCGTGGCGCTGGCCGTGAAGCGGCTGAGCCGCACGTTGATCAGCGCCTGCTCGGCGCTCAACGCCGCGGTCTGGGTCTGGATCACCGTCGTATAAGGGATGGTGCCGGCGCGATACTGGTTGAGCGACAACCGCTCAGCCTCGCGCGCGGCGGCGACCGCGGCCTCCTGCACCTTCTCCTGCTGCTCGATCAGGCGCTGCTGGACCAGCCCGTCCTCGACCTGCTGGAACGCCGTCAGCACCGTCTGGCGATAGAGCGCGACCGTCCTGTCGTAGTTGGCCCGCGCGCCCTCGACCTGGGCGCCGCGCGCGCCGCCGTCGATCGCGGTGCCGGCCAGCGCCGGTCCGATCGACCAGATGGCCGAGCCCATGGTGAAGAGCGTGCTCAGCATCGAGGCGGCGAAGTTGATGCTGGCTCCCAGCGTGATGTCCGGATAGTAGGCGGCAACGGCGACGCCGACCTGGGCGTTGGCCGACGCCATCTGCCGCTCGGCCGAGGCGATGTCGGGCCGGCGCTCGAGCAGCGCCGAGGGCAGGCCGGCATCGACGGTGGGCACGGTCGAGGGCAACGGCGCGGGCGCGATGCTCACTTCCGCCGGTGCCTTGCCGATCAGGGCCGCGATCGCATGCTCGAACTGCGCGCGATTGACGCCCTCGGCGACCAGCTGGGAGCGCGTCTGCTCGAGGATCGTCTGCGCCTGGACAAGGTCGAGGCGCGAGGCCGTGCCGGCGGTGACCTGGTTCTGCACGATCTGCAGCGAGCGCGTGTAGGCCGCGACCGACTCCTCGAACAGGCGGCGGCGGCGATCCGAGACCCGCAGCGCGAAGTAGTTGGTGGCCAGGCTCGACTGGATCGACAGCCGTGCCGCGGCGAGGTCGCCGGCGCTCGCCTGGGCCGCCGCGGCATCGCTCTCGATGGTCCGGCGGATGCGGCCCCAGACGTCGATCTCCCAGCTCAGCGACCCGCCGACCGAGAACTCGCCCTGGCTGCTGCTGACGCCGCCGGCGAGAAGGCTGGTCGAGCTGCTGCTGCCGCGGCCGCTGTTCTGCGTGGCGCTGCCGGTGTAGCCGATCGTCGGATAGAGCTGCGACTGGGTCTGGCGGATCAGGGCCACGGCCTGGCGGTACGCCGCCTCGTTCTGCTTCAGCGTCTGGTTCGAGACGTCGACCTGCGCCATCAGCCGGTCGAGCTCGGGATCGCCATAGACGCTCCACCACGGACCGCGGTCGATCGTGTCGCGCGGCAACGCCGGCCGGAAGACCGAATCGGTCGTCTCCTTGTAGGCCGGCGTGGGCGGCGTCGCGGGCGGCGGCTTCCGGTAGTCGGGACCGACCATGCAGCCGGCGAGCGACAACGCACCGCCAACGACGACGAACCTGCGGGAGGTGCTCATGTCTGTGGCTCCAGACCGCCCATGCTGCGCGCCAGGCGGCTATGCGAGTCGCGGTCGCGGCGGCGGAAGCGATCGAGATAGAGGTAGATCACCGGCGTGGTGTAGAGCGTCAGCACCTGGCTGACCAGCAGGCCGCCGATGATCGAGATGCCGAGCGGCCGGCGCAGCTCGGCGCCGTCGCCGAAGCCCAGCGCCAGCGGCAGCGCGCCCAGCATGGCGGCCATCGTCGTCATCAGGATCGGCCGGAAGCGCAGCAGGCAGGCATGGTAGATCGCCTCGCGCGGCTCCAATCCGCCGTTGCGTTCGACCTCGAGCGCCACGTCGATCATCATGATGGCATTCTTCTTCACGATGCCGATCAGCAGCAGCACGCCGATCATGGCGATGATGCTGAACTCCACGCCGAACAGCTCGAGCGCCAGCAGCGCGCCGATGCCGGCCGACGGCAGGGTCGACAGGATCGTGATCGGGTGGATGTAGCTCTCGTACAGGATGCCGAGCACGATGTAGATCGCCGCCAGCGCCGCCAGCACGATGAAGATCTGGTTGTTGAGCGACTGCTGGAAGGCGCGCGCGGTGCCGGCGAAGGTACCGTGGATGGTGGCCGGGACGCCGACCTCGTTCATGGTCTCGTTCACGTAGGCCACCGCGTCGCTCAGGGTCTTGCCGGGCACCAGGTTGAACGAGACGGTGGTGGCGACGAACAGGCCCTGGTGATTGACGCCGAGCGGCGTGGTGCCGAACTCGTAGCGCGTCACCGCCGACAGGGGCACCATCTTCTCCGGTGTGTTGCTGACCGCGGCCCCGGTCGAGGCCGAGCCGCGGCCGCTGACGGCGATCTGGTTGGTGAGCTGGTTGCGCACCGCCTGGCTGGGATCGAGCGAGGTCGCGGCGTTGGTGAGGCCGGCGACCGAGCCGGTGTTGCCGGCCACCGACTTCACCGCCGGCGCCGGCGAGACGATCGCCTGGGTCGCCTGCGCGCCGCTGATCGCCCCGCCCGAGGTGCTGACGTAGATGTCCTTCAGCGACTCGGGATTCTCCCAGTTGTCGGGGGAGACCTCCATGACCACGTGATACTGGTTCAGCGCGTTGTAGATCGTCGACACCTGGCGCTGGCCGAAGGCGTCGTAGAGCGTGGCCGAGATCGACCGCGTGTCGACGCTGAGCCGGCTCGCCGCGTCGCGGTCGATCGTCAGGTTGACCTGCAGGCCGCGCTGCTGCTGGTCGGAATCGACGTCGGTGATGACCGACGTGTCCTTCTGCAGCGCCTCGACCAGCTTCGGTCCCCACAGGTAGAGATCGGGCAGCGAGTCGGCCTGCAGCGTGTACTGGTACTGCGAATTGCTCTGGCGGCCGCCGACCCGGATGTCCTGGACCGCCTGCATGAACAGGTTCGCACCCGACACCTGGGTGAGCTTGCCGCGCAGGCGCTGGATGACCTGGTCGGCCGAGACCTTGCGCTCGCTGAGCGGCTTCAGCGTGGCGAACAGGAAACCCGAATTGGTCTGGCTGCCACCGGTGAAGCCCACGACATTGGCGATGTCGGGATCCTCGCGCACGATGGCGACGAACTGGCGGAACTTCCGCCGCATCGCCTGGAACGAGATGCTCTGGTCGGCCCGGATGCCGCCGACGATGCGGCCGGTGTCCTGCTGCGGGAAGAAGCCCTTGGGAATCGACACGTAGAGATGGATGTTCAGCAGCACCGTCAGCAGGAACACCACCATGGTCATGCGCGGATGGCGCAGCACCCAGCCCAGCGTGCGGCCGTAGAAGCGCTGCATGCCGTCGAACACCCGCTCGCTCGCCGCGGCGAGGCGATTGGGCTTCTTCTGCTCGTCCTTCGACTGCGGCCGGCGCAGCACGTAGGCGCACATCATCGGCGTCGTGGTGAGCGAGATCACCATCGAGATCAGGATGGCGATCGACAGGGTGACGGCGAACTCCCGGAACAGGCGGCCGACGATGCCGCCCATCAGCAGGATGGGGATGAACACGGCGATCAGCGAGACGCTCATCGACACGACGGTGAAGCCGACCTCGCGCGCGCCGAGCAGGGCTGCATCCATGCGCGACATGCCGGCCTCGATGTGCCGCGAGATGTTCTCGAGCACGATGATGGCGTCGTCGACCACGAAGCCCGCCGCGATGGTCATGGCCATCAGTGACAGGTTGTTGAGGCTGAAGCCCAGCAGGTACATGACGCCGAAGGTGCCGACCAGCGACACCGGCACGGCGACCGAGGGCACGAGGCCGGCCCGGAACGAGCGCAGGAAGGCGAAGGTCACCAGCACGACCAGGATGACGCTGATGGTGAGCGCCCGTTCGACCTCCTTGAGCGACGCGCGGATGGTCGTGGTGCGGTCGGTCGCCACCGTGACGTCGACGTCCTGCGGCAGAGCCGCCTGCAGCTCGGGCAGCAGCGCCTTCACCTTGTCGACGGTCTCGATGACGTTGGCGTTGGGCTGGAGGTAGATGATCACCAGCACCGAGCGCTTGCCGTTGGACTGGCCCTCGTTGCGGATGTCCTCGGTCGAATCGATGACTTCCGCCACATCCGACAGGCGCACCGGCCCGTTGTTGCGCCAGGCGATGATGAGGTCGCGGAAGTCGTTGGCTACGCGACTCTGGTCGTTGGTGTAGAGCTGGTAGCGTCGGCCGTTGGCCTCGATCGCACCCTTGGGCGAGTTGGCGTTGGCCGCCGCCAGTGCCGCGCGCACACTCTCCAGCCCGATCTGGTACTTCGAAAGCGCCTGCGGGTTGATCTCGACCCGCACCGCCGGCAGCGAGCTGCCGCCCAGGCTCACCTGCCCGACGCCCGAGACCTGCGAGAGCTTCTGCTGCAGGACATTGGACGCGGCGTCGTAGATGCGGCCCTGGCCCAGGGTGTCGGAGGTCAGCGCCAGGATCAGGACCGGTGCGTCGGCCGGGTTGACCTTGCGGTATTGCGGGTTGCTGCGCAGGCTGGTCGGCAGGTCGGCGCGCGCCGCATTGATGGCGGCCTGCACGTCACGCGCCGCGCCGTCGATCGAACGCGACAGGTCGAACTGCAAGGTGATGCGCGAGTTGCCGACCGTGCTGTTCGAAGTGATCTCGCTCACGCCCGCGATGGCGCCGAGGCGGCGCTCGAGCGGCGTGGTGACGCTGGTCGACACCGTGTCGGGCGACGCGCCGGGCAGCGACGCCGAGACCGATATGGTCGGGAAGTCGACCTTGGGCAGCGACGCCACCGGCAGCGCCATGAAGGCCATGAGACCCGCCATCAGGATACCGAGCGTCAACAGGGTCGTGGCGACCGGCCGGGCGATGAAGGGCGCCGACAGGTTCATCACGACTGGAAGCCCTCCGGCAGTTCGGACGGCAGCGGCGCGTCGGGATCGGGCAGCGGATGGGCCGGCGTGTCGAGCGGCACGCCGCGCACCCGGCGGCCGAGCCGGTCGAAGGCGAGGTAGATCACTGGCGTGGTGAAGAGCGTCAGCATCTGGCTGACGATCAGGCCGCCGACGATGGTGAGGCCGAGCGGATGGCGCAGCTCCGAGCCCGTGCCGGTGCCCAGCATCAGCGGCAGCGCGCCGACGAGAGCCGCGATGGTTGTCATCAGGATCGGCCGGAAGCGCAGCAGGCAGGCCTGGTGAATCGCCTCCATCGGCGCCTTGCCCTCGTGGCGTTCGGCCTCGAGCGCGAAGTCGATCATCATGATGGCGTTCTTCTTCACGATGCCGATCAGCAGCACGATGCCGATGATGGCCACGATGCTGAGGTCGTCGCCGGCGAGGATCAGGGCGAGCAGCGCGCCGATGCCGGCCGACGGCAGGGTCGACAGGATCGTAATCGGATGGATGTAGCTCTCATAGAGCACGCCCAGCACGATGTAGACGGTCACGATGGCGGCCAGGATCAGCATGAGCTGGCTGCTGAGCGCCTTCTGGAAGGCCAGCGCGGCCCCCTGGAACTGGGTGGTGATCGACCGCGGCAGGCCGATCTCCCGCTGCGCGGCGGTGATGGCCTCGACGGCGGCGCCAAGCGAGGCGCCGGGGGCGAGGTTGAAGGAGATGGTGGTCGACGGAAACTGGCTGAGCCGGTCGAGCCGGAGCGGCGCCGTCTGCTCCTCGAAAGTGGCGATAGCCGACAGCGGCACCTGCTTGCCGGCACCCGCCGAGCTCGGCAGGTAGAGGTTGTGCAGCGCGTCGACCGTGCCCGCCATCGACGGCTCGAGCTCGTAGATCACGCGGTACTGGTTGGTTTGGGTGTAGACCGTCGAGACGATGCGCTGGCCGAAGGAGTCGTAGAGCAGGTTGTCGACCGTGGCCGCGGTGATGCCGAAGCGGGCAGCGGCATCGCGATCGATCTTGATGAAGAGCGCGAGGCCCTTGCTCTGCAGGTCGTTGGCCACGTCGACGATGTGCGGAATCGACGACATCCGCTCGACCAGCTTGGGCACCCAGGTGTCGAAGTCGGCGGCGTTGGGGCTGACCAGGACGAAGTGATACTGCGTGCGGCTCACCGTCGAATCGATGGTCAGGTCCTGCGAGGGCTGCATGTAGACCGTTATGCCCTCGATCGAGCGCGTCTCGCGCTGGATGCGACGGATGATCTCGCTCGCTGACGCCGAGCGGTCGTCGCGCGGCTTGAGGTTGATCTGCATGCGACCGGAGTTGAGCGTCGGGTTGGTGCCGTCGACGCCGACGAAGGAACTCAGGCTCTCGACGTCCGGGTCCTTGAGGATGGCCTCGGCCATCGTCCGCTGCTTGGCGCTCATGGCCTCGAAGGAATCGCTTTGCGAGGCCTCGGTTATCGCCTGGATGACGCCATTGTCCTGAATCGGAAAGAAGCCCTTGGGGACGACGATGTAGAGCAGCACCGTCAGCACGATCGTGCCGATGGCCACCAGCAGGGTGAGGAACTGGTGGCGGAACACCACGACAAGGCCGTCGTCGTACCAGTCGATCAGGCGGGCGAACCAGCGCGCGCCCAGCGCCTGGGCCTCGACGTGCCGGCCGGCCGCCTCACCCTCCGGCTTGGGCCGGCGGCGCAGGATCTGCGCGCACATCATCGGCACCAGCGTGAGCGACACCACCGCGGAGATCAGGATGGTGACCGACAGCGTGACCGCGAACTCGCTGAACAGGCGGCCGACGACGTCGCCCATGAACAGGAGCGGGATCAGCACCGCGATCAGCGACACGGTGAGCGACACCACCGTGAAGGCGATCTGGCTCGAGCCCTTGAGCGCCGCCAGCACCGGGTCCTCGCCCTCCTCGATGTAGCGGGCGATGTTCTCGATCATGACGATGGCGTCGTCGACCACGAAGCCGGTGGCGATGGTGAGCGCCATGATCGACAGGTTGTTGAGGCTGAAGCCCGCGAGATACATGATCGCGAGCGTGCCGACGAGCGACAGCGGCACCGACAGGCTGGGAATCACGGTCGCCCGCCAGTCGCCGAGGAACAGGAAGATCACGATGACGACCAGGACCACGGCGAAGGAAAGCTCGATCTGCACGTCGCGCACCGAGGCGCGGATGGTCAGCGTGCGATCGGT
>Ga0070658_10002196_pt1 | contig 16392 bp, 11 predicted proteins | sample KBSC13metaG_FD_64664 | JGI IMG/M metagenome (GOLD analysis project Ga0070658, IMG submission 64664) | Corn rhizosphere microbial communities from Kellogg Biological Station, Michigan, USA - KBS C1-3 metaG | ecosystem: Host-associated > Plants > Roots > Rhizosphere > Soil ...
CGATGCGTGGATCTTCGCCGGCGACAACGGCTGCGTGCGGGACGTGATGGTGGGCGGCGCCTGGCGCCTGCGCGATCGGCGCCATCCACGCGAAGACGAGCTCGCGGCGCGTTTCCGGCGCGCGCACGCGGTGCTGCTTGCGTGAAAATCACGCGACGCGGGCCGCGCGAGTTCACGCGGCAGCCCTGGAAGAACGGCGGCGGCCAGACCACCGAGCTCGCGCGAGAAGGCGAGGGCGAGGCCTTCGCCTGGCGCGTGAGCGTCGCGGACATCGAGCGCTCCGGACCTTTCTCGGAATTTCCGGGCTACGAGCGCACGATCGTCTTGCTCGAGGGCGACGGCGTGGAGCTCACCATCGATGGCCGCACCCGACGCCTCGATCGCCCGCTCGAGCCCTTCGTCTTCGACGGCGCCAGCAAGACGACGTGCCGCTTGCTGGGCGGACCGAGCCGCGACTTGAACGTCATGGCCGACCGCAGGCGCGTGCGCGCGCAGGTCGACGTGGTCGATGGCCACGCGGATATCATTGGTGCCTGCGCGCTGCTCTACGTGCCCGGCGCGGACCTGCTTTGCATCGACGATGGCGCGGGCGAGAAGATGGAGCTGCCGGCGCGCGCGATCCTCGTGCAATTCTTCACGCCATGACCCTCGTCTCCGATCCGCCTTTCGATTTCCACGAGGGCACCGCGCCGCTGCTGGTCAGCATGCCGCACGCGGGCACGCAGGTTCCCGAGTGCATGCGGGGACGCCTCAGCGCCGCCTGCGAGCCCCTCGGCGACACCGATTGGCATTTGCCGCGCCTCTACGATTTCGTGCGCGAGCTGGGCGCCTCCGTCCTCGTCGGCCGGTACACGCGCTTCGCGGTGGACCTCAACCGGCCGCCCGACGACACGCCGCTCTACGCGACGGCGACCACGGGGCTGCACCCGGACATCCTTTTCGACGGCACCGCCGCATTTCGCGAGGGGCAGGGACTCACGGATGACGAGTGCGGAAATTTCCTCGCCCAGATCTGGAAGCCTTACCACGCGAAGATCGCCTCCGAGCTCGCTCGCCTCAGGCGCGCGCACGGCAGGGCGGTGCTGTTCGACGCGCATTCGATCGCCGGCGAGATCCCGCGGCTCTTCGAGGGCGCGCTGCCCGATTTCAACATCGGCACGGCGGACGGGAAGAGCGCCCGCGCGGAGCTCACGCAGCGGCTCGAAGCCATCGCCAACGAAAGCGGGCGATATCGCGTCGCCGTGAACGGCCGCTTCAAGGGCGGCTACATCACGCGCCACTATGGCGATCCCGCCGGCGGTATCGACGCCGTGCAGCTCGAGCTGGCTCAGCGCACGTACATGCGCGAGGCGCCGCCCTACGATTACGTGCCCGGTCTCGCCGATCAAGTGCGCCCGACCCTCCGGCGCTTCGTCCAAGCGCTCATCAGCCCCTGATGTAAGAATCTGCCTACAGCGCGGGCGACGATGCGGGGACAGAATGGGGCCCGCCTTCGGATGGGATGCCCCTTGCGTCTTTTGTTCGGTCTGGTTTTGGCCGCCGCCTTTCCCGCGCTCGCGCAGGATGCGGCGAATCTCGCGGATCTCTCGCTCGAGGAGCTCGCCAACCTGCGCGTGACCTCGACCACGCTTCGACCGGAGCGCTATGCCGAGGCGCCCGCGTCGATCTACGTGATCACCGGCGAGGACATTCGCCGCTCCGGTGCCACGAGCCTGCCCGAAGCGTTGCGCCTCGCCCCCAACCTCGAGGTCGCGCGCGTGAGCGGCACCACGTGGGCCATCAGCGCGCGAGGATTCCTCAACGTCATCACCAACAAGCTGCTGGTGCTCGTCGACGGCCGCACGCTCTACACGACGGTGCTCTCGGGCGTGTTGTGGGACGCGCAGGACGTGATGCTCGAGGACATCGAGCGCATCGAGGTGGTCTCCGGCCCGGGTGCCGCGCTCTTCGGCGCGAATGCCTTCGCGGGCGTGATCAACATCATCACGAAGGATGCGCACGCGACGCGCGGAGCGGTCGTGGTCGCTGGCACCGGACGCCTCTCGACGGACGTGGCGGCGCGCGTGGGCGTCCCGCTGGGCGAGCGCGGCGCCTTCCGCCTGTATGCGATGCACAACGACCGCGACGACCTGCGTCCCGACGCATCCCATGTGGCCGATCGCATGGCCAAGACGAGCGGCGGCTTTCGCGCGGATTACGCGATGGGGCCGGATCGGCTCCAGGTGCAGGGCGATGGCTACGACGCCAGGATCACGGGCAACGGTGCGCCCGACGTGCGCCTGAAGGGTGGAAACATCCTCGCCAACTGGTCGCGGCCGCTCGGATCCGATTCGGGCCTTTCGGTGCGCGCGTATTACGACTATGCGAGACGCGACGATCCGACCACGTTCATCGATCGCGTCGGGACCTTCGACATCGAGGCGAAGTACGATCTGCATCCCTTCCGCGGGCACAGCGCTTCCTTCGGGCTGGGATATCGCCACGCGGACGATCGCACCGAGCCTTCGCTCAACCTGCGCTTCATTCCGCAGGACCGCGCGCTCATCTGGCGCAGCGCCTTCGCGCAGGACGAGATCCAGCTCGCCGAGGCGTGGACGCTCACCGTCGGCGCGCGCGCGCAATCCGGCGTGTTCGGCATTTCGGAGTTCCTGCCCGACCTGCGGCTCGCGTGGCGTCCCGCGGCCTCGCAGATGGCGTGGATCGCGGCCTCGAAGGTCGCGCGCACGCCCGGGCGCATCGACCGCGACTTCTTCTTCCCGGCGAATCCGCCGTTCTTCATCGTGGGCGGGCCGAACTTCGAGTCGGAGCGCGGGCGCGTCTACGAGGTCGGTTATCGCGCCTCGCCCAATGCGCAAACCACGTTTTCGGTCACGGCATTCCACCAGGACCTCGATCGCCTGCGCGGCGGATCGTTGTCGGACGCGGGCTTCGTGATCTCCAACGAGATCGAGGGCAAGACCAGCGGCCTCGAGGCGTGGCTGCTCTTCCAGGCCACGAGCAACTGGCGCCTGATGGCGGGGTACATGAACCTGAGCTCCAGCCTGCACCCGCGGGCCGGCAGCACCGATGCCGGGGGACCCGGCGCGCTCGGAAACGATCCGCGCCACACGGTGAAAGCACGTTCGCTGTGGCGCGTGCGGCCCGACGTGGACTTCGACGTGAGCTGGCGCTATGTGAGCAAGCTCGCCTATCTCGAGACGGTTCCCTCGTACAGCTCCACCGATGTGCGCCTCGCGTGGCGCGCGATGCCGGCGCTCGAGCTCTCGCTGGTGGGCTCGGATATCTTCCACAAGTCGCACGTGGAGTTCGACGAGCACGGCCTGCCCGCGCACATCCCGCGCAGCTTCTACGGCCAGGTGCGCTGGCAGTTCTAGGCGGCGCGCCTCAGGATTTCCAGTTGGGCGGCCGCTTCGCGATGAACGCGTCGACGCCTTCCTTCGCCACCTCGGAGGCCATGTTGCAGGCGATGGTGCGCGAGGCATCCTCGTACGCCGCGGCGAGGCCCACCTCGAGCTGCCGGTAGAAGAGGGCCTTGCCGATCGCAAGCGATTCCGCGGGCTTCTTCAGCAGGTCCGCGGCGAGCTCGGCCACGGCGGACCCGAGCGCGGCCGGTGGGCACAAGCGATTCACCAGGCCCCATTGCAGCGCTTGCGGCGCGTCGATGAAGTTGCCCGTGAAGAGCATCTCGGCGGCGCGCTTGCGGCCGATGTTGCGCGAGAGCGCCACCGCGGGGGTCGAGCAGAAAAGCCCCAGGTTCACGCCGGACACCGCGAACCTCGCATCCTCCGTGGCGATGGCGAGGTCGCACTGCGCCACCATCTGGCAGCCCGCGGCGGTCGCGATGCCGTGCACGGCGGCGATCACGGGCTTGGGGAGGGCGACCAGCTTCTGCATCATCGCGCTGCACCGTGCGAAGAGCGCGTCGACGTCCGCCTGCGAGGGCAGGGCGCGCATCTCCTTCAGGTCGTGGCCTGCGCAGAACGCCTTGCCGGCGCCCGCGATCACGACGACGCGAACTTCGGCGTTCCCGTGGATCGCGTCGAGCTCGCGATGCAGCGCTTCGAGGAGGTCCGCGGACAGGGCGTTGTATTGCCGCGGCCGATTCAGCGTGAGCGTGGCCACGCCGCCCTCGATCGAGGTGAGCAGGACCGGCTCGAGCGCTCTGTCGTTCATCGGGGTCTCCGGCGCAAGTGCATTTTCTGCAGATTATGCGCGTCGGATTCCGGTCGTTGCGTGTGAATTTCAACGGGCATACTATCGGGCGAGGTCTTCGGCCGACTGGGATGGCCCGACAGGGAGCGGCTAACCCGGAGTCTCCAAAAACAAGGATAAAAAATCCATGCGTATTCGCAACCGCCTGGCGAGCCTCGCCGTGCCCGCGTTCGCGCTTCTGGTTTCGACGTTCGCGGCCGCGCAGCCCACCCTCGATCGCGCGCGCGAGCTCCTGCGGGCGGGTAACGCGAAGGCGGCCTACGACGAGCTGGCGCCCATGCAGGCCCAGCTCTCGGGACAGGCCGAGTTCGACTACCTGCTCGGAGTCGCCGCGCTGGACAGCGGTCGCATCGACGAGGCCGTGATCGCGTTCGAGCGCGTGCTCGCGGTGATGCCCAACCATGCGGGCGCACGCATGGACCTCGCGCGCGCCTACTACGCGGCCGGCTCCTTCGACCTCGCGGCCGCGGCTTTCGTGAAGCTGCGCGAATCCAATCCCCCGCCCGCGGCGCAGGAGGCGATCGCGCGCTACCTGGATGCGATCGAGGCGCGCAAGCCGCAGACGCGAGCCGGATGGGCGGGCTACAGCGAGCTGGGCCTCGGGTGGGATTCCAACATCACCGCGGTGCCCACGGATTTCGGCGCGGCCGCGCAGCAGTCGTTCAACCTCATCGGCATCGACCCCACGGGCAACTCCGTGAAGCGCGATGCGCCGTTCGCACAAGGTGCGCTCGGCCTCGAGTATTCGCGTCCGTTCGCCGCGGGCTGGAGCGGATTCGCCGGCGGCGAGGCGCGCGGGCGCACCTACCACCGGGAGCACGACTTCGATTCGGGGCAGGGTGAGGTGCATGCGGGCGCCTCGCGCAACAACGGCCCCGACCAGTACCGCTTCGCAGGCTCCTACTTCGCGTACTTCCAGGAAGGCGAGGCGCCCGGCGAGCCGAAGCCCACGAACAACCGCACCATGGCGGGCGTGTCGGCCGACTGGCGGCGCGCGCTCACGCCGAGGACGCAGGTGGGCGCCGCCATCCTCGCCAACCGCGTGAAGTTCACCGACAACCCGGTCGAGAACTTCGACCAGGTGCTCGTCTCGGTGTCGTGGCTGCACAGCCTCGAGCGCAAAGGCGTGCCGCTCATCTACCTCGCGGCATTCGCGAGCAACGACCGCGCGCCCAACGAGATCATCCCGGGTGAGGACGTGACGAAGAGCAAGCGCCTCTATGGGGCGCGCGCCTACCTGCAGTATTCGGTTTCGCCGAAGCTCAACCTCTTCAGCGGCGTGGCCCTCATCCATCGCCGCGATACCGATGCGTTCGCGCGGTCGACCACGGTCCAGGACGGCCGCGACAACTTCGTCGAGGCCGCCCTCGGCGCCGCCTGGCAGTTCCGCGAGAAGTGCGCGGTGCGGGTGCAGTGGCTCTACTCGCGCAACGCCTCGAACATCGACATCTACGACTTCAATCGCAACGAGGTCTCGTCGACCGTCCGTTGCGACATCTTCTGACTCCGGAGGAACGAATGGCACGCAACTTCGCTTGGCTCGTCGCGTTGATGCTCGCGGCACCGGCCGCGGCGCTCGCCGCGAGCGGAGAGTTCACGTTCGTCACCGGCGAGGTGAGCGTGCTCAAGGCCAACGGGCAACGCGTCACCGCGGCCAGGGGCACGCCGGTGGATGCGGGCGATCGCGTGCAGACCGGCGCCAACGGCATGGCGCAGCTCGCGATGGTCGACCAGGCCCGGCTGTCGCTGCGGCCCAACTCGTTGGTCGCGATCGAGCAGTACCCGGCCACCCGGGAATCCACCGACGGCGCGGTGCTGAGCCTCGTGAAGGGCACGCTGCGCACGTTCACCGGCCTCATCACCGCCGCCAATCGCGAGCGCTTCACGATGAAGACGAGCGTGGCGACCGTCGGCATCCGGGGCTCGGGCAACATCCTCTACGCATGCGAGGCCGCGGAGTGCGATCCGGAAGTCGCGGGCAGCGCCGCTAACGGCGGCGCCGTCACGGTGAACTACACCATCGAGGGCAGCCATGCGGTGACCAATATCGTCGCGGGCACGGCTCCCGGAATGCCCGCCCAGCAAGGTGGCGCGCAGACCCTGGTCACCGGACCCGGCCAGACCGTGCTCGTCGCCGCGGGGCAGGCGCCGCGCTACATCCCGCTGCCCGCGTTCATCGCGGACGCCGCGACCAATCCGGCGAAGGCCGCCTCCGCGCAGGCCGCGGCGGGCTCCGATACGCGCGCCTTCTCCCCGGGTGACAAGCCCGCCATGGTGGGCCCCGAGCTGGTCGCCGACGAGCGCAACATCGTCCTGCCGCCGATCTGGCTGCTGGGCTTCAGCGGCGCATCCACGCGCGATCCGTCCAACCTGAACGACATCGTCCTCGCGCTGGGCGGCGGTGCCACCTTCGGGCAGGCGATTCGCAACGACATCACGACCTCCGGCACGGACCTCGTGGGCTATCGGTCGTATGCCGGCTCGCAGGCGGGCGTCGCCCCCACCCTCACGGGCGGCACGATCCGCGATTCGGGCACGGTGGTCGTCGACGGCGACACCGCGATCAGCCTGGGCCGCTGGGAAAACGCGAGCCTGGGACTCTTCGGCGCGGGCGGCGTCGCGATTCCAGGGAGCATCCACTTCATCTACGCGCCATCGGGATATCCGACGTATCTCGGCGAGGTGCTGACCGGGAGCGCGAGGTACACGCTGGTCGCCGCGACCTCGCCCACCAACCAGAACAATGCGGCCGGCACGCTCGGCTCCGCGAGCATCGACGTGAACTTCACCAACCGCACGCTGGACCTTGGGCTGAACGTGTCCATGCCGGCGCAAGGCGCGACCTCCGCTGGAAGCTGGCAGATGAGCGCGACCAACGTGCCCATCGCGTTGAACGCGTTCTCGGGCTCCACCGCGGACAACGCGGTCGTCACCAATGCCGCCGGGCAAAGCTCGCGCACCAATTCGAGCCTCACGGGAAGCTTCACCGGAAGCCTCGTGGGCACGGGCCTGTCGGGCGCGATCCTCGGCTACAACATTTCGGACATGACCAGCGCCACGCAGGCGCAGTGGCAATTCATCACGGGCGTGGCCGCATTCCTCGGCCCGCGCCAGGACGGCGGTGCGCCCTACCGCGAGGGCCGCGTGTCCGATGCGAACGGCCTGCTCGCGGACTTCATCCGCAGCTATGCGACCACGGACCGGCCGGATGAAGTGGTCGTCGATGCGCAGAACCGCGTGACATCTTTCTCGGCGCCGTACGCGCGGCTGGGCGCTCACGCAACGTATTCGCTGGGCACCGCGCAAGTCGTTGAGTCCGGCTTCGATCCCGAGACCGGCATGGTCTGGGGACGTTGGGCCAACGGCACCGCGCAGGTCACTCGCGGCACGGGCACCGATCAGCTCGTCCTCGCCGACTCCAGCCTGCATTACATCTTCGCGGGCACGCAGTCGGGTCCCGTGAACCTGCCGCTCACCGGCACGGCGGCCTACGATGTGATCGGCAACACCAGTCCGACGGATCCGAACGGCCACGTGGGCACGCTCGGCTCGGCGACGCTGAACGCCAACTTCACCAATCGCACCGTGGATGCCTCGGTGGTGATCGGCATGAACGGCCAGACATGGACCGGCACCGCCAGCAACATGCCGATCTACCGCGACCAGTATTTCTCGGCCTACAGCGGCACGCCGATCGCGGGCGCCCCGAACGTGGCGCCGCTCGTCATCGGCTGCACGCCCAACTGCGGACTGAACGCGACGGGCAGCTTCGATGGATTCTTCGCCGGGCGCAACGGTAATCGCGCCGGCCTGCTGTACAACCTCGGCGGCAGCCAGGGCGCGATCGCGTTCGGGCGCCGCGGCGGGTGAGCCAGGAGACACCATGAAATTCATCCGCTTTCTCGCCGCCGCCGCGCTCACCTTGGCGAGCTCGTTGTCGATGGCGCAATCGGGCCCGGATCCGCTCATCGTCACCGACAATTCGGACGCGAACACGATCGGGACGCTGCGCTTCGCGATGAATTTCGCCAACGGCAGCATCTGCAGCTCGACCTCTCCGGTCATCACCTTTGCGTCGCCCATGACCATCAAGCCGCTCACGTCGCTTCCACCGATCCAGTGCGACACCACGATCGACGGCGGGGGAGCCCGCAACACGAATCCGCTCGATGTCGGCGCCAGCAATGCGACTTTCCGGATCGTCATCGACGGCAGTGCGTGCGTGGATGTACGGGCCGGCTTTTGCGATGGCTTCACGATCGAGGCCCCCGGGGCGGTGCTGCAGGACCTGAAGATCCAGTCCTTCGCCGGCAATGGCGTGCTTGCGGACGGGTTCGCGCAGTTCGAGCTCAACGGCGACTTCGTCACCGGCAATACCAACGGCGTGTTCCTCAACGGTAGCTACATGCTCTCGGACGCGTCGTCCGATCCGGGCGCGCGCACCATCATCTCGGGGAATCAGGGCTCCGGCATCTACGTCGACCAGGACGGGGCCTACCTCATCATGACGGGCGCCTTGATCGACGCGAACGGCGCCGACGGCATCACGGTGGTGGGCGACAACAACTCGGGCGGAGCGGTGCTGGATCTGTCCAGCAACTTCATCCGCAACAACCGCGGGTTCGGCATCTATACCGAGTTGCAGGAGGTTCTGATCGGCCAGAACATCATCTCCGGCAACGGCGGGGATGCGTTGCATTACGCACTCAACTCGACGCCTTTCGGACCGCCACCCGTGCCGCCGCAGATCGATTCGTGGACGTTCGATGGAACGACCCTGGTCGTGAACGTCAGCGCGCCAGGTGCCTCTGTCAACGACACGGTGGATGTCTTCTCGAATCCGGGTTTTTCGATCGACAACCTGCCGGGGGTCCACGAAGGACAGGAATTCGTCGGCACCGTTACGCTGACGACAGCGACCGCAGGCGGCGCCTCGGGCCAATTGGTCGTCGCGCGCGCGAGCGACATCGCGTTCCCGACCGGGACCGTGAGCGTGGCGTGCAGCTGCGAATCCTCGGAGTACTCGGCGTCGGTGCTGCCGCCCTTGGCGAGCCTCGACTTCAGTCCCAACCCGATCCTCTCCGGCGGCTCGAGCACGCTCACGATCCACGTGAAGAACAACAACCCGGCCCAGACGATGTCGTCGGTGGGCTTCACGTATCACCTGCCTTCGACGATCTCGCTGGGCGCGGGCAGCATCACGTCCGGCGGCAGCTGCGGAACCCTCACGCCGCTGGCCGACGGAGTGACCGTCTCGAACGCGACCATCGCCGCCGGCGCCGAATGCGCGATCCAGATTCCGGTGAAGTCCAGCGCCGACGGCTCGCAGAATTCCGGCGGGACAGGCGCCATCACTTCGTCGCTCGGCACCGGCGGCACGCCCGCGACCGGGCGCGGAACGCTCATCGTCACCACGCCGTCGGTGATCTCGCTCAGCCCGAGCGTGGATTTCGGCAACGTCGCCGTCGGAACCTCGGCCTTCGCAGACGTCACGTTCCGCAGCAACGGCAGCGCGACCCTCAGCATCACCAGCGTCTCTGCATCGACCACGTCGCCGCCCGCCACGTCCGCGTTCACGCTCGGCAACGACAACTGCTCCGGCCGCTTGTTCGACCCGAACGTGACGTGCACCGTCAGGGTCACCTTCACGCCCGGAGTCTCGGGCGCGCATGCCGGCCAGCTGCAGCTCGTGTCCAATGCGACGGCCGGCACGCTCACGGTGCCGCTTTCGGGCACGGGCACGGCACCGGTGCTGCAGGTCACGCCCAACCCGGCCGCATTCGGCAGCGTCTTCGTCGGCCTCACGCCGACGCTGGATGTCACGCTCACGAACACCGGCAATGGGACGATGCAGCTCTTTCAGCTGAATGTCGTCAACACATCGGGGACCGCGTTCACGAAGAAATCGACGACGTGCGGCGCCACGCTCGCGGTCGGTGCCTCATGCACGGTCACCGTGCAATTCGCTCCGGGCACGGCGACCGGCTTCAGCGGCTCCCTCGACATCACCGCGAACCTGCAGGGCAGCACGACCGCATCGGTCGCGCTCAGCGGCACCGGCATTCCGACGCCGGCCGCGGTCCAGCTTTCCCCCACCTCGCTGGTCTTCACCACGCAGAACATCGGCACCACGAGCCCGGCGCAGCCGGTCACGCTCACGAACACGGGCGGAACCGCGCTCTCGATCACGTCGATCGTGTCGAGCCCGGAATTCCCGGTCAGCGGCTGCGCGGCGGGCACGCTCGCGCCCGGCGCCTCGTGCACGATGATGGTGACGTTCTCGCCGAGCGCCACCGGAGCCCGCACGGGAACGGTCACGATCACCGATAGCGCGAGCGGCAGCCCGCACACGGTGGCGTTGACCGGCACCGGCGCGCCGAAGCTGGCACCCGCGCTGTCGCTTTCGACCTCATCGCTGACCTTCGCCCTCCAGGCCGTCGGCACGAGCAGCGCGCCGCAATCGATCACGGTGAGCAACACCGGCAATGCGGCGCTCGACATCTCCACGGTGACCGTCTCGGGGGCGAGCTTCGCCGCCAGCGGATGCGCGGCTACGAGCGTGGCACCCGGCAGCTCCTGCAGCATCGCGGTGACGTTCACGCCGGACTCCACGGGTGCGAAGACGGGCTCGGTCACCATCGCGAGCAACGACGCGGGCAGTCCCGCGGTCGTGAGCCTCTCGGGCACCGGAGGCGCGCCCGCGGTGCTGCTCTCGCCGGCATCGCTCACGTTCCCGCGGCAGACCGTGTTCACGGCCAGTCCCGCGCAGGACGTGGTGCTCACGAACACCGGCGACACGCCACTGCACATCGCCGGGATCGCGATCTCGGGCGATTTCGGCTACAGCGGCTGCGGTTTCCCGCTCACGCTGGCACCCGGTGCCTCGTGCACGTTCTCCGTCACGTTCTCGCCGCTGGCCAACGGCCCCGCGACCGGCACCATCACGGTGACGACCGATGCGCCCGGCAGCCCGCACACGATCGCGCTCCATGGCACCGGCGCCAACGGGCCGCAGGCCGGCATCGCGCTGCGTCCGTTCGCGATCGGATTCGGCAACGTCCGCGTCGGCGCGCAGGCCACGGATCGGATCACCGTCGTGAGCAACGGCACCGCGCCGCTGCACATCACGTCGATCTCCATGCTCGGGACGGCGTTCGCGCAGGGCAATGCATGCCCCGCCACGCTCGCCGTGGGCCAGACGTGCGACATCGTCGTCACGTTCACGCCCGATGCGATCGGCGCGCTCTCGGGGCAGGTGCTCGTCGAGAGCGACGGCGACCCGGCTCGCGCGACCGTCCAGCTCTCGGGTAACGGGGTCGCCACCGCGCCTGCCGTGCTGGCCGTCGAGCGGTTCGTCGATTTCGGGCAGCACGTGGTCGACACCTCCACGCGCCTGCCGCTCGAGCTGCGCAATACGGGCGAGTCGCGGCTCGACATCGCGTCCATCTCCATCCTCGGTGCGGCCTTCTCGATCGAGGGGAGCTGTGGCTCCATCGAGCCGGGCGGCGCGTGCACGATCGTGCTGGTGTTCCGGCCCGGGGCGGTCGCGACGCTGACGGGCCTTGTGACCATCGTGTCGAACGATGCGCGGGGCACCGTGGGCGTCGACCTGCTCGGACAGGGTGTGGCGATACCGCGCGCAGAGATCGAGCTCTCGACCGACGGCATCGGCTTCGCCAACCAGCTGATCACCACGCGCAGCGCTGCGCAGCGCGTGACGATCTCGAGCGTCGGCACCGCGCCGCTCACCATCCGGGGCATCACCGTCTCGCCGCCGTTCGAGCTCGCGGGCGGTTGTCCCGCGACGCTGGCTCCCGGCGCGCATTGCGACGTGCTCGTGACTTTCCTACCGCTCGCCATGGGCCCCGCGCATGGCCGGCTCACGGTGGACAGCGACGCGGAGGAGGGCCGCGACTTCGCGAGCCTCACGGGCACCGGCTGCGGGTTCGTCTCGGTGGCCGGGATGCGCAGCCTGCAGAAGTTCTGCGGCTCGCCGTAGGAGTCGCCGCAAACACGGCGGAAGGTGTCCGGCCGGCTGGACACTTCCGCCGTAAATTGCGAATTATTCGAGGGATTCGGGGTTCCAGCGCCTTGCCCAGCGGCGAGGGCGCGGGTTAGCATGCGGGTCGATTTATGACCGCCGAAATCATCCTCGAGACCCGCGGCCTCACGAAGGAATTCAAGGGCTTCGTCGCGGTCGACAACGTGAACCTGAGCGTGCGCCGCGGCTCCATCCACGCGCTCATCGGGCCGAACGGCGCGGGCAAGACCACGACGTTCAACCTGCTCACGAAATTCCTGCCGGTGACCGCCGGCACCATCCTCTTCAACGGCCAGGACATCACGCGCGACAAGCCGGCCGATGTCGCGCGCCGCGGCATCATCCGTTCCTTCCAGATTTCCGCCGTGTTCCCGAACCTCACGGTGCTGGAGAACGTGCGCGTCGCGCTGCAACGCAAGGTGGACACGAGCTTCCATTTCTGGCGCAGCGAGAAGACGCTGGACGTGCTGAACGACCGCGCGATGGCGCTGCTCGATCGCGTGGACCTCGCGAAGTTCGCGCGGCTCTCCGCGGGCGAGCTCGCCTACGGCCGCAAGCGCACGCTGGAGATCGCCACCACGCTCGCGATGGACCCGGAGATGATGCTGCTGGACGAGCCCACGGCCGGCATGGGCCACGAGGACGTGGATCGCGTGCGCGACCTCATCAAGGAAGTCGCCGTGGGCCGCACCGTGCTCATGGTGGAGCACAACATGAGCGTGGTGGCCGGCATCTGCGACACGATCACCGTGATGCAGCGCGGCGCCGTGCTGGCGGAAGGCTCGTACGCGGAAGTCTCGAAGAACCCGCAGGTGATCGAGGCGTACATGGGCACGTCGGAGGCGGCGCATGGCTGACCCCGGGCAGAACCGATCCGGGGCAGGGGAAGTCCTGCGCATCGCGGACCTGCACGCCTGGTATGGCGAATCGCACGTCCTGCATGGCGTGGATCTCACCGTGCATCGCGGCGAAGTGGTGACGCTGCTGGGGCGCAACGGCGCGGGCCGCACGTCCACGCTCAAGTCCGTGCTGGGGCTGGTCGGCAAGCGCACCGGCTCCATTCGCGTGAACGGCGAGGAGACCATCGGCTGGCCCACGCACCGCATCGCTCACCTGGGCATCGGTTACTGTCCCGAAGAGCGCGGCATCTTCTCCAGCTTGTCCGTCGAAGAGAACCTGATGCTGCCCCCGGCGATCGGCAAGGGCGGCATGAGCCTGGACGAGATCTACGAGATGTTTCCCAACCTGCGCGAGCGCCGCGGCACGGCGCAGGGCACCAAGCTCTCCGGCGGCGAGCAGCAGATGCTCGCCATGGCGCGCATCCTGCGCACGGGCGCCAACCTGCTGCTGCTCGACGAGATCACCGAGGGCCTGGCGCCCGTGATCGTGCAGGCGCTCGGGCGCGTGATCGTGAAGCTGAAGGAGCGCGGCTTCACCATCGTGCTGGTCGAGCAGAATTTCCGGTTCGCGGCCCCGCTCGCGGACCGGCATTACGTGATGGAGCACGGGCGCATCGCGCAGTCGTTCGACGCCTCCGAGCTCCAGTCCAAGACGCAGATGCTTCACGAGTACCTGGGTGTTTAACGATGAGGAGAGAACAATGACACTGAAACTGAAGACGCTGGTCGCCGCCGCAGCACTGGCGCTCGCCGGCACCGCGCAAGCGCAGATTTCCGGCAACGTCGTGAAGATCGGCGTGCTGAACGACCAGTCCGGCCTGTATGCGGATCTCGGGGGGCAGGGCTCGGTGCTCGCCGCGAAGATGGCCGTCGAGGACTTCAAGGCGAAGGACAAGGGGCTCAACGTCGAGGTGATCTTCGCCGACCACCAGAACAAGCCGGACGTGGCCACGCAGATCGCCAACAAGTGGATCGACTCCGAGGGCGTGGATGTGATCCTGGACGTGCCCAACTCCGGTGTCGCGCTCGCCGTGAACGAGGTGGTGCGCAACAAGAAGAAGGCCTTCATCAATTCCGGGGCCGCGTCTTCGGACCTCACGGGCGCCAAGTGCTCGCCCTACACGGTGCACTGGACCTACGACACGTGGATGCTCGCCAACGGCACCGGCAAGGCGATCGTGAAGACCGGCGGCGACACGTGGTTCTTCATCACCGCCGACTATGCGTTCGGCCACGCCCTCGAGCGCGATACCTCGGAGGTCGTGAAGAAGAACGGCGGCAAGGTGCTGGGCGACGTGAAGGTGCCGCTCAACAACCAGGACTTCTCCTCCTTCCTGCTGCAGGCGCAGGCTTCGAAGGCGAAGATCATCGGGCTGGCCAACGCGGGCGGCGACACGATCAACTCGATCAAGCAGGCGGCCGAGTTCGGCATCGTGAAGGGCGGCCAGAACCTCGCGGGCCTGCTCGTGTTCCTCACCGACGTGCATGGCATCGGCCTCGACAAGGCGCAGGGGCTCATCCTCACGTCCACGTTCTACTGGGACCGGGACGACCAGACGCGGGCCTGGAGCAAGCGCTTCATGGCGCAGAACGGCGGCAAGGCGCCCACCATGGTGCAGGCTGGCGTGTACGCGGGCGTGTTGCATTACCTGAAGGCCGTGGCCGCCATCAAGAGCGACGACGGCATCAAGGTCGTGGACGAAATGAAGAAGCTGCCCACGGACGACCCGCTCTTCGGCAAGGGCAGCGTGCGCCAGGACGGCCGCGTGATCCACGACGCGTACCTGTACGAAGTGAAGAAGCCCTCGGAGTCGAAGGCGCCGTACGACTACTACAAGCTGCGCGCCACGATCCCGGCGGCCGAAGCCTTCCGTCCGTTGAAGGACGGCGGCTGCCCGCTGGTGAAGTAAAGACCCCGGCGTAGGACGAACATGTTCGACATCTCCGTACCGGCCCTCATGGGCCAGCTCACGGTCGGGCTGATCAACGGCTCGTTCTACGCCCTCCTATCGCTGGGGCTCGCGGTCATCTTCGGGCTCCTCAACATCATCAACTTCACGCACGGCGCCCAGTACATGATGGGCGCCTTCGTGGCGTACCTGCTGCTCGAGAAGACCGGCCTGGGCTACTGGTGGGCGCTCGTGATCACGCCGTTCATCGTGGGCGGGCTGGGCGTGGTCATCGAGCGCACGATGATCGCGCGGCTCTACAAGCTGGACCATTTGTATGGCCTGCTGCTCACATTCGGGCTGGCGCTCATCATCGAGGGCGCCTTCCACCACAACTACGGGTCCGCGGGCCTGCCCTATTCGATCCCGCAGAGCCTGCAGGGCGTGCAGAACCTGGGCTTCATGTTCCTGCCGTTTTATCGCGCCTGGGTGATCGTCGCCTCGCTCGCGATCTGCCTCGCGACCTGGTTCGTGATCGAGCGCACCAAGCTCGGCGCGTACCTGCGGGCGGCCACCGAGAATCCGACCCTCGTGCAAACCTTCGGCATCAACGTGCCGCGCATGATCACGCTCACGTACGGCGCCGGCGTGGGGCTGGCTGCCCTTGCGGGTGTGTTCGCGGCGCCGATCTACCAGGTGAGCCCGCAGATGGGATCGTCGCTCATCATCGTCGTGTTCGCCGTGGTGGTGATCGGCGGCATGGGCTCGATCATGGGCTCGATCGTCACCGGCTTCGGGCTCGGCATCATCGAGGGCCTGACCAAGTACTTCTACCCCGAGGCTTCGTCGACCGTGATCTTCGTGATCATGGCGATCGTCCTCATGATCCGGCCCCAGGGCCTCTTCGGGCAGCGCTGATGACCCCGCCACGATTCCAGCGTTTGCCTTTCGTAATCATGGCGGCCCTCTTCGCCGTGCTGCCTTTCGTGATCTACCCGCGGTTCGGCATGCTGCTGCTGTGCTTCGCGCTTTTCGCGTGCGCCTTCAACCTGCTGATCGGCTTCGGCGGGCTGCTCTCGTTCGGTCACGCGATGTTCTTCGGCATGGGCAGCTACCTCTCGGCGCAGGCGGCGCTGGTGTGGAAGCTGCCGGTGGAGCTGGCGATCCTCACCGGCGCGGGCACGGCGTTGGTCATGGGCGTGGTCGCGGGGCTGCTGGCGATCCGGCGCCAGGGCATCTATTTCGCGATGATCACGCTGGCGCTTGCGCAGATGGTCTACTTCTTCTGCTTGCGCGCGCCTTTCACGGGCGGCGAGAACGGCATCCAGGCCGTGCCGCGCGGCCACCTCTT
>Ga0070658_10002197_pt1 | contig 16379 bp, 17 predicted proteins | sample KBSC13metaG_FD_64664 | JGI IMG/M metagenome (GOLD analysis project Ga0070658, IMG submission 64664) | Corn rhizosphere microbial communities from Kellogg Biological Station, Michigan, USA - KBS C1-3 metaG | ecosystem: Host-associated > Plants > Roots > Rhizosphere > Soil ...
ACAGCGCGCCGACCTGCTTGTTGATCACGTCGGTGGTCTTGGCGCCGCTGCACGCCTGGAGGTTCAGCGCCAGCCCGAGCCGGCTCGCCAGCAGCTGGGAGTACGCGTAGACGGACCGGTCGCAGGAGGTGTCGTAGTACGTGCGCGTGCCCACGCCGGAGGCGTAGGAGTCGCCCAGAGCGACGTAGCCGGGCTGAGTCGCGGCCGAGGCCGTGCCGGCGAGCGTGATGCCGAGAATCGCGGTCAACGCCGCGAGCAGGAGCTTCTTCCCCATGCGCCGGAAGGTAAACCGTGACCGGCACGCAAAAGGGCCCCGTCACCCGACGGGGCCCTTTTGGTCACGCTGTCGGCGTCAGGCCGAGGCCATCCGCTTCTGCAGGTTCTCGTCGAGGGTGCTCAGGAAGTCCTCGGTGGTCTGCCACGCCTGGTCCGGGCCGATCAGCAGGGCCAGGTCCTTGGTCATGGCGCCGGCCTCGACCGAGGAGATCACGACCTCCTCCAGGGCCTGGGCGAACTGGGTGACGGCCGGGGTGCCGTCCAGCTTGCCGCGGTGCTGCAGGCCACGGGTCCACGCGAAGATCGAGGCGATCGGGTTGGTGGAGGTGGGCTTGCCCTGCTGGTGCTGGCGGTAGTGCCGGGTCACGGTGCCGTGCGCGGCCTCGGCCTCGACGGTCCGGCCGTCCGGCGTCATCAGCACGGAGGTCATCAGGCCCAGCGAGCCGAAGCCCTGCGCCACGGTGTCGGACTGCACGTCACCGTCGTAGTTCTTGCACGCCCAGACATAGCCGCCCTCCCACTTCAGCGCGGCGGCAACCATGTCGTCGATCAGGCGGTGCTCATAGGTGATGCCGGCAGCTTCGAAATCGGCCTTGAACTCCGACTCGAAAACCTCTGCGAACAGATCCTTAAAGCGCCCGTCATAGGCCTTCAAGATGGTGTTTTTCGTCGACAGATACACCGGGTAGTGCCGCTCGAGCCCGTAGCGGAACGAGGCACGAGCGAAGTCGCGAATCGAATCGTCGTAGTTGTACATGCCCATGGCCACGCCGCCGCCGGGGAACTTCGCGACCTCGAACTGCATCGGCTCGCTACCGTCGTCGGGTGTGTAGGTCATGGTGACAGTGCCTGGGCCAGGGACGACGAAGTCGGTTGCCTTGTACTGGTCGGCATGGGCGTGACGGCCGATGACGATCGGCTTGGTCCAGCTCGGCACCAACCGCGGCACGTTCGACATGATGATCGGCTCGCGGAAAATCACGCCGCCGAGGATGTTGCGGATCGTGCCGTTCGGCGACTTCCACATCTTCTTGAGGCCGAACTCGGCAACCCGCGCTTCATCAGGGGTGATGGTCGCGCACTTGACGCCCACACCGTGCTGCGCGATCGCATGCGCGGCGTCGATCGTGATCTGGTCGTCGGTGGCGTCGCGCTGCTCGATGCCGAGGTCGAAGTACAACAGATCGACGTCGAGGTAGGGCAGGATCAGCTGGTCCTTGATAAACGCCCAGATGATGCGGGTCATCTCGTCGCCGTCGAGCTCGACGACTGGGTTGGCAACCTTGATCTTCGCCATGTGCGCGTTTCTCCCTGTGCTGTACGAAATTTCGAGGTTGTCTACAAGGTGGCGACGTCGGCTTGCTTGGCCCGCACGGCTTCGGCGGCCGTGTGCAGCGCAGCGAGTTCACTTTCGGAAAGCTGGGTCTCGACGACGCGCTGCACACCGCTCGCACCGATCTGCGCTTCAACGCCGAGATACACGCCCTCGATGCCGTACTGACCGTCGACCCATGCGCAGACCGGCATGATGGCGCCTGAATCCTCGAGCACAGCCTTCGCCATGCGCGCCGCCGCGGCCGAGGGCGCGAAGTAGGCCGAGCCGGTCTTGAGCAGGGCCACGATCTCGGCGCCGCCCGCTCGGGTACGGGTGACGAGCGCCTCGACGTTGTCGGCGCCGAGCAGGTCGGTGAGCGGCCGGCGCTGGCCGTCGATTTCGACGGTGCACTGCGAAGGCACCGGCACCATCGTGTCGCCGTGCGAGCCGAGGGTCAGTGTGCGCACCGCGCCAACCGGAACCTTGAGTTCCTGCGCGACGAAGTAGGAAAACCTTGCGGTGTCGAGCATTCCGGCCTGCCCGAGCACGCGGTTCTTCTCAAACCCGGTGGCCAGCGAAGTAAGTGCGGTCATCTCGTCGAGCGGGTTGCTCACGACGATCACGACGGCGGACGGCGCATGCTTCGCCACGTTCTCGGCGACCCCCCGCACGATTTTGGCGTTGGTCTCGATGAGATCCATGCGGCTCATGCCGGGCTTGCGCGGCAGACCAGCGGTGATGACGACGACATCGGCGCCCGCGATGGCCTCATAGCCTTCGCCGTTTTGCCCGGTAGTCTGACCGACCACTTCGGTCTCGAAGCCTTCGATCGGTCGCGACTGGTTCATGTCGAGAGCAATACCTTCGGGCTTGCCTTCGACGATATCGGTGAGCACCACCTTCTCGACGATGTCGTACTCGGCGAGACGCAACGCGGTCGTCGAGCCGTAAAAACCAGCACCGACGACGGCGACCATACCCTTACGCGATCCGCTCATGATCCAAGGCTCCCGACTTCAGAGAACAGCTTGAGAAACGCCACTCGGTAACGCCACACAGTACGGCCGTCATGCTATTCAAGGCGGTCGCCCGGAGGTGATGCGGGGTCGGGCGCCGCGGACGGAGATCAGGTGCTGGTGACCGCCGCGAGCACGAACAGCGCTCCCCCGATAAATGCCATCGTGACGACGTCGGTGAACCTCCCGCGCACGACAAGGAGTCCGGCCTGGCGGGCAGGCAGCACGAGCCGGAACACGCCCGCCGCCAGCACCGACATCGAGATCACCAGGCTTCCCCACCGGAAGTGGTGCAGCGCAATCGTCACCAGGCCGATCCCAACGCCGACGATTACCAGCGCCAGCGGCACTTCACTCACCCATCGCGTGATTCGACCGTACGGACGCCGCGAAAGCACAGGACCTACCGGTACTGCCACGTCGTCCACGCTGCTCGGCTCGCTCGGGCTGTTCGGTTCGCTCGCGCTGATCGCGCTGGGTTCGCCGTCGCTGACCACGGTGAGGTCGGCGTGCACGTCGACCGGCTCCGACCTCATCGGTCCTCCAAAACAGGCACCGTTACGGGGTCCACGCTACCCGGGCGGTAAGGCACTGACCAAAAGAGTGTGTGTGATGTCTCCCGACGGGTAGTACAGGCAGCAATCGAGCCGGTATGTGATCTTGTCGCGGAGGGCTGCTGTGGACGCGCCGTTTCTGAGCGTCGAGGACACTGGCGAAATCTTCGTCTTGGAATCGGACGTTACGACCGTCGGCCGTGGAGACGGCATCGACGTGCCGCTGCTCGACCCGACCGTGTCCCGCCTGCACGCCGAACTCGTGCGGCGCGGACCTTATGTGTACGTGAGTGACCTCGGGTTGTCGTCGAACGGCACCAGGGTCAACGGCCGGCCGGTCGGACGTCGGCTGCTTGCCGACGGCGACGTGATCGCCTTCGGCGCTGCCCGCTGCCGGGTAAGCGGCCTGCAATTAAAGGATGCCGACGAGCCCGCCACCGACCTGCGGCGCGGCAATACGCCGGATCTGACCCGCCGCGAATCCGAGGTGCTCACAGCCCTGTGCCGGCCCGCCCTGTCGCAAGAGGCATTCGTCGCCCCTGCGACCGCCCGCGAGATCGCCGATGAACTCGTCGTGACCGAAGCCGCGGTGAAGCAGCATTTGTTGCGGTTGTACTCGAAGTTCCGCATCCCCGAAGGGGTCGGACGACGGGCGCGGCTCGCCAACGAGGTGATCAGTGCTGGCGTGGTGCGGCCGCTGCCCGAGAACCACAATGACGGCGGTTCGGGCCCGATCCGTCGCGCGGGTTGATCAGAACGGAACCTCGGTGGCCATCAGGCCTTCGCCGGTTCCACGGCCTGACAGCACACGGCAGAACTCGACGGCGTCCATTTCGATGTGCGGGCCCGTCTCGCCGTGCGACCAGCTGCCGCCGGCCGGCCCGCGCAAATGCAAGGTGAACGGTTGCCCGTGCCGTTCGGCCCACTCAGCGACGACGTCGGCGACAAGAACGCCATCGTGGTCGGCGGTCAGCACGTGCGCCGCCCCGGTTGCGCGCGTGATGTCGACGCGATGCATCCACGGGTCGCGGGTCAAGACGATGTCGAGCAGGAATCCGATGGTCCACGTTTCGTCGCGATCACCGATTCGCTGCGGTATGGGCATCGTGCGGCGTCGGATGACGCCCGGTGCCCGCCGCCGGCCGCGGGCCGCCTTCGGAGAGCGCGCCGCGTAACGCTCGACGATGTCGGACGGCGACAGGTGCAACCGCTCGTCGACCTGCAGCGCCGTAAGCGCATCGATGAACCGGCCGCCGCGACTGTGCGCCGCCTTCTGCTGTCGCTGGGACTCGCGGATCGAGGCGGCCATCTCGACCATGCCGAGCATGTGCGCGGCCATAGCTCGAACATCCCACGCAGGGCACTGCGTCGGCTTCGCCCAATCTTCTTGGCGCAGCGAGCGCAGCAACTCCAGAACCCGTTGGTACTCGGTAGCAGCAAGCTTCATCGCGACGTCGCGCGGCAGCACCGCTCGACGTGGCTCGGTGGCCGCGGCGGTCGTCATCGTCATCTGCTCCTCCTCAATCGTGGTCCTGAGATACCGACCTCGTCGCAGTACATGTCGACCAGGCGCGGCAGTTGCCGACGCCACCTGATACCTCCGGCGTCGTTGGCGAGTTGCTGGTCGACGAAGCCGCCGGCGATCGCCGTCCAAAGATCCAGATCGGCTTGTTTTCGAATGCCGACGTCGCTAAAGGCGTCGCGCATCCGCTGATACGTAGCGAGCGATGCTGCGTAAGCCTCATCAGTAGGTTGGAAGTCTGGAATCGTCCGCTGGCTCATCAGTTGGTAGCGCGCAAGGTCGGAAACCGCGAAGTCGAAAAACGCCTCGGCGGCGGCGAGTAGCGCCTTGCGGGGCGGCGCAGCGGCTGGCGGTAATGTTTCTAGAATCGCACCCAATTCGCTCCATGCCTCGGCGAACATCGCGTCGTAGATCGCGTTCTTTGATTCGAAGTGCGAGTACAGCGACGGCGAGCGCATGCCGACCCGCTCGGCCACCTCTCGAAGCGTGATTGCGAAAAGACCCTCGCGGCGCGCGATCTCCCAGGCGGCATCAAGAATCTCGCGGCGTGTTGCCGAACGTCGTTCGGCTTGCCTATCACGATTAGGAAGAGCGGTCATGGTTAGGCACCATGGCGCATGCCTCTGGCGTTGTCAAGAGCTCCACGGCGCTAGGCAGGCACGATCGAGCTTGACCCAAAGCGGCCAGCCGCGACTTTCAGTGCTGAACGAGATTCAAGCCCGCGGCGCGCTCGGCCGCTTCGACGCAATTGCGGAACAGCATTGCAACGGTGGTCGGGCCGACACCGCCGATGCGCGGAGTTATCGCACTGGCGACCTCGGCCACGCTCTCGTCGACGTCGGGCAGCAGCCGGCGCCCTTCGTAGCGCACCCCGCCGCCGACCACGACGGCGCCTGCAGTGACGTGTTCTGGACGCAGAATGCCGGGAACTCCGGCAGCGGCGATGACGATCTGGGAACGACGGGTGTACTCCGGCCAGTCGGGCACTCCGGTGTGCACGACCGTTACGGCCGCGTTCGCTGTGGGCCGCTTCTGGCTGAGCAGCAGCGCGAGCGGGCGCCCCAGCGTGGTGCCGCGGCCGAGAATGCACACCGAGCGACCCGAAATCTCGATGCCGTGGAAGGCGAGCAGCGCCTCGATACCGGCCGGGGTGCACGGAACGGGACCTGCCATGCCGAGGGCGAGCCGGCCCATGTTAGTGGGGTGCAGACCGTCGACGTCCTTGTCGGGGTGCATGTCGAGCAGCGCGGCCTCGAAGTCGATCTGGGGTGGGGTCGGGTGCTGCACGAGCATGGCGTCGACCGCAGGGTCGTCGTTGAAATCACGGATGGCGGCGACAAGATCGGCCTGCGTGGCGCTTTGCGGCAGATGAACGTGCGGCGAGGTGAGACCGAGCTCAGCGGCCTTCTCCTGCTTCATCTTGATGTAGCCGGCACTCGCCGAATCGTCGCCGACAAGGATCGTGCCCAAGCCCGGCTGGTGGCCCGCATCGACCAGCGCTTTGATGCGGGGCTGCAGATCTGCGAACACCGCATCGGCCACCGGGCCACCTGGCAACAGTCGAGCAGTCATGAGCACCCGCCGAATAGGTCGTCGTGAATTACCGCGCCAGTGTTTCATGTGCAGCCGTTTCGCCGCGCAGCGCAGCATTGCTGGTACTCAGCGCCTCGCCGCTGCGCGCTCGTCGGACGGTTCGTCGGACGGTTCGTCGTCGGCGGGATCGGACTGCGCGCTGACGAAGGTGCGGAGGTCGTGCGCGATGCGCACGATCTGATGGGCAACCGGACCGAGACCCGGAACGCGCGCCAGCTTGATGAGGCGGTCGATCACGGGCACTGTGCGGTCGACGAGTTCGCGGGTTCGTTTCGCGCCCGGCGTCTGGTCGTGCACCCAGAACAAGATGACGCCCATGTGATAAAGCCACAGCAGATGCGGCAACTCGTTGCGCAACTGGGAGTCGACCTTCGCCGTCGAGCCGTCGACCAGTTCGGCCATCAGCCGGGTCGATGCCTGCCGCACCGGAAGCGATTCGGCACTGAACGGACTGAGCGGGCTCGATGGATCAGCCGCAGTGCGAAACAGCACGCCCGCGAAATCGTGGTACGGCTCGATGATGTCGAGCTGAGCATGCAACACGCCCAGCAATCGCTTCCGCAGCGTGCGTTCGTTGTCGAGGACAGGTTGAGCTGCAAGGTCGAGTTCCGCATGCACCTGGCTGTAGTAGGCCTGAATGAGGTGCTCTTTGGATTCGAAGTGATAGTAAGCATTACCGACAGAAACACCGGCGCTGTCGGCGACAGCACGCATCGTCGTCCGCTCGTAACCGCGTTCGCGGAACAGAGCCAATGCCGTCGCGAGAATGTGTGCGCGGGTTTGCTCGGCTTTCGGCGTGCGCGTGGTTTCAGCAGTCACAGCGAGGATTTTGCCCTTCCATCTGGTTAAGTCGCCACGCGCGTTGTTCGGCGACGCGCTCCGACACCATCGTGATGACCCTACGAGCCATCGGGCGCAGCGCAGGTGTGGTCATCAACGAAGCGACTCGGCGGTAGTCGCGCAACGCCCACAAACAGACCACCCACGCGTTGTCATCGACGAATATCTCGCCGTCGTCAGAGATCACGGTGATCTCGTTCAACGTGCGTGCGTGGTCGATGTGCGGGAATGTCGTTCTGGCCTCGTCCGAACCTGCCGCAACGAAGTCGAGCCGCACGAGTTGGGCCCGTGATTCGAGCCACAGGCGTGCCCGCGAACAAGTCGGACACGTCGGGTCGTAGAGCACTGTCAACGCGTTCACTCACAACTGCTGCGGTTGCGGCGGCGTGGTGAAACCGTCGGGACGCACCGGCGGCCGATGCTGAGCAACCGGCGTTGTCGCGCGGTGGCGGAGCTTCGCCAAGACGTAGAGGTTCGTGAAGTGCATCGCCCCGAGCACGAGCAAGACGAGGCCCACCTTGCGTGAAAGCGCCTCGATCGCCCGCTGAGCACCGGCGACCTCGTAACCAATCTTGAGAGCCAGGACGACGTAACCGAAATTCACGAGATAGAAGCCGACCAACAGCAACCGATTCACCGAGTCGGCGAGTTCGGCGTTGCCTTTGAACACGTCGACCAGAAAGACCCGGCCGCCGCGATGAAGGGTTCGGCCGACCCAAAGCGTCAGCGCGACGCTGATGCCCAGGTAGACCACGTACGTGTAATCAATGGTGTTCACAGCGGGCCTCCGTAGTTTTGAACGTGTTCAGAACAAGGTAGACGCGCACGACGCATGCCGTCAAGATCTTTCGAACATGTTCAGAACTGCCTGGCGGTGCCCACGAACGGGAGCGACGAACGGGAGCCACGAACGGGAGCCACGAACGGGAGGGTCGCCAGCCGCTCTGCTTTGAGTGAGGCGGTGACTCACAGCAGAGGCCCCACAAACACACGCCGTGCCGCCGCTCATCCGATCCGGCGAGTGACACCGTGACTCAGAGCAGAGCGCGCCGCAGCAGTCTCCCAGTCAGAGCGAGAGCGAGACCAAAAGCGAACAGGCTGCCTGCACGACTCAGTGAAAGAAGTGGCGAGTGCCCGTGAAGTAGAGGGCGATCCCGGCCGCTGATGCCGCTTCGATCACCTCGTCGTCGTGAATCGAACCGCCCGGCTCTACGACAGCGCGCACGCCGGCGTCGATCAGAATCTGCAATCCGTCGGCAAAAGGAAAGAACGCGTCGGACGCCGCCACCGAACCGACTGCACGCTCGCCCGCGCGCTGCACCGCGAGACGCGCCGAGTCGACCCGGTTGACCTGCCCCATACCGACACCGACCGAGGCGCGACCGGCGGCCAGCAGGATCGCGTTCGACTTCACCGACCGCACTGCGCGCCAAGCAAATCCGAGGTCGGCCATCATCGCCGCATCGACCGCCGGGCCGGTTTTCAACACCCAGTTCGACGAGTCGTCGCCGTCGGCTTCGATATCGTCGACGCTCTGCACGAGCATGCCGCCACTGATCTGGCGACGTTCGACGACTCGGTGCGCGGGGTGCATGCCTGCGCACAGCAAGAGCCGAAGGTTTTTGCGGGCGCGCAGGATGTCGAGCGCCTCGTCGTCGAAACCGGGCGCGCACACGACCTCGGTGAAGATCTCGGCGATTTGGTTCGCGAGTTCGACGCTCACGTGCCGGTTGGTGGCGATGACGCCGCCGTAGGCAGAGACGGGGTCGCAGGCGTGGGCCTTGCGGTGCGCGTCTGCGATGTCGGCGCCCACGGCGATGCCGCAGGGGTTGGCGTGCTTGATGATCGCCACGCACGGTTCGGTGAAATCGTAGGCGGCACGGCGGGCGGCATCGGTGTCGACGTAATTGTTGTACGACATTTGCTTACCGTGCAGCACTTTTGCCTGCGCAAGCCCGAGCGGGCCGTGGTCGGCTTGGTACAAGGCCGCGCGTTGGTGAGGATTTTCGCCGTAACGAAGCACTTCGGAGCGCCGCCAGCTGGAACCGAGCCAGTCGGCGAAACCGCTCTCTTCGTCGGTGGGCGCGTAAACCTCGCCGAGCCACGATGCAACCGCGACGTCGTACGACGCAGTGTGCACGAACGCGTCGACGGCGAGGGATTTCCGCTGCTCGAGCGTGAAACCGCCGTCGGACAAAGCGTCGAGAATTTCCATGTACCGCGAGGGAGACGTGATCACGGCAACCGAAGCGTGGTTCTTCGCGGCCGCCCGGACCATCGAAGGACCACCGATGTCGATTTGCTCGATCACCGCATCGCCTGCGGCACCACGAGCGACCGTCTCGCGGAACGGGTAGAGGTTCGAGACGACGAGGTCGAAAGCTGCCACACCGAGTTCGTCGAGCTGACGCACGTGGTCGGGATTTCTCATGTCAGCAAGCAAACCTGCGTGCACTTTCGGGTGCAGCGTCTTCACCCGACCGTCGAGGCACTCGGGAAATCCCGTGACGTCTTCGACCTTCACCACTGGCACGCCGGACTCCGCGAGCACGGCTGCCGTCGTCCCTGTCGACACGATCTCGACCCCGGCCGCCGCGAGGCCCTGACCGAGTTCGGGCAGTGACGTCTTGTCATAGACCGAGATCAGCGCCCGTCTGATCGGACGACGGCCTTCGGCCGCGCTGGTCGCGCTGCCCGTGCTCTCGGTGCTGCTCACGGAATGGTGACCTTTCTTCCAGTGACGGTCCAGCCGCCGTGGGCCATCTTGGCGATCGTCTCGACGAGCAACTTTCGCTCAACCGACTTGATCCGCTCGTGCAACGAATGCTCGTCGTCGTCGTCGAGAACCTGGACCGCGACCTGTGCGATGACCGGCCCGGTGTCGATCCCGTCGTCGACGACGAACAGTGTGCAACCAGTGACTTTCACGCCGTACGCCAGGGCGTCGCGCGGCCCGTGCATGCCAGGAAAAGACGGCGACAGCGCCGGGTGAGTGTTGATGTAGCGACCACCGAACCTGGCCATGAACGCCGCGCCGACGAGTTTCATGAACCCGGCGCTCACCACGAGGTCGGGCTCGTACGAGGCCACTGTCTGCGTGAGGGCGTGGTCCCAATCGTCGCGGGTGTCGAAATCCTTGACCCGTAAGGCAAAAGTGGGTACGTCAGCGGCTTCGGCGCGTTCGACTGCCTGCGTGCCGAAGCGGTCGGCGCCGACGGCGACAACCGTTGCGCCGTACGACGGATCAGCACATGCATCGAGCAGTGCCTGGAGGTTCGTGCCCGTGCCCGAAACCAGCACGACGATCCGCATCGGGCCAGCCAACAGATCTCCTTCGCGAACGCGGATGCGCGCCCAACGATATCGGCCGGACGGCGAGACCCACCCGGCGGCCGGGCGCTCGGAAAGATCCAGGTAGTTACGCGGCTCGGCGCAACGCGCGCCAGCCCATGACCCAGCTCGTGGCCGATGCGACGACGCCGATCTCGAGAGCCGCGGCGAGCGCCACCCAACCGGCCACCGGACCGAGGACCGACATGCGACCGCCGCCGAGCGAGCCCGCCGACATCGCCGCGAGCACGCCGAGCCCCAATCCGGCCACACCACCCGCCGCGAGTCCCCACACCGACGGCAGCACGCGGTGGCGCACCCACCAGGCAGCTTCGGCTGACGCGGTATCGACCTCGTTCCGCCGGGCCAGCAACCAGCCGGCGAGCACGCCTGCGGCGATCGGGCCGGCCACCAGCACCCAACTCGCGAGCGGCGCCGAGCCGCTCGCCGGCAGCGGTGCGAGCAGCGGCACGGAAGGTACCCCGCCGAGGTGCACCCCGGTGAGCGATACCGATGTCTGGGTGCCGACGGCGAATCCCGGTCCGAGGAGGTACGCCGCACTCCAGAGCACCGCGTTCGGCGCGAACACAACCGAAATCAACGCCATCAGCAGCACACCTGAGTAGCCACCGTGCACCGACGACGCGAGCGACGCGGCCCGCCCGGCATGGGCGGTAAGCCCGACCACCAGCACCGCGGCGCCAAGACCAACGACAATCGCGGACGACGCCACGCCTGCCCGCAGCGCGTTGCGCCATTCGAAGGGGATCCGGTCGAACAGCGGACGGAGCTGGCCGGTCTCGCGCAGCGCACCGACCGACGCGCACACCGAGGCGAGAACGAACGCGCCGACCAACGCCGACAGCGGCGACGGCCGCACCTGACCGAGGTGAGCGGGCCGGGTCAAAAGCGCGGCGATCACTGAGTAAGGCAACGAAAGCGCGAGCGCCGATGTCGCGGCGCCGAACAGATCAGTGGCACCCGACAGCCGTGCCGCCTGCCTACCGCCGCTCACCAGCAGAGCACCGAGCAAAATCGTGAGGCCGAGCGGCACCAGAGTCAGCTCTGCACCGCTCGCAGCGCTGCCGATCGAAAGGCTGGTGTGCTGCGCGAGCAGCCAGGCCTGGATCGCGGTGGCGATCGCCGGTTTGATCGCGTCGTCATGGTGGCTTGCCGTGACCCAGGCGGTAAGCGTCAAGCAGACGAGTACCGCAAGACCGAGTGCCGCCGTCCAGACTGCGAGGGCGAGCCCGACGAGAACCGCAGGCCGTGGCTGGTGTTCAAGCTGGCTGCCACCTCGCGCCGTCCGCCCCCGACTGGACGACGAGGGGCGAGTCAACGTGTCGGCCATGAATCCATGCTGACAGCCGACCGGCGAAATGCCCTGAAACCACGCGACTTTCGGGGTGTCGGCGTTCGGGTAACGGCAGCACTCAGGTGCTGATGCTCGATGAGGTCCTTGACCGTGGTTCGGCCAGCCTCGATTATGTGCTGCGATTCACGAGGCAGTATTCGATTCACGCGGCACTACTAGGCACGACTCGGCACTACTCGGGGCGGGGGCGACGGACGCTTGGCGGCAATGAGCGCGGAACCGGCTGCGGCGGCGCGCACGTTGATGCGTGCCGCCATTGCGGCGGTTGCGGCGTTGGTGGTTGCGCATCTGACTATTCCGGGTCGGCCGTCGACGTTGTGCCCGTTCCGGGCGCTCACCGGGATCCCCTGCCCTGTCTGCGGAAGCACCACGGCCGCGGTACATCTCGGTCATCTCGACATCACAGGAGCGATGCGGGCAAATCCATTCACGCTGTTGGCCGCGGCGGCATTCATCGTTGCACCGGCACTCGTGATCGTGCCGTGGTTACGGAACCACGGAAAATCCATGGCGAGCCACATTCGGGGGCGCGGTGCGGCATTATGTGTCGCCATTGCGTTGCTGTCGGAGATTTGGCAACTCATTCGGTTCAACGTCATCTGATCAGTTCGGCCCCACGCTAAATCGATACCAGTCGCGGCGACACCCGTCGCCGCCCTTAAAGGAGGTCACCGTGTCCACCCCGACGGAACCTGGTTCCGATCAACAGCCCGACCCTTGGCAGGCGCCACCTGCAGGCTCGTCCGGCCCAGCGACACCTCCGCCCCCCGACTACGGCCAGCAGCCCTACGGCCAACCTGCACCACCGCCTCCGGCTTACGGGCAACCGCAATTCGGCCAGCCAATGCCACCACCGCCGGCGTACGGGCAGCCCGGCTACGGCCAAGCACCTTACGGCCAGGCGCCCTATGGCCAGGCGCCCTACGGTGCGCCACAGATGCCGGCATCGGCGTATGCCAACTGGGGTCAGCGCGTCGTTTCTGCGCTGATCGACTACGTGCCGGGATTCGTGCTCGGCGCCATCTTCGCCAGCGCCGGGGTCTCGTCACTTTCGATCATCTTTTACCTCGCCGGTCTGGCATGGGCGCTCTACAACGCCTACCAAGGTGGCGCCACCGGCCAGTCGATTGGCAAGAAGGCCATGGGAACGCGGCTCCTGCGCGAAGACAACGGACAGCCGATCGGAGGCGGCCTCGGCATCGGCCGTTACTTCCTGCACATCATCGATGGCTTGCCGTGTTACCTCGGCTACCTCTGGCCGATCTGGGACAGCAAGCGTCAGACCTTCGCCGACAAAATCCTGCACACCGTCGTAGTGAAGCAATAGCAGCAGAAAAAGCTAACCGCTTAGGCAAACTGTGGGCCGGACGAGTTTCGTCGTCCGGTCCACAGTTTTTCTTTGCTGAAAACGAACTATGCGGTTGGTGCTCCCGCATCGCCGGTGGTGGTCTGTTGGTCGGCGGCAGGTGCGGTTGGCTGAGCCGGCGGAGCCGCGTATCCGGCCGGAGGTGCATAACCCGCAGGCGCCGCGGCCGCAGCCGGTCGGTTCATCGCCGACGCGTTCCACGCGACCTTCTCACCCGACTCCCGGAAGTTCATCGCTGCGAAAACCGTCTCGACGATGCATACGATGAAAAGCACGTAGCCGCCCCACTTCACACCGACAGAACCGCCGACCCCTGATGCATGCGGGTAGGTAAAACCGCGAATGACGATGAGCAATGTGCCGATCGCTGCGAGCGCCGTCACCGCCAAGTTCACGCCCACCGGCAGTTGAGGCAGATTGACGTTCGCGAACACCCTGGCGGCCACGATGCCCGCTGCGGCGAACACGAAGAGCAGACCCAAGACCGCGTAACCGTGCCACGCGTTGACGCTGGCACTCTCGTGGATCCCGGCGAAGTTGTAGGACACCCCGTAGTACGGCAAGAACGACGCGATGAAAGCCACAATGCCAGCGCCGACGACGCCCTTGTCATTACGACTGACTTGCTTCAAGTCAAAGCCGGGCATGAGCCCATCCTCCTGTAGGAAGTGCCGGCCGGGTATAGGCCGAGCAAAGAACGAGACAACATTGGTGCAAGCGCGAGCCGTTGTCTACCGTGCGCGCCCAACGAAGTGATATGGGTCGCCCGGCGTTGCGGATGCTCACACGAAGGAGCCCTGGAGCAGCCGGCTGATACAAGCGCATTCCGGTAAGGCGAAACACGCGACCGAGGGCCGCCGCAATCCCAAAAGAAGTTACTGACGCTTTGGTGGCCTCAGGCCATCAAACCGTCAGCAACTTTTCGCCGAGGAGATTTCGGCTGGACGTCGGACGACGGGCACCGGCACGGATGCGCGCCCGCGCGCTACAGCGAGCGCATGACCTCGCGCATCAGCCGCGCAGTTTCGGACGGCGTCTTGCCGACCTGCACGCCAACTTTCTCAAGCGCTTCTTTCTTGGCCTGAGCGGTACCCGACGAGCCCGACACGATTGCACCGGCGTGGCCCATCGTCTTTCCCTCGGGCGCGGTGAAGCCGGCGACGTAGCCGACTACCGGTTTCGTGACATTGGCCTCGATGAACGCGGCCGCTCGTTCCTCGGCGTCGCCACCGATCTCGCCGATCATCACGATCGCGTCGGTGTCGGGATCGTCTTGAAACGCCTTCAGGCAATCGATGTGCGTCGTGCCGACCACCGGGTCGCCGCCGATGCCGACGCACGTAGAAAAGCCGATGTCGCGCAATTCGAACATCATCTGGTACGTCAGCGTGCCCGACTTCGAGACAAGACCGATCCGACCAGGCTTGGTGATGTCGGCCGGGATGATGCCGGCGTTCGACTGGCCCGGCGACGCGATACCCGGGCAGTTCGGCCCGATGATGCGAGTCTTGTTGCCGCGCGAAACGTTGTAGGCCCAGGCCGCCGTCGAGTCGTGCACTGGGATGCCCTCGGTAATGACGACGGCAAGGTCGATGCCGGCGTCAACTGCCTCGAGCATGCCCGCCTTCGCGCCCGCTGGTGGTACGAACGCAACCACGACGTCAGCCCCGGTCTGCGCCATAGCGTCGGCGATGCTCCCGAACACCGGCAGCGATGCGCCGTCGAAGTCGAGCGTCGTGCCGGCCTTACGCGGGTTGGTGCCGCCAACGATGTTGGTTCCGGCGGCGAGCATGCGACGCGTGTGCTTGCTGCCCTCGGAGCCGGTGATGCCCTGCACAATGACCCGGCTGTTTCGGTCGAGGAAGATCGCCATTTTTTCGTTATCTCCCAGCCAATTCGGCGGCTCGTTGAGCCGCGCCGTCCATCGTGTCGTTTTGTTCGACCCCCGGCAACGCCGCCTCGGAAAGGATTGCGCGGCCTTCAGCAGCACGGTTTCCATCAAGCCGGACGACGAGCGGTACCGAAATCTGCTTACCGGCGTCGTGCAACTTCGCGAACGCCGCAACGATGCCGTTCGCGACGGCGTCGCACGCGGTGATGCCGCCGAACACATTGACGAAAACCGAGCGTACGGAGGGATCCGACAAGATGACGCCGAGTCCGGCAGCCATCACGTCGGCCGATGCGCCACCACCGATGTCGAGGAAGTTCGCCGGCCGCACCCCACCGAAGCTTTCGCCTGCATACGCAACCACATCGAGAGTGCTCATCACCAAGCCGGCGCCGTTGCCGATGATGCCCACCTCGCCCTCGAGCTTGACGTAGTTGAGCCCGGCCTCTTTGGCGCGAGCCTCGAGCGGATCGGCCGCTGCCCGATCGACGAGTTCGGCGTGGTCGGCGTGCCTGAAGCCGGCGTTGTCGTCGAGCGTCACCTTGCCGTCGAGCGCTATTACCTTGCCCTCAGGGGTTTTGACGAGCGGATTGACCTCAACCAACGTGGCGTCTTCGCCGACGAAAACGTCCCACAGCTTCACGATGATGTCGGCCGCCTGGTCGAGCACCTCAGCCGGATACCCTGCGGCTACGGCAATTTCGCGAGCCTTCGCGGCATCGACGCCGATAATCGCATCGATCGGGATTTTCGCCAGCGCCTCAGGCTTCTCGACAGCGATCTGCTCGATCTCCATGCCGCCTTCGCGCGACGCCATCGCAAGAAACGTGCGGTTCGAACGGTCGAGCAGGAAGGAGAAGTAATACTCCTCGGCGATGTCACTCGCCTGCGTGACGAGCACCCGGTGAACCGTGTGACCCTTGATGTCCATGCCCAAGATCGCGCCCGCCTTGGTGGCCGCATCACCGGCGTCGTCGGCCAGCTTTACGCCGCCGGCCTTGCCACGGCCACCGGTCTTCACTTGTGCTTTGACCACGACGGCGCCACCAATCTCGGTGGCGATCTCGCGTGCCTCGTCGGCGGTCGTTGCGACCCGCCCGGGAGTCACCGCAACCCCGTGGGCGGCGAAAAGATCTTTGGCCTGGTACTCGAACAGGTCCACCTGGTGCGTCCTTCGGCTCGTGGCTTAGGTCGCTTGCGAGGCTATCGAGCACAATGGCGGGCAAACTCAGGGGGTAGGCAAGATGTCGCTACGGATCGGCGCCGGTGCGGCCGATGAGAGGAAGCGATGGATTTCGAAC
>Ga0070658_10002198_pt1 | contig 16378 bp, 13 predicted proteins | sample KBSC13metaG_FD_64664 | JGI IMG/M metagenome (GOLD analysis project Ga0070658, IMG submission 64664) | Corn rhizosphere microbial communities from Kellogg Biological Station, Michigan, USA - KBS C1-3 metaG | ecosystem: Host-associated > Plants > Roots > Rhizosphere > Soil ...
GATAATGCCTCGCCGCTGCCAGCGTGACGGCTGGGTAATCGCCGTTGGCCTTCAGCCAGTCGGCGAGCTTCGGTTCTGCCTTATCCCATTCGGTGTAAATCTGTGTCGTCAGCCGGGCCGGTGAATCGGGCGCGATGGGCTCAAGCTGCTCGGCCATCCATTTCATCCCGCGTGGATCGCGCCCCCCGTAGCCGAAATTGTAAGCCTCCAGATAGGTGTCGATGCCGGCCGCCGTTTGGTCTTCGACCTGGTTCTCGATCAGGAAGCCGTTACGCTGCGACATTGCCGCGCCCAGGTTGTCGAATACCTGAGAAAACGGGCGCATGGCAAACGTAGGGTCTTCCAGGCGAATATTTTGTGCGGCTTCGTAAAACGGGGCGGTGCCGCCTTGGCCGCCGTTTTGCACCCCGCGAAGGGCGTCCAGCACGGCAGCGTACCGGTGGTTTTTCAGCCGCGGCCAAACGGCGTCGACTTCATCGGCAGGGCTTTGCCCCCACTTGAAGGCGACGTGATACGCGCTCATCTGGGCGGAAAGGAAATCGACGTTTTCGATCAGCCCCGCCAACGCGTTGAACGAAGGCTCGCCCCGGTCATTCGCGCCCGCCTTGCGGAGGATGGCCTCGGTGGGCGCTACGTCGGGCGAGATTCCGTCCGCAGTCGGAACGGGGATGTCGGCCGGCAGGTCGCTGAAAGTTTGCGGAAGATTCGCCAGCGTCCCTGCGAACAGACCGCCTATCGCGTGGCTCGACCAGTTTCCGAGCCCCGGGCCTGAATGGGCGTTGATGATTGCGATCGCACGCAGACAATCCGGCTGTTTCTGCAGTAGCAACTGCGAGAGCATCACCGGTGCTGAATTCAGCCCGCAATGGGCGACGGTCAGCATCGCAAAAAAATCGGCAAGGGCTGCGTGATCCGGGTTGTCCGAGGCGGCTGTCGTCAGGCTTGCCGTATCATACCGCCCGAAGTACCGGGCGAGTTCAACCCAGTAGGGCGGCTTCGGCGCGTTAGGCAGCGCTGCAACAGCGTCAAAATCGTCCAACCCCTGCTTTGGCAGACCGATCACCGCCAACGCATAACCTCGGCCCCACAAAGCGTCCGGATTGTTCGGAAACAGGGCCGTGCCGCGCTGCCCGTACAGCATTGCCCGCGCAGCGAATACCTTGGGAGACGCGCCCCAGACCAATGCCGTCAACTGCGAAAGATTGGCGTACGCCCGCGCCAGGGCGGACAGTCGTTTGGGGGACGCGCCGTGGTCACGGATTTCCGCGTGCAACAGGCGGACGGCGGCGAACTGGGCGGTGATTTCGAGCGTTTCCAGTCGCTGGGCAGCGGCCGTTGAAATCTCTCCGACAGGGTCGGCCGCATGCGTTTGGCCCGTCACGTGCAAGCCACGCAACGCTTTGGGGAATTCCTCTCGCGAAAGCGCTTCTGCCACGCCCAACGCGATTTCCAGATGATCGTGCCAGGTCTTATGGTCGGGCGTCAGTTCGACAATCGACTTCCCGTCCGGCGCGAACAGCTTGAAGGACAAGGTCGCATGGTTGTGGCCCGGCCCTTCAGGGATAGATGCCAGCAATTCCGGCTTGAGCGCTACGGCGTCGGTGGGGGGCGATTCTTCTAATACAGCGTCCCGGGTGGTGGCGCCGATCTCGTCACGGGCGGCGATCAAGACCGATTGACGCAGCAACTCCCGCGCTAACAGCGGCTCGGCCGTTACCGGAACGGCCTCCTTGGATCTTGCCAAGGCGACGACGGACACGTCGTCGGCATAAGCAAGGCCTATCCCGATCCCGACCCAACCTACGACCAGAATACGCGGCAGTTTCCCCTTTAGCATGAGCAAACCATAACGGTGGTGGATTGGGCGCACAACACAATTTGGCGGCCACCGGCTCTCTGTAGGGACGGTTTATCGGGCTTGCGACGACTAACCTCGCTTCCCGTTCCTGCCGATGATGCCGAAAGGACGGAAGTTGAGGACAGCGTTATGAGCCAGCAGTTCGACGTCATCATCATCGGCAGTGGCCCGGCGGGTCAGAAGGCGGCGCTGAACTCGGCAAAGCTCGGGAAGCGCGTCGCACTCATCGACCGCGAGACCAGCCTCGGTGGCGTCTGCATCCACACCGGCACCATCCCCAGCAAGGCCATGCGAGAGGCCGTGCTGCATCTGACCGGAATGGCGCTGCGCCAGGTGTACGGCGAGAGCTACCAGGTGAAGCAGGACATCACGATGGCCGACCTGCTCTACCGCACCGAGCACGTCGTGCGCACCGAGACCGAAGTCATCCGCAACCAGATGCAGCGCAACCACGTGACGGTTTTCCCCGGCACGGCCAGCTTCCTCGACCCGCACACCATTCGCGTCACGCGTAAGGATGACGAATTTCAGGACATCAAGGCCGGCCACGTACTGATCGCCGTCGGCACCGAGCCGGCCCGGCCGGCGAACGTGCCGTTCACGCCGGGTAAGGTGATCGATAGCACCGAACTGCTCACGCTCAAGCACCTGCCGCGCAGCATGACGATCGTCGGCGGCGGGGTGATCGGCACCGAATACGCCTGCATGCTGGCGGCCGTCGGCGTGAAGGTGACGCTGGTCAACTCAGGGCCGAAACTGCTCGAATTCCTCGACGACGAGATCATCGAGGCCCTGCAATTCCGTTTGCGTGACGGCGGCATCCGCCTGCGCCTCGGCGAGAGCGTTGCCAAGATCGAAGTCCACGGCGATGACGTGGTGGCCACGCTCGGCAGCAACAAGGCGGTTGCGTCGCAGACGCTGCTCTACTGCATCGGCCGACAGGGTGCGACGGCGAACCTCGGCCTCGATAAGGCCGGCCTCGCCGCCGACAACCGCGGGCGGCTGAAGGTGAACGAGTGGTACCAGACATCCGTCGAGCACATCTACGCCGCCGGCGACGTGATCGGCTTCCCGGCGTTGGCGGCCACCAGCATGGAGCAGGGGCGCGTCGCCAGCAGCCACATGTTCCACCAGTACACCGAGGCCCCGAGCACGCTCTACCCGCTGGGCATCTACACGATCCCCGAAATCAGTATGGTGGGCTCGACCGAGCAACAGTTGACCGCCGCCGGCGCGCCTTACGAAGTCGGCATCGCCCGCTACCGCGAAATCGCCCGCGGCCAATTGATCGCCGACCCGCACGGGCTGCTGAAGCTGCTGTTCCACCCGCAAAGCCGCCGGCTGCTGGGCGTCCACGCCTTCGGCACCGGGGCGACCGAACTGATCCACATCGGCCAAACCGTGATGGCCGCGGGGATGCCGATCGACTACTTCGTCGAGAGCGTTTTCAACTATCCGACCCTGGCCGAGTGCTACAAGGTGGCCGCCCTGGACGGCATCAACCGCGCCCGCCGGCCGAATTACGAAGCGCCCGAAGAGCCAATAAAGGTGGCGGCGTAGAATTCCACGCCTGTCGGCAAGATGGGTTTTTTTGCTTTACCCACGGGCTGTCCCCTATCATCCCCCAATTCGTTAAGGAATGCTGGGTCATGGTGTTAGTGGTGGACGACGATTGCGACATCGGCAACCTGCTGGTGGTGGTGCTGCGATCGGCCGAGATCGACGGCCATTTCGAGCGCGGCGGCCCGGCCGCCCTGGCGTGGCTGCAGGAACACCGCCCGATCCTGATCATCCTCGACGTCAACATGCCGGGCATGTCGGGCCTGGAATTCCTCAAAATCCTCAAATCCGACCCGGCCCTGTCGCACATCCCGGTCGTCATGCACACCGCCCTCGATGACGGCCCGCTGGTCTCGTACGCCAAAGACCTTGGTGCGGTCGGCACGCTGTTCAAGGGGCGCTACCAGATCGGCGAGATCACCAACATGGTGAACGCGTTCGCGCTGCTGAAGTAGGCTCAACGACTTGCCGCTTCCGGTTTCGCCGCAGGCTTTCCTCAGTTTTTCCCGCATTCGCTGACCCCGCCGCGCGACCGTCCGTACCGTCAGCAGGAGGTGCGGCATGGAAGGCAACATCGTCAAAGCGGCATGGGTCCTCGGGGGAAGCATCTTCGTCAGCACGCTCATCGGCGGTGGTGGGGTGATCGTCAGCTCCGTGATGCTGAGCCGTCAGATTTCGGCCGAGACCGAGGCGGCCAGCAAGCGAGCGACTGCGGCGATCCTGGAAGCGCCGAAAAACACCCGCGTGGTCGTCGCGGGCGCGAGCGAGCAAGCCATTCGGGTCGATCTGACGACGCCCAATCCGTTCAAAGTCACCGCGGCCGTACCGGAAGCGATGGGCCTGCGCGTGGAGAACGGCATCGAGCAGGGCTCGGGCGCGCGGGTGCCGTTCCAGGTGCTCTACGGAAAGTGACGCTACGGCACCATGAAGGGGATGTCCGTCGGCATCGGCGGGGCGGCCGCCTGCAGGCCGCGGTAGGCCTCGTACATCGCGTAACGCGCCTCGGCCACCTCGTCGTTGAGCTTGATGGAGTCGCTCATGTTCCGGCCGGCGAGCCGCGCGCCGGCGACCTGGGACGGGACGACCAGCACGCGGTTGTAGTTTCCGCCGAGCTGGGACAGCGACTTCTCCGAGAGCGTCGGCGCGAACTTGTTTCGCAGCGCCGGCTGGCGGTTATCGACTTTCGAAGCGGCCAATTGCAGCTGGGCGCGTTGTTCGTCGAGCTTGTCCATGTTCGCCCGCCACTGCTCGGCCGAGACCCATTCCTTGCCCCAGCGGCGCTGGTCGGGCGATCCGCCGTGCGCCAGGCGGAGCTGTTGCTCGTAGACGTTGTAGAACTCGCTCATCCGCCAGTAAAATCCCGTTTTGACGTGGGCCCACTGGCTGTTCCACATGCCGAGGATGTAGTAATCGAACGCGTCCGGATCGAGGTGGTCGGCCTTGCGCAGGTAGTCGTACATCAGCCGCGTGGAGCGGAGCGAGTTGTGGTACTGGTACATCGCCGCCAGGTTTTGCGCGCTCAGGCGGGTGGTGTGGATGGCGTTGATTTCCTCGAGGTGGTCGACGGCGGCCGTGGTTTCGCCGCGCAGGTAGAGGATCAGCGCCTGCCCGATCCGGGCGCGCTCGTGGCCGGGCTTGAGCTTGTTCGCGGCGACGTAGTACGACTGGGCCGTCTTCAGATCGCCATCGGCGAGTGCCTGTGAGCCGGCGTCGACCAGTTCGTCGGCACTGAAGGGCGTCGTCCGCGGCTGCGGCGCTTGAGCCACCGGCGGGGCGGGCGGGGGCGTCGGCGCTGCGGGGGGCGTGGGGGGCAGCGGTTCGGTCGACTGCGATGGTGCCGGCATGGTCGGCGTCACCTCGGGTTCCGCTCGCGGCGACGCGGATGCCATGGCCGGTGGCGCTTGTGGCGTGGCGGGAGCGGGCGTGGGATTCGTCTTCGCAGCCGTCGCGTCGTTCGTCACACCGCTCGGCGCGTTCGGAGTTGCCGCTGCCAGGGCGGACGGCGTGAACGTGGGTTGTGCCGCCGGCGTGGGTTCGGGAACGGCGGGCGCCGGCGCCTGGATCGCCTGGCTGCCGGCGGACGAGTTCGCTGCGCTGGCGACCGCGGAATCCGCATCAGGCCCGGCGGGGGCGGGGGCCGGCTGCGCGTTCTGCACCAGTTGTTTCAGATGTGCGTTCAACCCCTGCCGGTAATCCCGCTCCATCTTGGCCAATTGTTCCGACGAGATGTTCGGCACCCAATCCGGGTGTTCGTTCAGTATCGCCTGCGCGTCGTGCAGGCGGTCGATGGCGAAGGCGTAATCGTTCGACGTCGCGTGGGCCGACGCGATGGCGACGAGGTGCTCGTAGCTGGCCTTTTCGGCCTTCAGTTCCTGCAGCTTGGCGTCAATTTCGGCTCGGGCGATGGCGGCGTGATCGATGGCGCCGAGGTAAACGATGACGGCGGCCGTCCCCGGGATCAGCACAATGGCCGCACCGAGGGCGGCCAGCCATTTCCATTGCTTGCGGTTGGTCGACGTCGGCTTCACGCTGGCCGGGGCGGCGAACCCTTTGCCGACATAGCCCGATTCCGGCCCGCGTATCGCCTCGCCGCACGCCAGGCACACCCATCCCGCGGCCCAAGGGTACCGTGGCTGGCCGGCGGGAATCGTCTGCTTGCAATGCAGGCAATCGGCCGCCTCCCGATCGTCGGCCGAGGGAACCGCGCTGGGCAGCAGGCCGGCAATGGTGTCGTTGAGGTCGGCGTCGACGTCGACAAACGCGAACGAGCCGTCGGCGTCGACCAGGTTGCCGTTTTCGTCGAGGTGCTGGCCGTTCAAATCATGCGCGGCCTTGTCCAGCAGCGACGAACCGGTGTCGGAGTCGCCGTTCAGATCGATCTGATCACTTCCCATTCCCGCACACCCTGTACTGATTCCCGCCCGACGCGCCGCTGCCCCATCAAAACGCCAGACACGGCAGGGACGGCCTCGTGAGTGTTGTCGGCAGTTTAGCGATATCAGCTCTACACAACAAACTATTTCTGTGGGGCTGAAGGTCCGCGAGGGATCGTTGTCCGCACGGAAGGGAAGATAAGCGTCGGAGAACACTTTCTAAGGGTTTTCCGCAGGTTTGTTTTCACGCTTCGGAGTGGGGGTGACGCCGCGCGCTGACAGGTTTATTCTCGGTTTCGATCCGAATCACGGAGAAGTCTTGCCGAAAGCCGTTTCGTCCCATTCTGTTTCTTCCGAAGCCGAACAAGAGGCCCGCTCGCTGGCCGCCCTGGGGGAGGCCGGGGCGGTGCCGTCGGCGATGGTGGAGGGCACTGACGCCGTCGGGGTGGAGCAAACGCCCGACCACGCCGTCGCCAATGGGCCGATCACCGACAAGCGGTTCACCGTCGCGGCCCTGCTGCTGATCATGGTGCTGGCCAGCATGGAAATGACCGTCACCAGCACGGCCATGCCCACGATCATCGGCGAACTGCAGGGCCTGCAGCATTACTCGTGGGTGGCGTCGCTCTACTTATTGGCCTGCACGGTGACGATGCCGCTCTACGGCCGACTCGCCGACGTGCTGGGGCGCAAGAAAGTAATCCTCGGGGCCACCTTCCTCTTCACCGGCGGCAGCGTGGCGGCGGCTTTTTCGCACTCGATGACGCAACTGATCGTCTTCCGCGGCATCCAGGGCCTCGGGGCCGGCGGGATCATGCCGGTGGTGCTGACGATCCTGGGCGACCTGTTCACCCTGCAACAGCGGGCGAAGATGCAGGGGATGTTCAGCGCCGTCTGGGGCATCAGCTCGCTGGCCGGCCCGGCGTTCGGGGCGTTCCTGGTGAAGACGCTCGGCTGGCGCTGGGTGTTCCTCGTCAACCTGCCGTTCGGCCTGCTCGGCCTCGCCGTGCTGGTGTGGAAGTACCACGACCGGCAGAAGCCGCACTCGACCGATCTGGATCTGCCCGGCATCGCGCTGCTGAGCATCGCGAGCGTTTCGCTGCTTTCGCTCGTCAGCGGCATGGGGCCGGGCGGACTGTCGAATGAGACGCTAGTGATGCTGGCCATCGCGACGGTGGTTTCGACCGTGCTCTTCGTCTTGCAGGAACGCCGCGTCGCCAATCCGGTGCTTCCGCCGGCGCTGCTGATGCGCGCCGAAGTCGGGCCGAACTTCCTGGCGATGCTCTTCTTCGGCTGCTGCTTCCTGGCGCTGGACACCTTCGTGCCGCTCTACGTGCAGGGCGGCCGCGGCGGCGGGGCGGATGCGGCCGCGTTCGTGGTGACGCCGGTGATGCTCACCTGGGCCACCTGCCACATTTTCATCGCGCCGCTGATCGTCCGCTGGGGCTTCCGTAACGTCGCCATCATGGGCGCGATCGCCATCCTCATCGGCTTCGGCGGATTGATCACCGGCGCCTTCCACGAATGGCCCCGCTGGGCGCTCACGGCGATCCTGGCCGTCACCGGCTTCGGTTTCGGCGCGTCGTCGATGGCCTACCTGCTGGGGGCTCAGGATGCGGTCGATTATCACCAGCGCGGCATCGTCACTAGCACCGTCAGCTTCTGCCGCACGATCGGCGGATCGATGGGCGTGGGCGCGCTTGGCGCGGCCTTCAACGTCCTGGCCCGGGGCGGCCTGGCGAAGCTCGAAGCGATGGGCGTGGGCTCGGACGTCGTCATGGACCCGAAAAAGCAGGCTGGCCTGCCCGAGAGCACGATCGATCTGATCCACGCCACCATCGCCGACGGCCTACGATGGATCTTCGTGGTGATGTTCGCCGTCGGGGTGCTGCAGCTGATCGCCACGCTCATGATGCAGCGAAAAGCTGCGCCGGCCACGGTGAGCAAGGAAGACGCGCTCGAAGGGGCGATGGGATAAAGGGGGTCTGCCATGGCCGCTGAGGATCCGTTCGATCTGTCTCGTTTCGTGCAGGCGCAGGAAGACGACTACGCGACCGCGCTGTCCGAGATCAAAGCCGGGCGGAAGGAATCGCACTGGATGTGGTACATCTTCCCGCAGGTCGCCGGGTTGGGTTTCAGTTCGATGTCGCAGCGGTACGCGATCAAGAGCCGGGCCGAGGCGCAGGCGTATCTCGCGCATCCCGTGCTCGGACCGCGACTGTTCGAGTGCGTGGAAGCGGTGCTCTCGAACGCAGGAAAATCCGCACACGCGATTTTCGGCTCGCCGGATGACATGAAGCTCAAATCGTGTGCGACGCTGTTCGCGGCGGTGTCGCAACCTGAATCTCCGTTCGAGCAGTTGCTCGACACGTTCTTCAGTGGGCAGCGGGACGAAACGACATTGCGCATTCTGACCCAGTTGGACGCGAAAACGCGCAAGTGACCTGTTAGCGGCTTCGCTCGCGAAGCGTGGGAAACGCACCGCTTCGAAAGCGAAGCCGCTAACCCGCCGCGTGCGCCTTTCCCTCTCTTCTATGATCCACTAAAAAAACGTCTATGGCATATCGTGGGGTCAATCTCGGCAACTGGCTGGTCCTCGAGCGCTGGATGAAACCGGCGCTGTTCGAGCCGACCGAGGCGAAGGACGAATACTCCCTCTGCACCGCGCTCGGCCGCGATGCGGCGGAGAAGCGGCTGCGGGAACACCGCGAGACCTTCATCACGCGCGAGGATTTCGCCTGGCTCAAATCGCACGGTTTCGACGCCATCCGCCTGCCGATCGGCTACTGGCTGCTGGAACCGGACGGCCCGTTCGTAGGCGGTATTGAATACCTCGATCGCGCGATGGACTGGTGCGACGAATTCGGCATCGCCATGAACATCGATCTGCACGGCCTGCCCGGCAACCAGGGGCCGGAGCACCACAGCGGGCGGGAGAAGTTCTACCGCTGGCCGTTCGACGCGGAGTACCTGCCGCGGTCGCTCGATTTTGTGGAAGCGATCGCGCAGCGCTACCGCGACCGCCGGTGCGTGAAGATGTACAGCGTGGTGAACGAGCCGGAGATGACGCTCGACGCCGGGTTCCTGCAGAAGTTTTACGACCTGAGCACGGAGCGCATCCGCCGCCACATGCCGGCCGACCGCGTGGCAGTGGTCATTGCCGCGTTCACCGACCGCCGCTTGCCGGAATTCCACCGCAAGACGGTCGGGCAGAACATTCTCACCGACATCCACCCGTACTACTGCTTCGGCCCGCCCGAGCCGGCGGACCTGCCGCGCGTGGCGATCCACAGCGCCGACTGGGCCTTGGCCCGGCTGAAGGAATTCGGGCCGCAAGACCTGATCGTCGGCGAATGGTCGCTCGGCCTTTCGCCGGCGAACGGCGAAGCCCTCAAGGCGCTGCCGACGGCGAAGCAGGACCAGATCATGCGCGCCTTCGCCGCCAACCAGGTGCTGGCCTACGACAACACGGCCGGGTGGTTCTTCTGGAGCTACAAGGTGCAGTCCGACCGCGAACTCACCAGCCTCTGCTGGGGCGCCCGCAACGCGGTAGAGCGGGGATGGCTTTCAGTGGGATGACGGCTTCCTATCCCTCCCCCTCCGGGGGAGGGGTAAAAAGGCGCTACCTCGTTACCGCGCTTCAAGCGGCGTCGCGATCTCTTCCAAACTCCGCCGCTCCGCCTTCACGCCCCAGATCGCTTCGGCCGCCGCCGCCGTCGCCATCAGGGCCGCGGCCAGCAGGAAGCCGAGCAGCACCATGTTTCGCGAGCCGGTGTCGATCAGGTAGCCGAACAGGGCCGGCGCGCCCGCGCCGCCGATGAGGGTGCCGATCGCGTAGAAGATGCTGATCGCGATGGCCCGCAGTTCCAGCGGGAAGATTTCGCTCACGGTGAGGTAGGCCGCGCTGGCCGCACACGAGGCGACGAAGAAGATGACCGTCCACGTCAGGGCCTGTGTGACGGCGGTGAGCAGGTCGTGCTGGAACAGGACCGCCGTGATGACCAGCAGCACGGCCGCCCCGGCATAGGTGGCGATGATCATCGGCTTGCGCCCGATCACGTCGAACAATCGCCCCAGCAGCACCGGCCCGGCGATATTGCCGACGGCGAACGGCAGCAGGTACCAGCTCACGTGCGATGCCGGCACGGCGTAGAACTTCGTCAGGATCAGCGGCAGCGTGAAGAAGCCCAGCGCGTTGTAGAAAAACGCCTGTGCGACCATCAGCACGAACGCCAGGATCGAGCGCGTGCGGTGCTCCACCAGCATCACGCGGCCGATCTGCTTCCACGGCGTGCTGCTGCGCGGGTGAATGGTCGTCACGCGGTGCTGCGGCTTCGGCGCGCGATGATCGCCATTGGCATCCTGCATCACGTGCTTCTGGATGTCCTTCACCACCGCCTCGGCCTCGTCGACTCGGCCGCGGGTGAGCAGCCAGCGGGGGCTCTCGGGGACGCTGTTTCGCAGTAACAAAATCCCCAGCCCCAGCACCGCGCCGATGCCGAAGACGATGCGCCACCCATACGCGACCGGCAGAAATTCCGGGTTCAACAGCACGATCGTCGCGCCGCTGCCGAGGGCGGCGCCGAGCCAGAAGGTGGAATTGATCAGCAGATCGACGTGGCCGCGCACGCGGGCGGGGATCAGTTCGTCGATGGCGGAGTTGATCGCCGCGTATTCACCGCCGATGCCGGCACCGGTGAGGGCGCGGAAAACGAAGTAACTCCCCGGCCCCCAAGACAGTGCCGACGCGGCCGTCGCGCCGACGTAGAGCAGCAGCGTCAGGAAGAACAATTTCCGCCGGCCGAACCGGTCGGTGGCGTAGCCGAACCCGATCGCGCCGGCCACCGCGCCGATCAGGTAGAACGTGCCGCTCAGGCCGACGTCGGCGTCGCTCAATCCGAGCGCGGCCGGATCTTTCAGTGTCGCACCAACGGCCCCGGCGAGCGTCACCTCCAGCCCGTCGAGTACCCACCTTATACCGAGCGCGATCACGATCAGCAGGTGCCAGCGGCTCCACGGCAGCGCGTCCATGCGGGCCGGCAGATCCGTTTTGATCGGCTCGGCGGTCATGACGGGTTCGCCGCCGTCGCCGGGTGACGGCGGCGGGGCGGCAGGCCTTCGCCGAGCCACAAGTCGATCATTTCCACAATGCCGTCGCCACGCTTCCCGGCCGTGACCAGGTCGGCGTCTTCCTTCACGCTCTCGAGCGCATTGGCCGGCGCGACGGCGTAGCCGACCATCTGCAGCATCGCGTGGTCGTTCTCCGCATCGCCGGCCGCGACGACTTCTTCTTCCTTCAAACCGAGCTGTTCCAGCGCCGGGCAAAGCCCCGTCGCCTTCGTCACGCCGGCCGGCAGGCACATCACGCTGCCCTTGTTGAAGATCACGTGCCATTCGAGGCCCAGATCGCGAATCGCATCGAGAACCGCGTGCTCGTGCGGCTCCACCGTCGCCACCACGCTGTGGCCGACGGAGAGGGGGATGTTCTGCTTCTGCAACCGCTCAACGAGTTGCTCCGGCGGGGCGGGGGCGAGCAGCTTGGTGTGCTGCTGTTTCGGGTCGTACAGGATCGCGCCGTTTTCAAGGACCAAAAGTTCGAACAGATCGGCATGCGGGAAAACGTTCAGCAGATCGGTCAATTCACGCCCGCTGACCATGATCAGCCTGATGCCGCTCGCCTTCAGGCGGCGCAGCGCGTCGATGACGTGATCCGGCACGACGCCGTCGTGTGCGATGGTGCCGTCGAAATCGGTGGCGAAGGCTTTGTATCGCATGGGGGAGGATAGGGGAGAGGGTGGAGAGGAGAGGGGAGAGAAAGAATTTTTAACCCTTCTCTCCGCTGTCCCCTCTGCCTTTCTTCACCGCACTACCCGCCACACGCTGCTCGGCGGGCGGTCGTGGTGTTCGACTTCTTCTTCCCACAAGCGCACGCCGCCGGTGAAGGCGTCGTCGTTGCCGCCGCGGCGACAGTGGGGCGGGAGGTCTTTGATCCGCTCGACGTTGCCGCCGCCGAGCACGCACTCGTCGGCCGCAAAGGCCTCGCGCAGGGTGCGGACGACGTCGTTCACCGTCGCCAGCCAGGCTTCTTCGCCGAATTCGTCGAGGCCCTGTTTCCCGACGTATTCGAACAGTGTTTTATCGCGGTAGGGGATGCAGCCGAGTTCGAGCGGCACGATGGTGCAATCGGCGACCAGGGCCGACCCCAGGCCGGTGCCGAAGCCGAGGAACAGCATGCGGGCGGCCTTGTAGGCGCCGAGGGCTTGCAAGGCGGCGTCATTGACGATGCGCGTTGGCGCGCCAAAGGCTTTTTCGAAATCGAAATCGACCCACCCGCCGCCGAGATTCCCCGGCTCAGCGACCGGCCCCTTATGGCCGACGCGCCCGGGGTAGCCGATGCTGACGACATCGTAGTGCCAGCCGTCGAGGTGTTCTTTCGCACGCTCGACCAAGTCTTCGGGTTTGAAGCCGGGGCCGCTGTCGAAGCGGGCGGGTTCGTCGCCGTGGGAGTAGAGTTTTACGTGGGTGCCGCCGATGTCGACCACGAGGACGTCCATAACCCATTGTAGGTGCTGGCGGTGTGAGTCGGCCGGCGGCGTCTTTCTTGCCCCTCTCCCCGTGGGAGAGGCTGGGTGAGGGCAGGCCGGAGCGATTCGCTCGCCAATACAAAAACCCTGGCAGAGAAGAGAGGCCTCTCTTCTCCGCCAGCATGTTTTACAACTCAACTCGATTGTTTCAGCCTGCCCTCACCTAACCTCTCCCACTGGGGGAGGGACCAGAAGGGCGTCCTCAACGTTTACTGCGGCGCGAGCGTCACCGTGATCTCCATTCGCTCGGCCGGCGGTGTCGTGATGCGCAGGTGCGTCATTCCTTCGATCGGCAGGGCGGGCGGGTGGGTGGCGTCGGGCTGAGCGCTGAATCGGCTGCCTTCGGGCGCCTTGCACGACAGGCGGACGTGCTTGCCGTTGTTCTCGAGGATCCACCCGTCTTTCGTCGGAGTGGCTTTGGCGGAGGTGTGGAGGTTCCACGTGACCGCGCCGCGCGTGTCGAGGCGGATCGAATCGACCACGCTGACATTGCCGGCGGCGCTGACGCCCGCCGTGCGGAGGATCTTGTCGCCGTGGGGGTAGGCGTTCGTCAGATCGATCGTGACGCTGCTCTTGTCACCCCGTTCACCGCCGCTGATGGCCTCGGCGACGCCGTCGCCCGGTTGGCTGGCATTGCCGATGCTGAGCGTGTTGTGGCCGGGCGTGCTGGAGCGCAGGTAGTCGGCCCGCCGTTCATTCAGGTAGCCGGGCAGGTCGTAGTTATCCGCGCCGAGGTCGCTGGCCCAGCGTTGGCCGTCGAGGTCGAGGACGAAGGTGCCGAGGTCGAGGTGGCTGTGGTTGCCCACGTTCGAGCCGTAGCGAATCGCGACGAACGCGTCGTGCCGCCCGCCCGGCGGGTTGCGCAGGGTGACGGCCGCGCCGAATTTCTGCACCAGCGGCGTCGCCGGCGGCTGGCCGTTCGGTCGGACGTACCAGAGGTAATCGAAGATCGACGGCGCGTTCATATCTGTGTCGATATCGAACGCCGCATAATCCGGCCGGTGCGTCTGACCGCCGAGCCAGAGCATCCACACCGGGTTGCCGACCTGATCTGCCCCGTCGCCGAAGTTGGCGACCTTGCCGCTGTTGCCGGTCATGGCGATGCGATAATCGCCGGCCTTCAGCCAACTGCTCGATTGTTCGGTGAGCGGTTTGAACGATCCCGTCGCCGTCTGCAGCGACGCGGCAGCGTAGACGAGGAACTTGATCGCGTAATTGTGGTACATCGGCCCCTCGGGCGTCCCGCCGGCCTCGTCGAAACCGCCGATGCCGTTCCCGATGCTCTTGAGGCCGTAGGAGAGCGATCGCTCCGCCACCTTCGGCTGGTCGTCGAGGATCGCCAGCGACGCCACGATCACGCTGCCGTTGCAGACGAGGTTCCAGTTGTGGTGGGCGGTCGTCCACCCGCCGGCGGAGTTGTAGGCGTCGATCGCGGGGTTCAGGCCCTTGCGGATCAGGGCGGTCTGGATCGTCCGGCGCTCTTCGGGCGACAGCGTGTCGTAAACCCAGTCGTAGCCGATGCCAACGGCGTTCATCATCTCGGCGGTGGCCAGGAAGTCGCCGGGGTTCCAGTCTCGGAAATTGCAGACGGCCAGGATTTCCCGCCGGGCCCCCTCGGCCCACTGTTGCTCGTGGGTGATCTGGTACAGCCCGGCCAGCAGCGAAATCCGCCGCATCGCTTCGCGGCTGCGGGCCAGCATGGCCTTGGCGCTGTATTCGAGGGGCGGCAGCCTGAGCGTTTCATCGCCCCGGGCGACCAGCTGCTGCCGCCAGCGGGCCAGGGTCTCGTCCTCGCGCGGAATTTGCGCGATCATCAGCCGCGGGTGGCCTTCCCGCACCTTCGGCAGGGGGCGTTCGTACGATAAGGTCTCTGGCGAGGGCTTGTTACGGCTTTCGTCCTTCGGCAGGTGGCGGGCCGCCTCGCGGACGAGAAAGCACCCGTTGCATAGCAGCAGCGACGCGAGGATGAACGGGTGGAGCGGCCGCATAAAAGATATACACACTAGAAAGCGAAACAGCCGGGGGCTACATTATCTGCCGATGCAAGAGAGCAGCACCCGCCGGATTTACGACATTCAGTCGGCAGTCTACGACCACACGTTCGGCGTGCTGGTCAAAAAACGGATCAACCGCTCCATTCAACAAATGGACATCCAGCCCGGCGAAACCGTGCTCGACGTCGGCGTCGGTACCGGAAACGCCATGGGATTCTATCCCGCCCACGCCAAGGTCATCGGCGTCGATCTTAGCAGCGGCATGCTGAAGCAGGCCCGCAAGAAGATCCTCGAAGATAAGATGGAGAATCTGACGGTCTTCCAGGGCAACGCCCTCGAACTGCCGTTCGAAGACAGCAGCTTCGACCACATCTTCATCAGCCACGTGATCAGCGTGGTCAGCCAGCCCGAATTGCTCGTCCGCGAAGCGCAGCGGGTCGCCAAGGAAGGGGCGAAGATCGTCATCCTCAACCACTTCCTCAGCACCAACCGCTTTATCGCGATGCTGGAAAAGTGGGCCAACCCGCTGTGCGAAAAGATCGGGTGGCGCAGCGACCTGGCGCTGGCCGACCTGGTCGCCAAGACGCAGATCGAGATCGATTACCGCTACAAGCTGCGCAGCGTGGACCTGTGGGAGACGGTTGTGACCACGAACACGAAGAGCGCCCTGGCGCTCGCTTAAGACGCTCGCTTTAACGTCGATCGTTGTCATGAGATTCAAAAGCCCACCCCATGCACGGGGTGGGCTTTCTGTTGGATAGAATCCGGACGCATGCTCGCAGTCATCACCGCGCTGTTTCGCGATTCGAACAATTTCGAGGCGCTGCTCTGGTGGGGCGTGGGCGTTCTCGCCTTCAAAGCGTCGCGCGATCGTGATCTTCCGCGCGCCGCGATCGCGTTCCTGGTCACGCTGTTGATCTTCGGCGTTTCGGATCTGGTCGAAGCGCATACCGGCGCGTGGTGGCGTCCGTGGTGGCTGTTCGTCTGGAAGGCGCTGTGCGTGGTCGTGCTGGTCGGGTTGATGATCGGGTGCGCGGTCGAACGACGCCGCGCGACCGGAGAAGGTGCTACGTAGCTGCGACGCCTGCGTCGCCCGCAACGCCAGTGAACCCCTGCGGGCGACGCAGGCGTCGCAGCTACGAAGATTCGCTATTTCACCACGTTCCAACCCGCCCCGGGCGCCGGCAGCGTGAATGCCTTGTCCGGCAGGGTCGGATTGATTTTCACGTTCGTGATCTGGACGGTGGTGATCGTCGTCTCGTTCTTGTCGGTCGTTTCGATCTTGGTGGGGAACCGATCCGACGTCTTGATTGTCACCGTGATCCGTTTGTACTTGTCCGCCAGCTGCGTGCCGGGCTTGGGGATCAGTTGCAGCGTGTCGCCGTTCTCGGTGACGTCGAACTGCTTCTGGACGTCCTCCTTCGTCTGCCCGACCGGCAGCGGGAAAGGGCCTTCGCCGAGCTTGAACAAATCGACTTTCCCGTCGAGTTTCCGCGTGGTCTGCTTCTT
>Ga0070658_10002202_pt1 | contig 16369 bp, 17 predicted proteins | sample KBSC13metaG_FD_64664 | JGI IMG/M metagenome (GOLD analysis project Ga0070658, IMG submission 64664) | Corn rhizosphere microbial communities from Kellogg Biological Station, Michigan, USA - KBS C1-3 metaG | ecosystem: Host-associated > Plants > Roots > Rhizosphere > Soil ...
CGCGCAGCACGGCGTGCTGTACTCGCACACCCAGAGCGGGTGGTGGCTCTACGTCGCGTTAGGCTTCGCCGCCGCCGGGCTGCTGGCGGCAATCGCGATCGTCAACGGCGGACACCGCCCGGCCAATGGCCCGCCGGTGACCTTCATCCTCGGCGTCGCGCTGGCAATCCTCCTCATCACCGCCGCCTGCTTCTCGACGCTGACCGTCGAGGTCTGTGCGGCGACGCTGCGCTGGCGCTTCGGGCCCGGGCTGGTTCGCTTCTCGCTCCCGCTCGGCGAGATCACCAGCGTCGCTCCCGCGCGCACCCCGCTCTGGGCCGGGATCGGGATTCACTGGGTCTTCACCGGCTGGGTCTACAACGTGTCGGGACGCGACGCTGTCCAGATCACGAAGCGTGATGGATCCAGGGTCTGGATCGGCACCGACGAACCGGCGGTGCTCGCACGCGAGATCGAGGACGCGCGAGCCGGCACCGCGGTGCTCCGCGACACCTCGGCGCCGGTCGCGCGGCAATAGATTCCGCCGACCCGTTCCCACCGGCTTTCACCGCGCGACCCGCCCAGTGCTCACCTCCTTCGGCATCCTCGTCCTCGGCTTCCTGCTCGGGATGCGCCACGCCACCGACGCCGACCACGTCGTCGCCGTGACGACGATCGTCAGCCGGCAGCGGTCGATTCCGCGCGCGGCGTCGATCGGCGCGCTCTGGGGGATCGGCCATACCGTGACGCTGCTCGCCGTCGGCGGGGCGATGATCGTCCTCGAGCTGGCGATGCCACCGTGGTTAGGCCTCACGCTCGAGCTGCTCGTCGCGGTGATGCTCGTCGTCCTCGGCGTCGTCAACGTCGTCGGCGGTGCGCGCAGCGAGCGGATGATCGACAGCAGCGCGCGGCCGCTCATCGTCGGGACCATTCACGGGATGGCCGGATCGGCGGCGTTCACCCTTCTCGCGCTCCCGCTCATCGCCAGCCCGATGCTCGCCGCCGGATATCTGGTGCTGTTCGGGATCGGGACGATCGCCGGGATGGTCGTCGTCACCCTGGCGATCTCGCTCCCGTCGCTCTACGCCGCGCATCGGATCGACGGCGCGCGCACCGTGCTCCGCTACGCCGCCGGCTTCGCCAGCATCGGCTTCGGGCTGTACCTCGCGCACCACGTCGGCTTCGTCGACGGGCTGTTCACCGGCTCCCCGGCCTGGACCCCGAAGTGACCGCCGCGCCTGCCTAACGTTCGTCGCGCCGAGCGAAAACGTGCCACGGCAACGACCGATTTTCAGCTGGTACAATCGGGGGGTTGACAGACTCGCGCAGCGATTCGTGACTCTTCACACAGCTTGCGCGTAGATGGATGACGAGATTTCTCGCACGGGAAATCTGTTTACGTCACCCCTAGTCCAACCCACAGGAGATCCATGCGCGTCCGAATGCTTGTCGTGGCGATGATTGCCACCCCAATGCTCGCGAGCGTGTCGCAGGCACAGAATGCGGATCACGCCGACCAGCGCTTCAAGGTTTGCGAGAAGCTGTCCCCGGCGAAGAACAAGCAGGGCGCCGACAAGGCCGGCAACTCGGGCAAGCTGCGTCGCGATCCGCGGAAGTGCGTGCCTGACGTTCCGCCGCCGCCGGTGACCGATCCGGGCACCGGAGCCACCGGGATCGCCGAGATCCACGGCATGGCGTTCAACGATGCGAACGGGAACGGCAGCTTCGATGCTGGTGAGTCCGCGCTCGGCGGCCAGCCGGTCCAGCTCATCGGCCCGGTCAACCAGGTCGTCACGACCGGCGCCGATGGCAGCTACGCCTTCGTCGGCCTCCCGGTCGGTGTCTACACCGTCTGCTCGGCCAGCACCATGACGCAGACTGCGCCGCAGACCGGACCGGCCTGCCCGAACGGTTCGGCCGGGTGGTCGGCCGAAGTGCCGGATGTGCTGCCCAGCATCTGGTATCTCGACATCGATTTCGGGATGCGGTAAGCAGCTCGCAACTGTAGTAAAGCGCCCTGGGTGAAGTCACCCAGGGCGCTTTGCTTTGCACGTCCATTGCCGCGACGTACATTTCGCGCCGCGACGTCCGCGCGCAACCTGCGTGCGCAACGTGCGCGCACTCGGCTGCGCTGCCGCGCTCACGCTTCCTGTCATCAGTTGTCCACTCCCCGACGCTTACCGACGGGCGATCCCGCAGCCGCGCTCGATCCGCTCGTTCTGAGCGACTTCGGCCGCCGCCTTCGTGCCTGGTACCGGCGATCGGCGCGGGATCTCCCCTGGCGCCGGACGCGCGACGCCTATCGCATCCTCGTCTCCGAGCTGATGCTGCAGCAGACGCAGGTCTCGCGCGTCGTCCCGAAGTACCACGAGTTCCTGAAGACCTTCCCCACCCTCGCGCACATCGGGCGCGCATCGCCCGATCGGGTCATGGAGGCGTGGTCCGGACTCGGATACTACGCGCGCGCGCGCAATCTTCATCGTCTCGCCGCGCAGGTCACGCGCGACGGCGCGAATCGGAGGGCGACGCTCCCCAGCGAGCCCGATGCGCTCCGAGCCCTCCCCGGAATCGGTGCCTACACGGCGGGCGCTGTCGCGTCGTTCGCCTACGGGAAGCGCGCGGCCCTCGTCGACACCAACGTCGCGCGCGTGCTCTCGCGCGTGTTCGCCCCGGCGCTTTCGCCCAGGCGCCCACGCGACCTCACGGTGATCTGGCGGATCGCCGAGCGATCGCTGCCGCGCACCGGGAGCGCGACGTGGACGCACAACCAGGCGCTGATGGAGCTCGGCGCCCTCGTCTGCACCGCCCGGATCGCGCACTGCGACAGCTGTCCGGTGCGCCTGGTCTGCGCGACCGCCGCGGCCGGCGACTCGCGAAAATCCGCCCGAGGTGTATAGTGGTAGCGCCGATGTAGAGCTTCCCCCCACTCCACACTCGCTGAGAATGCCCCGCCCACTTCGCGTTCTCATTGCCGACGACGAGCCGCAAGTCCGCGACGCGCTCCGCGGGGCACTCGTCGCCGACCCGCGCGCCGACGTCGTCGCCGAATGTGCCGACGGGCTGGCCGTCCTCGAAGCCTGCGACGAGTTGCACCCCGACGTCGTCTTCCTCGACGTCGAGATGCCGGTGCTGACCGGTATCGAGGTCGCGACGCAGCTCGAGACCGAGCGTCGACCGGCGATCGTTTTCGTGACGCCGTGGGACCCGTACGCGGTGCGCGCCTTCGAGCACGACGCGATCGACTACCTGGTCAAGCCGTTCGACGACACCGGCGTCCGCGACGTCCTGCATCGCGCGGTCGATCGCCCCGCCGACCGCGCCGTTCCGCTCCAGTCGACGTTAGGCGACCTCGCCCGACACATCCACACCCCCGTGCGGTTCATCGCCACCATCGCCGAGCGGAAACAGGTGATCGATGCCGCGAAGGTCGACTGGATCGACGCGCGGGGCGATGGCGTCTGCGTCCACACCGGCCATGATTCCGCGCTGGTGCGCGAGCCGATGGACTCGATCGCGTCGCGCCTCGAGGACAAGGAGTTCGCGCGCGTGCAGCCAACGACCATGGTGCGGCTCGCGCGCGTGCGCGAGCTCGCACCGATGGACAACGGCGACTACAAGGTCTTCCTCACGACCGGCGCCACCCTCACCCTCAGCCGCGCATTCCGCAACGAGTTCATCGCGCGGCTGAAGGTACGCTGAGAGTTTTAGAACAGCTCTGCCCAGCTCCGCTGCGGCGCCTTCACCGGCATCGCCGTGCGCTGGAGCGCGACGTTGTTGGCGCAGCTCGAGTACTGGATCGCCGAGCTTCCCAGCAGTGAGCTCGTCGACGTGCTGTCCTGGACGTTCGCCGCCAGGATGCTGCCGGTGATGTGGTTGCCGACGCCGGTGAGCTTCACCGTCCCGCGCGAGATCACCGGGCCATAGAACGTGAAGTTGCCCTGGATGTTGAGGTTCCCACCGACGAGCAGCACGCCCTGGCCGACGTTGCCGTTGATCGAGAGGTCACCAGGCGCGTAGATGATCGGGAAGTAGGTCTCACATGCGCCAGGAAGCAGCGCATTCCGCGCCGGGTCACCCCAGTTCTTGTTGTCGTTGGTCTTGCATGCACCGTTCTGGAGCGACGGACCGACGTTCGTCATCGTGCCGCTGACCTGCTTGTCGGCCATCGTCACCAGATCGCTCCACGTCAGGCCGCCGTAGTAGAAATAGGTGTTCGTGTCCATCGCCGCGGTGGTGATGCTGACGAGCGGGCTCCCCTGGATGCAGGCAAAGTTCTTTCCGCACTTACCGCCCGACGTGAGGTTGCTGAACGACGGCACCACTGCACCGGCGACCGCCGTACCCGCCGGCGGACATCCCCACCCGGCCACAGTGCTGTCGTTTCCATTGATCGTCGTCGCACCACCGATCGCCACCGTTCCTCGAGTCGTGATTGCGCCGAGAATCTTCACCTGTGGCACCTGGAGCCTGACGATCAGCCCCGCGCGCCGGCGCGCGCCACCGTGCGGCCCGTTACCCGAGCGCCCTTCGGAGTTCAGGAGATAGGTGAGGGAGTTGAGCTTCGTCAGCCGCACCGTGTCGATCGAGCCGTCGGTGAGCGTGTATGGCCGCACGAAGGTCGTTCCCGCCCGGTACGCGTTGAAGGCGCGATCCCAGCTCTGATAGACGACACCGTGACCGTATTCGGCCGCGGTCATCGCGCGGCCCTGCACGAGGCTGTTCGCGCCGAGGCGGTACTCCTGTATGTTCGAGAAGTAAGCGCCAACGATCATCACGCTGATCACCGCGATCGCGATCAGCACGACGCCGAGCGCCATTCCCTTTCTATCACGATGCGAGTGCATAAGTCCCCTGGTCATGAGCATCACTGCCGGTTGCGCAGCGAGATTGAAAACGCGAGTGAATCCCGGACGTAGCTCTTGTTGCCCCCGGTCAATGCAACGGGCGCGGCGGTCTGTGCGCGAACGACGACGTCGATACGCGCGACGCTGGTCTTCACGTTGGTGACGGCGCCGGTCGAGTCGTAGTAGGTGAACTGCAGGCCGCTCCCCGTCGCCGCGTACGGCAGAAAAGGTCCGGCGATCGGCGTCATCGCCCCGCACGTTCCGGCAGGGCAATCGTAGTAGCCGAGCATCGTCTTGCCGGAGGAGGTCTGGAACAGCCCGTAGTGGGCGTGCCGGAAAAACATCATCGGCGATCCCTGCGGCGTCGTTGCCGGTAGCGCGGCGCTCAACGGCAGGTTCACCCCCGCTGCTGCTTCGGCCGCGGTCGACGTGAAGCGCGTCGTGTTCGGGCACGCGGCAGCCGTCGGTGCGCCGCTGATCTTGTACGGCCTCCAGCTGTCGTCAGCGATACCGGAGCTCGCACCTTCGTCATAGATCAGCACCGAATCGCCGAGCACCGGCGCCGCCGTCCACGTCGTGACTCCGCTGCGCGACGCGAGCGATGCCGGAGGAACGACGACAGAGGTCAGGCCGACGCCAAGGACGCAGACCGTCGAAAGGCCCATCGGCAGCCTGAAGTCGATCGACGAATCGGACATCGCGTAGATGTCGCCACCCGCGCTCGAGATCCCGCGGAGGTCTGTCGGCAACGCCGTCGCCAGGTCGCGCAGGTCGGCGCGCTCACTGGTGATGGCGGCCGCGCCGGCGTAGAAGCGCTGCTGGCGCAGCACCACGCGCATGATCACGGTCCCGACGAGTCCGAGAATGACGAGCACCACCATCAGCTCGACGAGAGTGACACCGGCGCGCGATCTGCGCCGCGGACGAGGGGCCGCGGTCAGCATGCGATCGTCGTCATGTAGGTGCGCGTGCGCGTAACGCCGCGCGAGGTCTGGAAGCGCACCGTCTCGGTGATGTTCATTCCGCGAGTGACCGCGGTGACCGTCCAGGTGCTGACGATGCCGCGCGTCGTATCAGCCCCGCTCGCGATCGACGTGCACGGGCTCGAGCGAAGGCGCTCGAGGCGCGTCTGCGCGACCGTCGCCGCGATGACCTGGCGCTTGGCGCCGCCCATCATGCGCGTCACCGAGCCCGCGGTGGCCGCGAGCCCGAGCATCCCGACCGCGAAGATCATCAGCGCGACGAGGAGCTCGACGATCGTGAACCCCGCGCGCGCCTTCATCCGCGACGCGTCAGGCGTCTCGTGCAGCTGGCGGGTCATGCGGTGCACCCCGTGCGCGCGACCTTGCCGTATTTCGAGACGCATATCGAATCCGTGACGGTGGAGTTGGTGAACCTGAAGGTCGCGGCGCCAGTGAGCCCGATGCCCATGCCGCGTGAGTCGAAGCGAATGGTGTCCCGCGGAGCGGCACCGCCAGTGGTGAGGGTGACGCCCTGCTCGGTGTACAGGTTGCGCGACATCAGCGTGACGAACGTCCCACTCGAGTCGACCACGACTCGAGCGACGTTGCCGCTGCGGATGAAGCGCGCTTCTGATCCATTCTGGACGGAGGCGGCGCGCGCGACGACGAGCATCGTCTGGACCTGCTGGCGAGCGTTGCGAACCGACAGGCTCGTGGTGGTGCCACGCATCCGTGGGTACGCGAACATCCCCATCAGTCCCATGATCACGACAACGATCAGCAGCTCGACGAGCGTGAACCCCGACGTATTCCTGCGCATCGCTCCTCCGATAAGAGAGCTTTCCGGCCTCGACTATTGCAAGGGCGATTCCAATGGCCAACTCATTTATTTGCAACGACTTGCATTTCGCGCTTCGTGGCTGGCCGAGTCAGAACGCCCGGACAGGAAGGCGGAGTGCCTGTAAAGTTTCCGCATGTCATTTTATTTGACGCTCTTGCGCCTTATTAGACGGCGCTAATTGCGGAGAGGCAACACCAACGAGATCGAAAAGGCTGGCCGAGTGGGCCAGCCTTTCTCGATTTCGCCAGGCTGCGCGACGTGAACGTACCGCGGCCCGATCCGGCCGCCGACGGCCGAGCGTGCGAAAATGTGCCCTCGGACTCGGCGAACGCGTCCATGAGCATTAGAATCGTCTAATCTTCGCTTATTGCTCAGCCTGGTTGGCGCAACTGGGTGGCGAGCCGCTTCGCACCGCTCCCGCGCTGTTGGCTATCGCAGCTGGTGCTCACCGACGCAACGGATTTCGTCAATGACTTCCCCACGTACTCGCATCATCATCGCCGCGGCGCTGCTGCTGGCGGCGTGCGGCGACCAGCCTGGGGCAGCTCCGATCGCGCCGGCGTCACACCCGACTACTCGCCTGACTCACCTTCGCGGCACCGTCGACGCCGCCAGCGGGACGCTGACCTTCGACGGCGCGGAGACGGCGTCGGCGGGTTCGGCGAACGGTGTCAACGCCGCCGTGTACGGCGACCAGGGAGTGACGGTTCGCATCTACAACTCGGCGGTCGTCGTCAGTGCCCCGGCCGCCGGGAAGCGGACCTACACCGCGAACGTCGGCGTGCGGAATCTGCTCTCGTACCGGATCGGCGACGAACAGCGGACCGCGGCGCCGCCCGACACGTTAGGCATCTTCGTCTTCGTCAACACCGCTCCGGTCGTCTCCGGCACGTCCTCGCCGTGCACCGCCTGCACCGTGACGGTCAGGAATCCGAGCGGGACGCGCAACTTCACCGCGCCGAACCAGCCGTACTGGTTCTGGCCGGAGATCGTCGGGGCGGCGAACGGCGGCGCCGACACCACACGCAGCCGCAGGACATGGGTCTTCGAAGCCGATACGCAGGTGACGCGCTTCAACTTCGACGTGCTGGTGAGCGCGGCCTGGGCACCGCCTAACGATACCCGCTTCGAGGTCGACTACGAGGGCGACTCGCTGCCGGACACGCAGAGCGAGCCGCGCTGGCGTGTCCAGAACACCGGCACCGGATCGGCGTCGAGCGCGGCCGCCGGCACCCTCACCCTGAGCACGCGGAACGGACAGCTCGGCTACTATCGCCGCGACTCGATCGGCACGACCGAGGATGCGTACATCGAGGTCAGGACGCGGTGGAACGCGGCAGGCACCGGCAACGACCAGGTGCAGATCGGCCTCGACGACGGCAGTCGCCTCATCGCGCTCGGCATCTTCGGCACGCGCGTCGCATTCGTCAACGCGGCCGGGGCAGCGATCGGCACCGCGACCTCGCTGACGACGACCACCAGCCACAGCTACCAGCTCCGCAAGTACGCCGCCGACAGCGCGGTGTTCTACGTCGACGGCATCCGGAGCGAGAAGCTCGCCTACAATTCGTTCTCCGCGGACCCGTACGCCGGGACATCGCCCGTCGCGTTCTTCGGCGAACAGTCGTTCTCGCCGACGACGATCACCGCGGCGATCGACTACGTCACCTACCAGCTCGGTGCGGCCGCCCCCTGAATCACGCGGTCCGGTGATGAGTTGGAAAAAACACGGGCCAGGCGGTTGCCTGGCCCATGTTCTCGTCCCGGGTGATGCTGCCTAACGGCCGTTGAGCTTCGACTTGTACGGACGCTCGCCGGGGCCGATGTAGATCTGGCGCGGACGAGCGATCTTCTGGTCCTTGTCGAGCAGCATCTCCTCCCACTGCGACAGCCACCCGGCGGTGCGGGCGATCGCGAACAGCACCGTGAAGTACTCGGTCGGGAAGCCCATCGCCCGGTAGATCAGCCCCGTGTAGAAGTCGACGTTGGGGTAGAGCTTGCGCGACACGAAGTACTCGTCGCTGAGCGCGATCTTCTCCAGCTCCATCGCGATCTCGAGATCCTCATCCGACCCGGTCTCGGCCAGCACCTCGTCGGCGAGCTTCTTCACGATGCGGGCGCGCGGGTCGTAGTTCTTGTAGACCCGGTGGCCGAAGCCCATCAGCTTCCCCTTCCCCGCCTTCACGTCGGAGACGAAGGACGAGACGTTGTCCTTGCGCCCGATCTTGTTGAGCATCACCAGGACCTGCTCGTTCGCTCCGCCGTGCAGCGGACCGAAGAGCGCCGCGATCCCGCCGGCGATCGCCGAGTACGGGTCGACCTGGGTCGAGCCGATCGCGCGGACCGCGCTGGTCGAGGCGTTCTGCTCGTGGTCGGCGTGGAGGATGAACAGGATGTCGAGCGCCTTCTTGAACGTCGCGCTCGCCTTGTACTTCGACTCCGTCATCCGGAAGCACATCGAGAGGAAGTTCTCGGTGTACGAGAGGTCGTTGTCCGGGTAGACGAAGGGGAGTCCGCGCATGTGGCGGAGGATGAACGCCGAGATCGTCGGCAGCTTCGAGATCAGGCGGATGATCTCGATGTCGCGCTGCTCCGGATCCATGATGTTGTGCGCGCGCGGGTAGAACGACGACAGCGCGCCGACGCTGCTGAGCAGCATCGACATCGGGTGGGCATCGTAGCGGAACCCCTCGAGGAAGCGCTCGATGTTCTTGTGCACGTACGTGTGATACGTGATGTCGTGCACGAAGCGGGCGTACTCCTGCGCGTCAGGCAGCTCGCCCTTGCGGAGCAGCCAGGCCACCTCGAGGAAGGTCGCGCCCTCGGCCAGCTGCTCGATCGGATAGCCGCGGTAGCGGAGGATCCCCTTGTCGCCGTCGATGAAGGTGATCGCGCTCTTGCAGCTGGCGGTGTTCATGAACGCCGGATCGTAGCTGAGGAGCCCGAACTCGTCGGGGCTCTCCTTGATCGGGCGGAGGTCCATCGCCTTGATGAAGGTGTCGCCTTCGACTCCCTGCGTCGCGACCGGGACGTTGTAGCTCTTCCCCGTGCGACTGTCTCGTATCTCCAGACTGCCCTGGGCCGGAGCCGCGGTTGCCGCGTCCTTCGCTGCCGGGGCCGTTTCCGTCTTCGCCATGCCGTTCTCCATTGGTGCCGCGGCGCCGCTCTCGACCGGCGCCGCGCTTCCCTCGTGTGTCCTGCCGAGAGACTGCCGCGTCGCAACCTCCGTGCGCGGCTCGTCGCAATCTATCGTGCGGGGCTGCCGCGTGGCAGACGGCGATCCGCTGACAGGACCCGAGACCTTCGATTCCCTCAGCGCGAAGCTATTGACCGGGATCCGCAGGCGGTCGCGGGCTCGCCGCTGGCGCCTCGTGCCACCTCGAGCGCGGCACCACCTTCGGCTCGTCCGGATCGGCTTCGTAGTGCGGCGACGTGATCTGCACCCCGTACTCGTTGAAGCAGTCCGCCACGTTGCCGTGCAGCCGATCGAGGATCCACATGCGCTCCTCCGCGCGCTCGATCGCCACGTTGAGCTGGTACTCGATGTAGAAGTCGGAGAGCGCTGTCTTGAGGACGAATGGCGGCGGGCTCGTTCTCGTCCCGGCGGTCCGGCCGGCCGCCATCAGGAGCAGCGCTTCGACCTGCCGCCAGGGCGTGTCGTACCCGATGGTGACGCTGGTGTAGAGGAACAGGCCGTCGCCGGCGGCGCCGCGCGAGAAGTTCTTCACCGACGTCGTGACGACGACAGCGTTAGGCAGGACGACGTCCTCCCCCTTCGTCGTCCGGATCTTGGTCGACAGCATGCCGAGTGCGCGGACCGTCCCCTCGGTCTCGCCGATGCGGACGTAGTCGCCGGGACGGAGCGCCCGCGCGTACATGAGCACCAGACCGCTCATCCCCTGGTTGACGATCCCCGACGAGCCGAGGGACAGCACGAGACCGGCGAAGACGCTCACCCCCTTGAAGACGTCGCTCCCGCTCCCCGGCAGGTAGGGATAGGCGACGACGACAGCGAACAGCCAGAGAAGGGCGACGACGATTCGTCGTGTCGGATGCGCGGTCTCCGGGTGGATCCACGGCACCTCGACGGTGCCTCCCTCCACGGCGTCGAAGAACGCGGTGACGAGTCGTGCGATCCATCGCGTCGCGATGAAGATGAGGACGACGGTGAATAGTCCCGGGATCGCGCTGAGCGCCGCGAGCGCGAGCCGCGTGACAGTCGTCGCCAGATAAGCGCCGAGCGCCTCGCCCCAGACGCGCGTATAGGCGAAGCGGGTGAGGACAAAGGCGAGCCAGAGATAGGCGATGAACAGCCCGACCGCCCAGATGATCACGTCGAGCAGTCGCCGGGCGAAGAGGAGCAGGCGCTCCTGGGACACAAGCGTGAACCCGGCGACCGAAGGCTCGAGGAGGCCGGTACTCGCCGCCGCCGGGAGCCTTGCAATGACGAAGCGCCTGACGATCGCCAGCACTCGAAGGGCGACGAAGAACAGGATCGTCGCGAGCGCGGCGAGTCCGGCTCCCCAGAGCAGGTGCGGAATGCTCCGCTCCTCGCGCGCGGCGGCGAGCGCGACGCGGAGACGAGCGGTTGCATCATCCGCGACCGATGCGAGCGTCTGGCCGCCGGCCGTGTCGACGTCGGCAGGAATGATGGTGAAGACCCCCTGCCCCCCGACCAGGACGAGAATTCCCTCGGCGATCTGGCGGGACCCGATGCTGTCGGTGCCGGCGCTGTCAGCGAGTGCGTCGAGGCGGCGCGTTGCGGCGGCCGCACGCTCGGCGGCCGTTACTGCGCCGAGCGGAGCGCGGAAGACGACGATCGTGCGCCGCCGGAGCGTGAGGGGCGCGGTATCGGGGGCCGCCAGCGCGCTGCCGGCGGCAGCGTTAGGCGCTCCTGCCGGCTGCTGGGCCGCGGCTGGTGCCGCGAGCAGGATGAAGAACAGGCTGACGGTCCGCGCCACCGCACCGGCGCGGCTCGCCATGGCGGAGATGGCGAGTCGAGGGCGTACGCGAGGCATTCGTCAGTATAGGGCGCCGATTGCGGCCGCCGCCAGCGGCTCGCCGGCCGCCGCGTGAGCGGGGCGTCGCCGGACCTGCAGAGGCTTCAGGGCCGGAAGTCTTCGAGGAATGGATAGTCGCGCCGGATCGTGGCGACTCGAGCGGGGTCGATGTCCACGAGACGCGTGCCGTTAGGCGCGGCGGCCTCCGGCGCGGGATCGCCCCATGGGTCCCACACGACCGATCCGCCATCGTAGGCGATCCTGCCGCCACTGCCGACGCGGTTCACGGCGACGACGTACGCCTGGTTCTCGATCGCCCGGGCGCAGGCGAGGGTGTCCCAGTGCAGCCGGCGCGCGGCCGGCCAGTTGGCGACGAGGACGAATGCGTCCACGTCGCGGGCGACGGCGCGGAACAGCTCCGGGAAGCGGAGGTCGTAGCACACCAGCGGCGCGATGCGCACCCCCTCGATCTCGACCGTCACGGGAGCGTCGCCCGGCGAGTAGTGCTCATGCTCCCCAGCGTAGGCGAACAGCTTCTGCTTGCGATAGACGGCGACGATCGCGCCGTCAGGGTTCACGACGAGGGCGGCGTTGACGGCGCGGGGCGCCGCGACCGGCCGGTCGCCGCTGCCTAACGGTGAAGGTTCGGTCGCGGCGACGCTGGCGATGAGCCAGACCCCGGCATCGCCGGCGATCGCCGCCAGCCGGCCGGCGTGTCCGCCGGCGAGCGGGGTCGCCTGCGCTCGGTCCATCGTGAATCCGGTGGTCGCCATCTCGGGAAGGACCACCAGACGCGCGCCCCCGCGCGCGGCGTCGGCGACGAGCGCGCGCGCCCGCCCGAGCGAGCCCTCGGGGTCGTGCCAGCCGATGTCGTACTCCCCGAGGGCGACGCGGAGCGGACGCGCGGCGGCGCCGGTCATCGCACGGCTCAGGAGCTGCTGACCCCTGACCCCTGACCCCTCCCGCTGCCTAACGGCGTCTCGCCGGTGAGCGCGCGCCGCAACGCGGCGCTCCCTTCGCGGACCATCTTCGTGTCGGCGCTGAAGGAGAAGCGGATCGCGTTCGCGCACGAGTTGCCGAACGCGTCGCCGGGCGCGCTTCCGATTCCCTCGGAGGCCAGCGCTCGCGACAGCGCATCGGCATCCTCGACGCCGAGCCGCGTGAACAGCGATTCGTCGAGATCGGCCCAGGCGAAGAAGGTGCCGCGCGGGACGAACGGATGAACCCCGTCGATACCTGTCAGCGCGTCGAGCAGGAGGTCGCGCCGGACGAGGTATTCGTCACGCATCTTCGGCAGGTGGTCCTGCGGACCGGTGATCGCCGCCAGCGCTCCCCATTGGGCCAGGCTGTTGACGCCGTTGATCGTGCAGCGCAGCAGCTTGGGCAGGCGGTCCTGCAGCAGCGGGGCGCGGGTCACGGCGTAGCCGATGCGAAGCCCGCTCATCGCGTGGCTCTTCGAGAACGAGAAGATGCTGACGACATGGTCGGCCCAGTCGCGGGCGAGCGACCCGATCGAGATGTGGGTCGCGGGCTCGAAGAGGACGTCCTCGTACGCTTCGTCGGAGACGACCCAGAGCTTGTGATCGCGCGCGGTGTCGAGCAGCGCCTGGAGCGTCGCTTTCGACAGCACGGCGCCGGTCGGATTGTGCGGTGTGTTGACGAAGATCGCGCGCGTGCGCGGGGTGATCGCGGCGGCGACGCGGTCCGGCGTGTACTCGAACCCTTCGGCGGCACGCACCGGCACGCCGACCGGGACCCCGCCGGCGAGGCGAATGTTCTCGGCCACCTCGGTCCACATCGGATCGGGGATGATGACCTCGTCGCCCGGCTCGAGCAGCGCGCCGAAGACGGCGTAGAGCGCGTGCATCGCCCCGTTGGTGACGAAGATGTCGTCGGCGGTGACGCCGGCAAGCCCGTTCTTCACGCGCACCTTTTCGGCGAGCGCGGTGCGCAGCTGCGGGATCCCGTTGTTGGGGATGTAGTGCGTCTTCCCGGCGCGCCCGGCGGTCGCGATCGCGTCGAGCACGTGCGGCGCGACGCTGAAGCTCGGGTCCCCCGACTCGAGGCGGAAGACGCGCTGCCCGGCTGCTTCGGCGCGAAGCAGGACCTCGCGGATCTGCACGATCTTGCCAAGCGAGACGAGGTCGAGCGGATGCGGCTCGGGGGGCGCGTGCTGCGACCGGACGGTGGCCGGTGTATCCATGATCTGTCACTCCTTCGTGTGATGCCCACGAGTGGGCAGGACAAAAAAAAAGCCGCTCGAAACGAGCGGCTACGATGCACCTGTTCGGGAGAATGGACCGCGCGACCGACCGATCATCTGCATCTCCCTCTGTCCGGCGTTTGAACGACTGCCCAATTATCGTAAGAGGTGATGGCCGTTCGTGTCAAGCGAGAATTGATTCGGCGGAGGGGTCCGATGGCGGAAGTGCGGCATGGGCGGCAGAACATCTCGAGCGGCGGCAAGTACGAACCGATCATCGGCTACTCCCGCGCAGTCCGGGTCGGCGACTGGGTGCTGGTCGCGGGGACGACCGCGGCCGACACGTCGGGGAAGATCATCGGCGCCGGCGATGCCTACGCGCAGACGGTGCAGGCGCTGCGCACGGCGGAGGCGGCGCTCGCCCAGGCCGGGGCGACGATGGCCGACGTGGTGCGGACGCGGATGTTCGTGACGGACATCTCGCAATGGGAGCGCTACGGGCTCGCGCACGGCGAGGTGTTCGGAGCGATCCGTCCGGCGGCGACGATGGTCGAGGTGACGCGACTGGTCGATCCGGCGATGCTGATCGAGATCGAGCTCGACGCGTTCAGCCCGCGTCGCTGACGCCGGCGAGCCCGGTCACGACGCGCCACTCCTCGGGGGTCACCGCGCTGACCGAGAGCCGGCTCCCTTTCTGGAGCAGCGTCATCTTGTCGAGCCCGGGTGCGTCGCGGAGCTCGGGCAGGGTGAGCGGGCGCGGAAAGGCGCGCACCGCTTTCAGGTCGACAGTGCTCCACCGAGGATCGTCGCGAGTGGACTTCGGGTCGTACATCTCGTGCTTCTTCTCGAACTGGGTCGGGTCCGGATAGGCCTCACGGGCGACCTCGGCGATCCCGACGATAGCGTTAGGCTCGGCGCTCGAGTGGTAGAAGAGGACGCGGTCACCGCGTTTCATCTCGCGGAGGAAGTTGCGAGCCTGGTAGTTCCGGACGCCCTCCCACGACGTCGTCCGCTTCGGGGAGCTCCAGAGGTCGTCCCAGGAGAACGAGGACGGCTCACTCTTCACGAGCCAGTATTTCATGGCCTGCAATCTATCGTGAAGCGCTGAGCGATCGCCATCGACTGCCGCCGGCTACTTGCTGGCGCGGTCGCCGACCACGCATCCTTCCGGCGTGCCGACATTCCTCGTCTGGTTCGCGTACGCGATCCACCTGCTCGGGTACGCGCTGTTCATCCTGGCGATCGTCCTCGCCGGCGTCGCGCTCGTCGACTGGCTCGTTCGGACGCGCCGGATCAATCCGTTCAATCCGATCGCGCGATTCTTCCGCCGCGCGGTGGATCCGCTGATCGCGCCGATGGAACGGCGTGTCGTGCGCGCGGGCGGGATGCCGCACGCGGCGCCGTGGTGGATGCTGGTCGCGGTCGTGGTCGGGGGGATCGTGGTGCTGTCGCTGCTCCGCTTCCTGTTCGCCGAGATCGCCGGCGCCTACGCGAGCTTCACGCAGGGCCCGCGCGGGGTCCTCGTCCTTCTCTTCCGCTACACATTCGCCTTCCTCAAGCTGGCGATCATCGTTCGCGTGATCGCGAGCTGGCTGCGGATCTCCCCCTGGTCGCGCTGGGTGCGCTGGGCCTTCTCGTTCACGGAGCCGATCTTCCGTCCGCTGCGCGGCATCGTACCGCCGCTGGGGATGATCGACATCACGCCGATCGTCGCCTGGTTCCTGCTCTGGCTGCTCGAGACGTTCGTGATGTACGCGCTGCTCGGGTGACGACGCTCACGGCCCGCGCCCGGCCGACAGCGTGAGATTTGCCGGGAGGGTACAACGGCGCGCGGCGCTGAGCGAGATTGTGCAGAGCGCGACAGCGCGATGGCCTTGCGCCGCGCCGGTCTCCAGTCGTATTACACGCAGCATCGATGTCGACGATCATCCTCACCGGATCGAATGAAGCCCTTCTCGAAGGGCTCTCGCAGTCACTCACCGCGCTCGGACACCGGGCGCTGCTCACCAGCGACGTCGCCGAAGCCATCGATCTCGCCGGCGCCCAGCCCCCGCTGATCGCGATCGTCGCCCAGTCCGCGCTCCGTGCCGATGCCCGAGCGCTCCGCATCCCGGTCCTCCCCGGTGGGGCGATCCTGCTCTACCGGGGGCCTAACGATCCGCCGACCTCGTTCGCCGGCTCGTATCGGTCGGTGCTCGCCGAGCTGGTGCTCCCCCTCGAGCGGAACCGGCTGTTCGCGCTGGTGCAGCACGTCGAGGAGCGCGCTCGCGTGACCGGCCGCGAGCAGCGCAGCGACAAGCCCCGCGGGGACGCCCGGCCTTCCTAGCCCCGCGGTTCGCGGCGCGGCGCCACCCGCCGCCGCTGGTCGAGCGCATCACGGTGCGCGACGCGACCAGCCGCCAACGAAACGCGCTCGTGCGCGGTACTCCCTTGCCAACGAGCCGGAAACGCAGCGCGCGAGCGTGTCACAGTGGCAAGGGTCGGCCGCGGGTCGGGCGTCGAAAATCGGACGGCAACAACGACACGCGCACGATTGTCCA
>Ga0070658_10002203_pt1 | contig 16359 bp, 12 predicted proteins | sample KBSC13metaG_FD_64664 | JGI IMG/M metagenome (GOLD analysis project Ga0070658, IMG submission 64664) | Corn rhizosphere microbial communities from Kellogg Biological Station, Michigan, USA - KBS C1-3 metaG | ecosystem: Host-associated > Plants > Roots > Rhizosphere > Soil ...
AAATAGTTTAGGCTTCAACTAATTTTGACTGATCGTAATCGAAAGATTCCCGGAGGATGATGCAATGGCCGAGAGGCAACACACCCGGAACTCGAAACCGCTCCTATGGGCAGGACGCATCCTGAGCCTACGCCCTGTCTTTCCTGTAAAGGCTGAAACTCCGCAACGGGCCCTGTAACTTCATTCCAATTTATTTATTACAAAACATCATAAGGAGCAACGCATGAGCAAAGTACGAGTGCTGGTCGGTACACGCAAAGGCGCCTTCGTCCTCACCTCCGACGGCAAGCGCGAAAACTGGGATGTCAGCGGTCCGCATTTTGCGGGCTGGGAGATGTACCACCTCAAAGGTTCTCCCGTTGACCCGAACCGCATCTATGCCTCTCAATCCAGCGGCTGGTTCGGCCAACTGATTCAGCGCTCCAACGACGGCGGCCAGACCTGGGAACCGGTCGGCAACAAGTTCAGCTACGAAGGCGTTCCCGGCACGCACCAGTGGTACGACGGCACGCCCCATCCGTGGGAGTTCAAGCGCGTCTGGCACCTCGAGCCTTCGCTCACCGACCGCGACATCGTCTACGCGGGAATTGAAGATGCAGCCATCTTTCGATCGAGCGACGGCGGCCAGAACTGGAGCGAACTCCCCGGCCTGCGCGAGCATGGCTCCGGCCCTCGCTGGCAGCCCGGCGCAGGCGGCATGTGTCTGCACACCATCATTCTCGATCCCAGCGATCCTCAGCGCATCTACATTGCGATCTCCGCCGCCGGGGCCTTCCGCACCGATGACGGTGGCAAGACCTGGCAGCCCATCAATCAGGGCCTCCACTCGCAATACATTCCCGATCCCAAAGCCGACGTCGGCCACTGCGTTCACCACATCGCGATGCATCCTTCGCGGCCCAATACGCTCTTCATGCAGAAGCACTGGGACGTCATGCGCTCAGATAACAGCGGGGATCACTGGCACGAGGTCAGCGGCAATCTCCCCACCGACTTCGGCTTCGCCATCGACGTACACGCCCATGAGCCCGAGACAATCTATGTCGTCCCCATCAAGTCCGACTCCGAGCACTTCCCGCCGGATGGCAAGCTCCGCGTCTATCGCAGCCGCACCGGTGGAAACGAGTGGGAGCCGCTCACCAAAGGCCTCCCGCAACAAGACTGCTACGTTAACGTGCTGCGCGACGCGATGGCCGTCGACAAGCTCGACTCCTGCGGCATCTACTTCGGCACCACCGGAGGCCAGGTCTACGCCTCCTCCGATGCCGGAGACACCTGGGCACCCATCGTCCGCGATCTTCCGGCGGTCCTTTCGGTTGAGGTCCAGACGCTCTCATGAGTCAGCAAGCTAACCGCATTCGCGTCGAACTTCCTGCGCACCTGCGCACGCTGGCGCAGGTGAAGGGCGAGGTAACGCTTGAAGTGGCCGCGCCCGTCACGCTGCGTTCTGTCCTCGACGCTCTCGAAGCTTGCTATCCCATGCTTTGCGGAACCATTCGCGATCACGACACGCTGCAGCGCCGCGCTTTCCTGCGCTTTTTCGCCTGCGAAGAGGACCTGTCGCACCAGTCGCCCGACGCATTGCTTCCTGAAGCCGTCATCAGCGCCGCCGAACCGCTCCTGATCATAGGAGCCATCGCCGGCGGTTGAGTCTTAGGATCTGTAGAAAATCCCACCCACAGAAACGGAGCAAACTCATCATGAAGGAATTCATCACTTACCTCAACTTCGATGGAAACTGTCGCCAGGCTATGGAGTTTTACGCGAAATGCCTCGGCGCCGACCTACAGGTCACCCCGTACTCCGAAGGCCCACCCGAGATGTTCAAAGAGACAAAGGACGCGACCAGAGTCCTGCACTCACGCCTTTCGAAGGGGGCACAGGTCCTCCTGATGGCCTCCGACGGCGGTCCCGGCAGACCCTTGCACCAGGGCAACAATTTTGCTATCAGCATCAATTGCGAAAGCCGTGAGGAGGTGGATAGGGTCTTCTCTTCAATCAGCGAAGGAGGCACAGTCCGCATGCAACCGCAGGACATGTTCTGGGGAGCGTACTTCGGCATGACCACCGACCAGTTCGGCATCAACTGGATGCTCAATTACGAAGCGCCGAAGCAAAGCTAATCGACCCAAAATCCATGATGGGAACTCGATTCCCGCCGCTGTGACAGCTCATCCTTCGCGCCATGCGGAGGATGGGTTGCGTGGCCATCCTTCGATCACGCGAACGCCTTCCGCTTATGCAGCTCCAGAAAATGCTTATCTTCTCCCCGCAAAGTTTCCTGATCATCAACAATAGGTAGATGAATGCTCCCACCCAGACCTGGAATACGGATGCCTATGCTGCCAATGGCCGCTTCGTCGCCACCCTCGCTTCCGGCGTTGTCTCGCTTCTTGCCCCGCAACCGGGAGAACACATCCTCGACGTGGGCTGCGGCGACGGCGCTCTAACCGAGCAACTGGCCGCCACCGGAGCCATCGTCACTGGCGTGGATGCCTCCTCCGCGATGATCGCTGCCGCCCGCAAGCGCAATCTCAACGTCGAACTCCACAGCGCCGACGACCTGTCCTATGTCGACCGATTCGATGCCGTCTTCTCCAACGCGGCCCTTCACTGGATTCCAGCCGCGAAGCAGCCCGCAACCATTAGCTGCATTCATCGCGCACTTCATCCCGACGGACGGTTTGTAGCCGAGATGGGAGGTCAGGGAAATATCGCCGCCATCCGCGCCGCACTCCAGGCCGTCCTCGCCCCATTCAATATCGATGCAGAGGCCGCAGCGGCCAGCTTCTTTCCCTCGCCCGCGGTCTATCGCCGTCTGCTCGAAGCCGCCGGTTTCACCGTCCATTCAATCGACCTGATTCCTCGTCCAACCCCACTACCGAGCGGCATGGAGTCATGGCTCAACACCTTCCGCAACGGCGTCCTCGACCAGCTCAATCCAGCCGACCGCGCCACCGCCGTCAACCGGACCGTTGCGCTGCTCGAACCCATTCTCTGTGACGCAGATGGCAACTGGACCGCCGACTACGTCCGCCTCCGCTTCCATGCGGCAAGAGTCTGACCGGCACGTCTTTATCGGGCCGCGTCATCGTGCATGATTACTAGCGATCGCTGCAAAGGCGTCGGAGCTACCGCAAGCGCGCCTTCGAATGGCCGGGCAAGGTCTGCAACGGCTGCAAGCGTGACTGCGACCACGAAGGTCAACGCCGTTACCTGGCAATAGTGCAGCCATTTCTTATCATTTCCCAAAAGACACGAAGAGATCACCGTCGCCGCTCCACCCACGATCAATAAAATCCATAGGAGATGGGGCAATCTATTCTCATGCTGCTCCTCGCGCAGTCTGCGCCGTTCAGCAAGATTACTGAGCGCGGTCGTCAGATGATCCACCCTGCCAAGCTGTCCCATGCTGTCTGCCCGGGTCGCTGAGAGTACCTGCCACATCTGCCGCATCACCACTCCGGCGGCATGGCTCTCCTGCTGTGCCTGCATCGCGGGCCACTCCTGATTTACCGCGGCCTCGGCGTACTTCACCGTAAGCTCCTGCATGGTCTCCCGCTGTGGCGATGGCAGTCCGGCAGCCAGACGATTTACGTTCAGCAGCGAAGCCGTCTCCAGCGTGACATCGACCTCCGCCGCACGAAAGTCCGTCCAGACCGTAAACAGCATGAACCCCAGAATCACCCCATACGTCGTACCCAGAACTCCCATCTGCCAGGCGTTGACGTCGTTGATGATCTTGCGATTCTCCACCGGCCATAAGCGGTTCAGCAAAGCCACCACCAACAAGGACATCACAATCGACAGAACAATCGCAAAGGTACTTTGGCCATAACTCATCATTGTGATTTACCCACCGGTTTCGCTTGAATTCACACGCCAGCCTACGCTTGCAAATACCTTCAGTGCCACTATTATTGCCTCGCCATAATGAGAAATATTTTTTCTATTGAATCAACGCCCGCAGTCCACTATTCTTACCGCCATGCTACGGACCACGCACTTCCGCACCCTGCTCAGCCGTTCTTCCGCCATTCTTCTGCTTACCGCCGCAGTCGCCTTCGCTCAAACCTCGACACAGCCTCCTGCCACGCCGCCCCAGACCTCCGCCGCTCCCTCGGTTCCTCTTAACCCGGCGCTCCCCACCGTCTTTATTGTTGGAGACTCCACCGCCCGCAACCAGGCCGACCTGGGCTGGGGAGACCACTTCGCCCACTACTTCGATACCACTCGCATCAATGTAGCCAATCGCGCCCACGCTGGCCGCAGCAGCCGAACCTTCATCGATGAAGGCTCATGGGACCGAGTGCTGGCCGAGATGAAGCCCGGCGACTTCGTCCTCCTTCAGATGGGCCACAACGACGGCGGCGATCTTGGTGGGGCCAAGGCGCGCGGCTCCATCAAAGGCTTGGGCGACGAAACCAAAGAGGTTACCCTCCCCGATGGGCATACCGAAACCGTCCATACCTACGGCTGGTACATGCGTAAGTACATCGCCGACACGCGCGCCAAACAAGCCACACCCATCCTCCTCTCGCTTACTATCCGGAATATCTGGAAGGACGGCCCCGACGGCAAGCCTCACATCGAACGCGACATGGGCTACGACGCTCAGCTCCGCCAGCTTGCCGCCGACCAGCACGTTGCGTTTGTAGATATGGCTACCGTAGAAGCCGACCGCCTCGAGGCTCTCGGCCCAGAGAAGACCGCTCTTCTGTTCCCCAAAGATCACACCCATACCAGCGCCGAGGGTGCTGAGCGCAATGCCGAGTCAGTTGCCATTGCCCTCCGGAATGCGCATTCACCATTGGCTGCTTATCTCAAACCATAGCGACAGTTCGCAAGCCGAACACGGATGGCTAATGTTCGAACACTATCCGTGCCCTTCTACAAGGGATGAAAGGCAGCTATTCCGGCGATCTCTTTTCGCGTCAAGGAAGTAGATCGAATCTACTGCATTGACCATCGCCTGCGATTCATGCTCGTCTCATGAAATCGAAGAATATGGCCGTATTTCCTCGGTTTTCCACTTCCGTATACCTGAAACCTGCATCGTACAGATGCGGGTACGTCCTCCAGGAATGTGAGCTGCAGGTATAGATCCGAAGGCCACTTCTTCGCATGAATTACGGCGCTCCGCACGCCTTCACCTAGCCCAGGAGGGCTCTCATGGAACAGACACAGAATACAAGTGGAACCGTCGTCGGCTACTTTGAAAATCACACAGACGCGCAGCGCGCCATCGAGGCGCTGCATAATGCAGGCTTTAGCTCTGCCCACCTCGGCGTCGCCCATCGTGGCGCGTCCTCTACGGCACATGCCGCAGGCGAGAAGGCCGAGAGCATGTGGGAGAAAGTCAAAGACTTTTTTGAGGGTAGGTCTGCCGAACCCTATGCAGACGAGCGCACCCGGGGAGATCTTGCCACACGCGAGGTCACGGACGACCCGAACGACACCTCCCAATACGAATACGGCTCCTCCGGCCTTCACAATTCGCTCAGAGACATGTCTGTGCCGGAAGACCGCGCGCGCTATATGAACCACCGCTTCAGCTCCAGCGACCGGGGTGCCGTCGTGACGGTCAAAGCGGAGGGCCGCGAGTCTGAGGCGGAATCCATCCTGACCGAGTACGGAGCCGATCTCGGTCAAAGCGCTACGGATTACGACTACTCCGAGACCAGTTCGGCCACTGATTCTACGACTGAAAATCAGGGAACTCAGAACATCCAGCTCCTCGGCGAGGTCCTCCGCGTCCATAAAGATCGAATCAGCCGCGGCGAGGTCCGGCTGCGGAAGGAGATCATCACGGAGAACCAGTCCATACAGGTTCCCGTCACCAGGGAAGAACTGGTCGTTGAGCGTCGCGCCGTCGATGGCAACACTCCCGCCTCGGGCAGCATCGGCGACTCTGAAGAGATCCGCATTCCTCTCTCGGAAGAGCGCGCCGCTGTCGATAAGTCCACCGTAGTCCGCGAGGAGGTCGCCGTGGGCAAAAAACGCGTCGAAGAGGTTCGCGACCTCTCCGACGATGTTCGTCACGAAGAGCTCATCGTTGACGATCAGACAAGAAAAGCAAGCTGATCCTGCTGTACACCGGTACAAGGCGCCGCTCTCCATGGGCGCCTTTGTACGGTCTTCCCACGCACCCGCCGTTAAGCTCCCCCCATCGCACAAAGACCATTTACACTAGACCTTGGGGGAAAAATGCACCCCGAAGGAAACCAGTTTGCTCGATAAAGCTTTCGCAAAAGTCTTTGGCACCAGTAACGAACGCGCCGTAAAGCGCCTTCTGCCGACCGTTAAGAAGATCAATGACCTTGAGCCCTCTATCCAGGCGCTCTCCGACGACGAACTGCGCGCTAAAACCGTCGAGTTTCGCCAACGCATTGCAGATGCGGTCGCCGCGGCCAAGATCAAGCCCGAGGATGAAGACGCAGAAGAGGCCACCCTGGCGGTGGAGAAGGCCGCACTCGATGCGCTCCTGCCCGAAGCCTTCGCCGTCGTCCGCGAGGCGGGCAAGCGCACCGTGCAGATGCGCCACTTCGACGTTCAGCTTATCGGTGGAATGGTTCTCCATCAGGGCAAGATCGCCGAGATGAAGACCGGCGAAGGCAAAACCCTGGTCGCCACGCTTCCCTGCTATCTGAACGCTCTGGCCGGCCGAGGCGTCCACGTCGTCACCGTCAACGATTATCTCGCCAAGCGCGACGCCGAATGGATGGGCAAGATCTACGGCTTCCTCGGCCTTACTGTCGGCGTCATCGTCCACGACCTCGACGACCAGCAGCGCCGCGAAGCCTATGGAGCCGATATTACCTACGGCACCAATAATGAGTTCGGCTTCGACTATCTCCGCGACAATATGAAGTTCGAATTGGCAGACCAGGTGCAGCGCGGCAACTACTACTGCATCGTCGACGAAGTGGACTCCATCCTGATCGACGAGGCCCGCACACCGCTTATCATCAGCGGCCCCACCGACCAGACCACCGATAAATACGCTCGCGTCAACGTCATCATCCCCAACCTCGAAGAGGGTGAGATGACCGAGACCCTCGATACCAAGACCTACACCGGCGATTACGTCATCGACGAAAAGGCACGGGCCGTGACCATCACCGACGAAGGCTGGGAGAAGATCGAGAAGCTGCTCGGCATCGGCAACATCGCCGACCCGGAGAACTGGGACCTCAAGCACCACGTCGAAGTGGCCGTCAAAGCCCACAGCCTCTACAAACGCGACGTCGAGTACGTCGTCAAAGATGGCGAGGTCATCATCGTCGACGAGTTCACGGGCCGCCTGATGCCCGGACGCCGCTGGTCCGATGGCCTGCACCAGGCCGTCGAGGCCAAGGAAGGCGTCGCCATCCGTAAGGAAGACCAGACGCTGGCGACCATCACTTTCCAGAACTACTTCCGTATGTACAAGAAGCTTTCGGGCATGACCGGTACTGCCGAGACGGAGGCCGCCGAGTTCGGAAAGATCTACAAGCTGGACATTGTCGTTATTCCGACCAACCGCATCATGAAGCGCATCGAGAACCCCGACGTCGTCTTTCGCACCACGAAGGAAAAATACTTCGCTGTAGCGGATGAGATCGCCAAGCTCCACGAGCAGAAGCAGCCCGTTCTCGTCGGTACTACCAGCATTGAAAAATCCGAACTCCTCAGCGATATCCTGAAGCGCAAGGCGGTTCGCCACGTCGTCCTCAACGCCAAGTTCCACGAGAAGGAAGCCGAGATCGTCGCCCAGGCTGGACGCCTTGGGATGGTCACGATCGCCACCAACATGGCTGGCCGTGGAACCGATATTCTGCTGGGCGGTAACGCAGAATTCATGGCCCGCCAGGACATCGTTCGCAAGAATCAGGCACGCGCTGTCTCCGCCGCCGAAGGGGCAATCTCTCCCGTTGCAAGTCCCGGCATGGTGCGCTTCTACTACGCTGGCCAGGAGTTTGAGACGACGCAGCAGGCCTGGGATGAGGCCACGGCCGTCCACGAAGAAGTGGCCCGCAAGGAGCACGACGCCGTTATCGCCGCTGGCGGCCTTCACATTCTAGGCACGGAGCGGCATGAATCCCGCCGCGTCGATAACCAGCTTCGCGGTCGCGCAGGCCGTCAGGGCGATCCCGGCTCCTCGCGCTTTTTCCTCTCGCTTGAAGACGACCTCATGCGCATCTTCGCCCGCGAGTGGGTCTCGACCCTGCTCCAGCGTCTCGGCATGGAAGAGGGCGTTCCCATCGAGAGCCGCATGATCTCCAAGCGCATCGCCGCCGCACAGCAGGCCGTCGAAAGCCAGAACTTCGAGTCCCGCAAGCACGTCCTCGAATACGACGACGTCATGAACAAGCAGCGCGAAGCCGTCTATGGGCTGCGCCGTCAGTTGATGGGAGGCGTCGATCAGAAGCAGCTCATCACCGACGACTACGTCTCAACCATCCTCTCCAATCTGCTCGACGAGAACGCACCCGAGAAAGCCCACGCAGACACCTGGAAGACCGAGGCGCTCTTCTCCCAGATCTATGACATCTTCGGGGCACACCTCGAAAGCGAAATCGATGCCACCGCCCTTACTCGGCACGAACTCGGGGAGACCATCTTCGAGAAGCTGCGCGAGCGTTACGACATCAAGGAACAGATCCTCGGTGCGCAGGCCATGCGCTACCACGAGCGCATCGTCATGCTCTCCGTCCTCGACGGTCTCTGGAAAGATCACCTTCTTGCCATGGACCACCTTAAGGAGGGCATCGGCCTCCGCGGCTATGCCCAGCAGGACCCGCTGGTCGCTTACAAAAAAGAATCGTTCGACATGTTCGAAGCCATGATGCTCCGCTTCCAGGAAGATACTGCCCGCCACCTCTTCCGGATGCAGATCATCGGTCCTGACGGCACTCCCATCGAAACCGCCGAGCAGTTGCAGCAGGCGCAGATGCAACGGCCCCCACAGAACACGGATTCGAATGCGCTTCCTGGCCCTGCCCAATCCGGACACGCCCCCGTTCCTATTCCTACTCGTGCCCCATCCACGACCATTGACGCGCTTGAGCGCGAGTTCCAGAAAAAGAAGAAGCGGGAACTTGACCTTGCGCGCGCCGCTGGAGCCAGTGCGGAAAGTAATGGAGCTACGCCCCGCCGCACGGGCGAAAAGGTCGGACGCAATGACGATTGCCCCTGTGGCTCAGGAAAAAAATACAAAAAGTGCCACGGCGCCGAGGTCTAAGTAGTCGCTGTACAAAAAGGCGGAACCGCCGTATCTGCGCTGGTTCCGCCAGCGGCTATGGATACCACGGTGGGCCGCCCCGGCTTAGAGTAAAGATGTGGGCTGGAAAAAGAGCGAGAATATATTGCGATTGAGTGGTTGGGCCAGAACTTCGGTGGCGGTGACGGTTGTTTTCTTTCTAACTGGGATGATGATGGCTCCAGGTAGCGTCCTTCTGGCGCAGACGACGAAGCGGACTGCTCATTCCAGCACCAAAAAGAAAGCGGCAGCAAAGACGGCTTCCTCTAAAAAGAGATCCACTTCGTCCGGAAAAAAGAAGACCTCAACCCGGGCCACAGGACGAAAGCCAAGTTCGAGCCACAAGACCAAGGGCAAAAAAGCTACTACCCGCAGGAAGCACCACGCGGGTCCCAAGGCGACCGCTCGGAGCATCAAGCTCACCAGCGCGTTCCGGGCTACGGAAAATTTGCGCCCCATGGCCCAGCAGTTGACCGCGACCCGTTCGGCTGCGGCCTACCGAGGCGTCGAGAGCTATGCCAGGTCGCATCCGGGCGAAGGCGCGGCCGCGGCATACCTCGCGCTGGGCCATGCATACATGCTTGACCATAAATACGACGAGGCGGCAAAGGCTTATGGTCAGGCTGCCCGGACCGGGAAGGCGCTGGACGATTATGCCGATTATCTCGGAGCACAGGCGTCCTTACAGGCCGGCCGTCCCGCGGACGCCGATGCCCTGCTCGACCGCTTCGCCGAACGACATCCGGAGAGCATCTTTAATACGGATGCACCGGTGCTGCTGGCGAACTCCTATTTGCAGCAGACCAATCCGCAGGCCGCACTAAAGATCTTGCTGCCGCTGGAAGAGACGCCGCAGGCATCGCATGTGGGCTTCCGATATACGCTCGGACGCGCGTACCAGATGTCGACCAACACCGCCAAAGCGGCGGCGATCTTTCGCGGCATCTACCTGAAGCAGCCCTTGAGCTTCGAAGCAGGACAGGCGCGCGCGCAGTTGCAGGCGATGGGAGTTCCGTTGACGGCGGCGGAGCGCAAGACTCACGCCGATCAGCTCTTCAACGCCAAGCACTATACCGAAGCAGGCGATGAGTACCACGCAATTGCGCGAGACAGCAATGGCCTGAGTGCCGCCGATCTCGATGCTCTGAAGATCTATTCCGCGGTATGCGATTTGAAGCTAAAGCACATTAGCCGCAAGGAAATAGAGCAGCTTCCGGAGACGACTGGCGACGGCGCCGCGCTGAAGCTGTACATGCTGGCGGAGCTGTCGCGTAATGAGGACAACGAGGCCGGCCACGACGCAATCATCGCGCAGATGATCCAACGCTTCCCCACCAGCCGCTGGCTCGAAGAGGCGCTCTACTCCGGCGGCAATATGTACCTGCTGAAGCACAACCCAAAGCAGGCCACGTATCACTACTCTCTGCTGGTGAAGATGTTCCCGCAGAGCATCTACGCCCCTTCGGCGCACTGGCGCGCGGCGTGGATGAACTACAGGCTCCGCAACTATGCCGAGGCGGCCCGGCTAATGGACGAGCAGATTCAGATGTATCCGGCGGGGGTCGAAGTTTCGACCGCGCTTTACTGGCGGGGCCGCATCTACGAGGACGAGGAGCACAACTTTGCCCAGGCGGTGAACTACTATCGCGTGCTGTCCACGACCTATACCAATTTCTACTACGCCGACCTCGCGAGACAGCGACTGAATGTGCTGCGTACCCAGGTTCCTGCCGCTCCATCTCCGGTGTTGAGCGCGGTGCCGGAACTGGATATTCCCGATCTGACCGGAGATCTGCCGGAGAACGAGCCGCACCTGATCAAAGCCCGGCTATTAGCCAATGCCGCGCTGAATGAGTACATCGGGCCGGAGATTCAGGCGAGTCCAACCTCAAACGAGTGGGGAGCGCTGGCCGAGGCAGAGATCTATGCCTCCTATGGGGAGTACACCCGGTCCGTGCAGTCCATGAAGCATAGCGGCATCTCCTTCTATTCGCTGCCAGTCGAGCAGGTGCCGTCGCTGTACTGGCACCTGCTGTTTCCGCAGCCCTATTGGTCCGATCTTGTGGCGGAATCGAAAAAGAATGGCCTCGATCCCTACTTTGTAGCATCGCTGATCCGGCAGGAGTCGGAGTTCAATGCGGGCGCGGTAAGCCGTGCGAATGCGTATGGATTGATGCAGCTGCTTCCGTCCGTCGGCAAGTCGATGGCGAAAAAAGAGAAGATCAGGCACTTCAAGACGAGCGATCTATTGAATGCCAGGGTAAACCTTGAGCTTGGCACGAAGAACCTGAAACAGGTGCTCGACAGGTTTGGCGGCCAGGCCGAGTATGCGCTCGCCGCCTACAATGCAGGCGATACCCCGGTACGGCGGTGGATGTCGAGCAACGATTACAAGGATATTCCGGAGTTTGTCGAGTCGATTCCCTATTCGGAGACGCGCGAATATGTTCAGGCGATCCTCAGGAACCGGGAGATGTACCGAGTCCTGTATCCCGGCAGCTAAATCGCTGTACTTTCCTGTAGAACTCTCTTCCGCACAGAACCGTTCTTTCCCGCCAGTGAAAGGACGATGAATTTTCATTGACGATTTACCGGGCGAGGAATAGATACACTGTCAATGGTGTGCATCCAAGGGAGTATCGATGCCAAAAGTGTGAAAGGGTGGTATGAGCTTGGAAAAGGTTTTGATTGTTGAAGATGAGGTTCATGCACGAACCGGCCTGACGGAGTTGATCGAGAGCTGGGGTTACAGGGCGGAGTGCGCCGCAGACGGCATGGAGGGCCTGGAGCGCGCGGTGGAGTGGGCTCCGGCGATTGTGGTGACCGACCTGAAGATGCCCCGGATGGACGGCATGGAACTGCTGAATCGGATCGGCGAACTGCCGCAGCGGATTGCGGTGGTGATGCTGACGGCGCAGGGCTCGATTGAGTCGGCTGTCGAAGCGATGCGAATGGGGGCCTACGACTATATCCCGAAGCCGGTCGATCCGGTACGGCTGAAGACGATCCTCCATAATGCGACGCGGCAGCGCGAGGCGGATGTCGAGCTGGAAGTCACTCGGCGGCAGTTGCGAGATACCGGTGTGCTCGGGCCGCTGGTTGGATCCTCTCCGCAGATGAAAGAAATTTTCACGATGATCGAGCGGGTGGCTCCATCGAACGTCTCCGTGCTGGTAACGGGCGAGAGCGGTACCGGCAAGGAGCTGGTGGCACGGGCGCTACACGACCTGAGTTCGCGGCGGTTACGACCGTTCGTGGCGGTAAACTGCGCGGCCATTCCCGAGACGCTGATTGAGAGCGAGATCTTCGGCCACGAGAAGGGCGCGTTTACCGGCGCACTGGAACGTCGGGCCGGGTGCTTTGAGCTTGCGGAAGAAGGGACGCTGCTGCTCGATGAGATTGGCGAGATGCCAGCAGCTACGCAGGCAAAGCTGCTGCGGGTGCTTGAGGACAGGAAGCTGCGGCGGCTGGGGAGCAAGGTCGAGACGCCGGTGGATGTGCGCGTCGTCGCCGCCACCAATAAAGATCCGGAGAAGGCAGTCGCAAATGGAGAGCTGCGCGGAGACCTTTATTACCGGCTGAATGTCTTCAATATCCAGATGCCGCCGCTGCGGGAGCACTTGATGGATGTATCGGCGATTGCGGAGAAGATGATCGACGATATGAACGAGCGGCACCATTGCACCGTCGCTGGATTGAAGGACTCGCTGATGACCCGGATGGAGCAATATCAGTGGCCGGGAAATGTGCGCGAACTGCGGAATACGATCGAACGAGCCGTTATTTTAGCGGGTTCGGGGATGTTAGGCGTGGAGCATCTGCCGCCGCATTTTGGCGAGCCGGGATTCGCCCCTCCGCCCAGCCGTGTCGTCCGCAGTGCGGGCGTAGAGGCAGCAGATTCCGGTGCCTCGAGCGAGGTCCAGCGGTATCTGGAGGACAGGAACACTGTGCGGGTCGAGGTCGGCACGACCGTAGATGAGGCGGAACGGCAGTTGATCCTGAAGACGCTCTCGTCGACCCACAATAACAAGACCAAAGCGGCAGAGATTCTGGGGATCAGCTCGAAGACTCTGCAGAATAAGTTGAAGGAATACCAGAATGCGGCTGCGGTTGTGACGGAGTAGGGATGCGGCTGAAGACCAAGCTGGTGCTGTCGGCTACCGGACTGACGTTTGCCATCGTTCTGGTGCTGTCGGCGCTGTTTGTGAGCGAGTTGCTGCGGCAAAGAATCGAACAGACCGCCGCAGCAAACGATGTGCTTGCGCACGAGGTCTTACTGATGACCCGGCAGGCAGTGGAAACGGGCCTGCGAGCGAATCCCCCTGTGGACAGGACGGACGAGGCGCTCCATACGGCGGTAACGAATGCGCTTCAAAGTCAGGTAGCGCTCGCGGATGTGATGAGTGCCGTAGTGCGCTATTCGCCTACAGTCCAGGACGTGAGCGTGACGGACCCCGCAGGACTGACGCTGGTCAGCACCGACCCGGATGCGCTGAACCAGCGGGCCCCACCCCGGATGAGCCTGCAGAGCGTTCAGGCGGGTAGCGTCGGTTTGCAGATGAGGGTGGTGTTCGGCAAACCGCGTGTGCTGGACATTTCACAATCGCTTGAGCGTAATAGAAAACCATTTCTGATGGTCCATCTGGGGGTGCGGTCCAGCTTTTTGCGGGCTTCGTATGAGCCGTGGTTGACGGATGCGCTGATCTTTGCACTGCTTGCGGCGCTTGCCGCGATGATCGCCGCAGGTTTATTGGCGAACGTGGCGCTGCAACCGATTGAAGTCATCAGCAGGAAGCTGGAGAGCCTGACGCTTGCAAACCGTGGGACCGTACCGGAACTGCCGGAAAAAGGAGAAGGCAGCGACGCGGTCGTACGCGTGTCGAATACGATCGATCGGCTGGGACAACAGATTCGCAGCACCGAAGAGGGCTATACGGCCCTACAGGCAAACCTGACCCAAATGCTCGACACTTTGCGGGATGGCGTGCTGCTGTTCACCGCGGACCATCGGGCGGTCATGGTTTCAGATGCCGTGGCCTATTTTCTGGATACGCCGGAGAGTGACCTGGTTGGCAAACAGCTGGAAGAGATCTTCGAGCCGAACACCGCGCTGGGCGGGGCTGTGCTCGGGGCCTTCGCGAGTGGGGGGCAGGTAAGCGCGGAGAGTGTGACCCTGGAGGATGGACGGCAGGTGCAGATCTCTCTCGACCGCATCGACGATGGACTGGGTGGCCGCAACATGGGAACCCTGCTGACGCTGCGGGACACTGCGTCGGCGCTCCAACTGGAACAGGAGCTGGAGGTGGCGCGGCGGCTGGCGGCGATTGGCAGGTTAACTGCTGGTGTAGGGCATGAGGTGAAAAACCCGATCAATGCCATGGTGGTCCATTTGGAATTACTGAAGGGAAAACTCGCCGGTGGGGATGCTTCGGCCATTGCCGGAGCGCAGCGGCATGTGGATATTCTGGCCGGGGAGATGCAGCGGCTCGACCGCGTTGTGCAAACGCTTGCGGACTTTTCCCGGCCCATGGAACTACATCTGCGCGAACAGGACCTGCGGGAGGTGGTGCAGGCGGTTACGGAATTGACCGCAGTGGAGATGCACGAGAACGGAGTGCAGGTACTTGTAGACGCCCCCGCCGAACCGCTCATGGTGCGGGTCGATGCGGAGTTGATGCGGCAGGGGTTGCTCAACCTGATGCTTAACGGGATGCAGGCGATGCCATCCGGAGGTAAGATGCGGGTGACGATACGCCGCGAGCATCCGTTTGCCGTCGTAGAGGTAGCGGATGAAGGGGAAGGTATACCACCAGAGCTATTACCGCGTATCTTCGAACTATACTTCACGACTAAAGCGAAGGGCAGTGGCATTGGACTCGCTATGACGTACCGCATCCTGCAGATGCATGGCGGAGCGATGGGCGTGCGATCCAATGCCGACAGCAGTTCGCCGCAGCGAGGAACAATATTTACACTGCGGCTGCCCGTTGCGACGGGAGCAGGAGTGGAAGGCCGCAAGACCTTTGCGGCTGGAGCCAGTCATAGGGGAACGGGAGAGCGCGTTTGAACGTGTACGGAGATATGACGCGAAGGCTGGCAATGGCAACGGCGTGCGCCGGGTTGGCGTGCGGATTGACCGGATGTATGCATAAACGGCCAAAAGTTCCAGTGCTGCCGGCAGTGCTGGCGCCCGTGCCGTTGGAGAACCCGCCTGCGCCGGAAAAGCAGCCGGTACTCCAGGCTCCCAGGGTGGAGTTGCCGCCTACGCCCGTGGCTGAGGCGGCTGCATCTCCCAGACGGGAGCGGAGACGCCCTGTGCAGAAAGCAGTCGTTACGCCCGCCCCAGCCGATGAAGCCGCGGAGCCCCAGCCGATGACGGATGAAGCAGCTATCGGCGAGTTGACGGCAGGGGGAGCGGCGGACCCTCAGGCCCAGCAGGAAGCAAGAGATTTGATCGCCTCGATTGAAAAACGATTAAACGCATTGCCCTCCCAGACGGTGAAGAAGCAAAGATCTCAGATCAGTAAAATACGTAACTTCTGGTTGCAGGCGCAGGCCGCATTCAACTCGGGAGATGCCGAAGGTGCGAAGACGCTGGCAACGAAGGGAAAACTGCTCCTAGATGACCTGGAGAAGCAGGGCGGCGGGGCAGAGTAGCATTGGGGCGACTGAACTGTTAAAGCATTTCACCTTATCCGCCGGGTTTGCTCTACCCTTCTGCTGCATTTACTATGATGCAAGCGTCGGCTCTTAAGAGAAACGACCTGCTTTTCCCGCACCTTTCTGCACATGCCAACCATCCAATCTCCAGCAACGGAAGAGATCCATCCCGATGTGGCGCTTGTAGCGCGCGCCAAAGCGGGAGATCAAGCCGCCTTCGAGCAGCTTGTCAGGCAGTACGAGCGCCAGATCTTCCGGGTAGCGCAGCATATTACCCAAAATCGTGAAGACGCCGAAGACATTACGCAGGACGCATTTCTCAAGGCTTACGAGAAGCTCGACCAGTTTCAGGGAAACTCCAAGTTCTCAACTTGGCTTGTCCGCATTGCCGTCAACGAGAGCCTTATGCGGCTGCGCAAGCGCAAAACCAGCAAAACCGTCTCCATGGACGCCGACGT
>Ga0070658_10002205_pt1 | contig 16354 bp, 10 predicted proteins | sample KBSC13metaG_FD_64664 | JGI IMG/M metagenome (GOLD analysis project Ga0070658, IMG submission 64664) | Corn rhizosphere microbial communities from Kellogg Biological Station, Michigan, USA - KBS C1-3 metaG | ecosystem: Host-associated > Plants > Roots > Rhizosphere > Soil ...
AGGGGGCTACGAGGCCTTTCGCGGCTGCGGCCTCGTCATCGAGGCGGTCGTCGAGCGGCTGGAGGTGAAGCAGGCGCTGTTCAGCGCACTCGAGCAGGTCATGACCCCGGAGGCGGTCCTGGCGACGAACACATCATCGCTGTCGGTCGCCGCCATCGCTGGCGCGTGTGCACGACCGGGTCGCGTCCTGGGCATCCACTTCTTCAATCCGGCGCCAGTGATGCCGCTGGTCGAGATCGTGCCCGCCATCACGACGGAGCCTGCCGTCACCGATCGGGTGAAGTCACTGATCACGGGGTGGGGCAAGACCACCGTCGTCGCCACTGATACCCCGGGCTTCATCGTGAATCGTGTTGCGCGGCCCTTCTACGGGGAATCGCTGCGCCAGCTCGAGGAAGGCGTCGCCGATATCGCTACCATCGACTGGGCGATGCGTGAGCTCGGCGGGTTTCGCATGGGACCGTTCGAGCTGATGGACTTCATCGGCAATGATGTGAACTACGCCGTCACCCAGAGCGTCTTCGAGAGCTTCTTCTACGATCCACGCTACACGCCGGCGCTGACCCAGCGCCGCCTCGTGGAAGCTGGCCTGTACGGCCGCAAGCGCGATCGCGGCTACTATGACTATCGCGACGGCGCGGCTCGCCCCGAGCCGACGAGGGACGAGGCGCTCGGTCGCGCGATCCTCGATCGCACCCTCGCGATGCTCGTGAACGAGGCGGTGGATGCCGTGCACCGCCGCGTCGCTTCACCGGACGACATCGAGACGGCGATGACGCGCGGAGTGAACTACCCGCGCGGGCTGCTCGCCTGGGGCGACGCGATCGGTCCGGCCACGATCCTGCATCAGCTCGAGGCACTGCAGGAGGAGTATGGCGAGGATCGCTATCGCCCGAGCGTACTGCTGCGCCGGCGCGTGCGCGAGCGAAGACCGTTGCTGTCATGACGAGCGAGAGCGACGAGCAGGCCCTGGCTGACGCCGTGGTGGCGGGCATGCTGGCGAAGGATGCGTTCAGCCAGTGGCTGGGCGTGGAGCTCGTCACGATCCGCCCGCGCGCCTGCTCGCTCCGCATGCGCGTCCGCGCCGACATGGTGAACGGTTTCGGCGTCTCGCACGGTGGGATCGTCTACTCGCTCGCCGACAGCGCCCTCGCCTTCGCGTCGAACACCAACGGCCACGTCACCGTCAGCGTGGACAATACCATCTCCTATCCCGCACCGGTGCAGGTCGGTGACGACCTCATCGCCGTGGCCGAAGAGGAAACCGCCGGCGCGCGGCTCGGATTCTATCGCGTGACCGTCGCGCGGCAGGACGGCACCGTCGTCGGGTTGCTGCACGCCACCGTGTACCGCACGCCGCAGAAGCACGAAGTCTGATGACCCTGGGACAATGAGCACTGACGCATACATCCTCGATGGTGTTCGCACCGCCGTCGGCAACATCGGCGGACAGCTCAGCGAGCTGCGCGCCGACGACATGGCGGCACACGTCATCGCGCGGCTCCTCGAGCGCCATCCGACGCTCGATCCGGCACGCGTGACCGACGTCATCCTGGGGTGCGCCAACCAGGCGGGCGAGGACAACCGCAACGTCGCACGGATGGCGCTGCTGCTCGCTGGCATGCCGGTGACGGTGCCTGGCGAGACGGTGAACCGTCTCTGCGCGTCGGGCATGAGCGCTGTCGCCAACGCTGCCCGCTCGGTGAAGCTCGGCGAGGGCGACTTCTATGTCGCGGGCGGCGTGGAGAACATGACTCGCGCGCCATACGTGATGAGCAAGTCCTCGAAGCCATTCGGCCGCGACGTTGAACTCTTCGACACGAGTCTCGGCTGGCGGTTCATCAATCCGCGCCTGAAGGAGAGGTACGGTGTGGACTCGATGGGACAGACGGCGGAGAACGTGGCCGAGCAGTACGGCGTGAGCCGAAAGGACCAGGACGCGTTCTCCGTGCGCTCACAGCGCAAGGCGGCGACCGCGCGGACGCGCGGGCGGTTCATCGAGGAGATCGTCGCGATCGAGATTCCGCAGCGGAAGGGCGAACCGAAGCGCGTGGACGCTGACGAGTTCATCCGCCCCGACACCACCGAGGAAGCGCTGGCCAAGCTGCGCTGCGTTTTCCGGACGGACGGCAAGGGTTCGGTGACGGCGGGGAACTCGTCAGGGCTGAACGACGGCGCAGCCGCATTGCTCGTCGCCTCGGAGCGCGGCGCGAAGGAGCTGAATGCCACTCCGCTGGCACGCATCGTCGCGACCGCGGTGGCCGGCGTCGAGCCACGCTTCATGGGGATCGGCCCCGTGCCCGCCACCCAGCGCGTGCTCGAGCAGGCCGGTCTCTCGATCGACGACATGGACGTCATCGAGCTGAATGAGGCGTTCGCCGCGCAGTCGCTGGCCGTATTGCGCGACCTCGGCATCGCCGACGACGATCCGCGCGTGAATCCCAATGGTGGCGCGATCGCCCTCGGCCACCCACTCGGCATGAGCGGAGCGCGACTGCTGCTCACGGCCTCGCGCGAGCTCGTGAACACGAAGAAGCGCTACGCCCTCGCGACGATGTGCATCGGTGTGGGGCAGGGAATGGCGACGATCCTGGAACGGGTCTGATGATGCGGAAGTAGAATGGCCAACATCTTCTCCTTCGACGGATTCATCCCCGTGGTGCACGAGAGCGCGTTCATCCATCCGAACGCCACCATCACCGGGAACGTCGTCATCGGCCGCGACGTATATGTAGGGCCGGGCGCGGCAATTCGTGGCGACTGGGGCGGCGTGGTCATCGAGGATGGCTGCAATGTCCAGGAAGGGTGCGTCATCCACATGTTCCCCGGTGTGACCGTCGTGCTGGAGACCAGCGCTCACATCGGGCATGGCGCCGTGGTGCACGGAGCGCGCATCGGCGAGAACGCATTGATCGGCATGAACGCGGTAGTGATGGACAACGCCATCATCGGTGCAGGGTGCGTCGTGGGAGCACTGTGCTTCGTGCCATCGAGGATGCAGATCCCGCCGCGGAAAGTCGTCGTGGGCAACCCGGCGAAGATCGTCAAGGACGTGAGCGACGAGATGCTGGCGTGGAAGACGAAGGGCACGGCGCTCTATCAGGCGCTGCCCGAGCAGTTGTACGCCACGCTGAAACCAGTGGAACCGTTGCGCGAACTGCCTGCCGAACGACGGACGCAGGAGCACAGCTACCGTACCTGGGGAGAGACGAGATCGTGATTCGCCTGCAGAGCTACGCGAACGGGGAATGGGTGAATGGCGCGGGTACGGGAACCGTGCTCCGAAACGCCGTCACGGGCGACGAGGTTGCGGTCGCGTCGAGCGAGGGGCTCGACTTCAACGCGATGCTGGAATACGGCCGAAACGTCGGCGGTCCCGTGTTGCGTGCCCTCACTTTTCATCAGCGCGCTCGGATCCTCAAGGCGCTCGCGCAGCATCTCACCGCGCGGAAGGAGGACTTCTACCGGATCTCCGCCTGGACCGGCGCGACGAAGGCCGACTCGTGGATCGACATCGACGGCGGAATCGGCACGCTGTTCGCTTACGGCAGCCGTGGCCGGCGCGAATTTCCCGATGAGAGCTTCTATGTAGACGGCGGTCCCGAGGCGTTGAGCAAGGGCGGAACGTTCATCGGTCGTCACATCTGCGTACCGCTGGAAGGTGTCGCCGTACAGATCAACGCCTTCAACTTCCCGGTGTGGGGGATGCTCGAGAAGTTCTCGACGTCCTTCCTCGCCGGCGTGCCCACCATCGCCAAGCCGGCCACCGTTACCGCATTCCTCGCCGAAGCCGTTGCGAAGGCGATGATCGAGTCGAAGCTGCTGCCTGAGGGCACGTTCCAGTTCATTGCTGGCAGTACGGGGGACCTCCTCGAGCATCTCACCTGCCAGGATGCCGTTGCTTTTACCGGCTCGGCGTCCACAGGGCTGATGCTGCGCAGCAGCAAGGTGATCCTCGAGAACAACGTCCGCTTCAACCAGGAAGCCGACTCGCTCAACTTTTCCATGCTCGGTCCCGATGCCGAGCCGGGCACCGAGGAGTTCGACCTCTTCGTCAAGGAAGTGACGAGGGAGATGACGGTCAAAGCGGGGCAGAAGTGCACCGCCATCCGCCGCACGCTCGTGCCGAGCGCATACGTCGACGCCGTGTCGGCGGCGCTGAGCAAGCGTCTCGGCGGCGTGAAGGTCGGCGATCCACAGGTGGAAGGCGTGCGCATGGGCCCCCTCGCCGGCCGCGCGCAGGTGAAGGAAGTGAGCACCAGCGCCGAGAAGTTGCGGGCGGCGGCGGAGCTCGTGTTCGGCGGTCCTGGCACGCTGGACGTCGTGGGTGCCGATCCGGAGAAGGGTGCGTTCTATCCCACGACCCTGCTGTACAGCGATCGTCCCTTCGAGCGCACCGCCCCGCACGACGTGGAGGCGTTCGGGCCCGTGAACACGATCATGCCGTACGACAGCGTGGACGAGGCCATCGCTCTGGCGAAGCTCGGCAAGGGCAGTCTCGTCGGCTCACTGTTCACCGCGCGCGACGACGTGGCGCGCGATCTCGCGCTCGGCACCGCTGCCTACCACGGCAGGCTCATGCTGGTAAATCGCTTCAGCGCGAAGGAATCAACGGGCCATGGCTCGCCGATGCCGCACCTCGTGCACGGCGGCCCCGGCCGGGCAGGCGGTGGTGAGGAGATGGGCGGGGTGCGCGGCGTGCTGCACTACATGCAGCGGACCGCGCTTCAGGGATCGCCGCAGACCGTATCGGCCGTGACGCGCGAGTGGAGCAAGGGCGCCGACGAGCACCTCGACCGCGTGCATCCATTCCGGAAGTACTTCGACGAGCTCGAGGTGGGAGAAACGCTCCTCACCCACCGCCGCACGGTCACCGAGAGCGACGTCGTGAACTTCGCCGGTATTTCCGGCGACTTCTTCTACGCGCACATGGACGACGTTGCCGCGCGCGATTCGCTGTTCGAGAAGCGGGTCGCGCACGGATACTTCGTGCTATCGGCGGCGGCGGGACTGTTCGTCGATCCCGCGCCCGGTCCTGTCCTGGCGAACTACGGACTCGAAGGGCTGCGGTTCGTGAAGCCCGTCTACATCGGCGACACGATCCGTGCGCGCCTCACCTGCAAGCAGAAGACGGCCAAGGAGGATCGCGAGGGCCAGATCCCGCAGGGCGTCGTGCACTGGGATGTCGAAGTGCTCAACCAGGACGACGAGCCGGTTGCCGTGTACACCATCCTCACGCTGGTCCGCCGCCAACCGGCTGCATCTCACCCGTAGCCAGACACTCATCGTGCATCTTCGCTCCTTTGCCGCCGCACTTCTCCTTCCCGCACTCGCCCTCGGCGCCCACGCAGGCGTCGCCGAAACGCCCACGCCGCTCGCCGAGCAGGCGCCCGTCGCCTGGCAGATCGACCCCGTGCACTCCGGCGTCACCTTCCGCATCCGCCACTTCGTGACCAGGGTGCGGGGCAAGTTCACCGACTTTCGTGGTACCATCACTGCCGATCCGCAGGGGTGGCAGGACGCCGCAATCGACGTCGAGATCCGGACTGCCAGCATCAGCACCGACAACGAGAAGCGCGACAACCACCTCCGGTCGTCCGACTTCTTCGCTGCCGACAGCTTCCCGACCATCACCTTCCGTAGCACCCGCATCGAGCGTCGCGGCGACGATGCGACGATCCATGGCACGCTGACGATGCGTGGCGTGACCAGGCCGGTGGTGCTGGACGGGCACTTCAATGGAGTGGTGCGCACTCCCGACGGGGAGCGGGTCGGCTTCGAGGCCACGACGAAGGTGGACCGGACCGCATTCGGGGTGACGTGGAACCGGGCGATGGAAGGGGGCGGGGCGATGCTGGGCGACGAGGTGGAGGTGGAGATCACGGTGGAGGCAGTGCGGACCACCCGCTGAGTCGCTCGCGGCACGTATGAAGGGCGTCGCCGGCATGCCGGCGACGCCCTTTTTGCATGTTCCGACCATCCATTGGGCGGTCGGCGCATGGTGCGCTGCATTGACAGCTTGATCCACGCGAGACAGTTTCGCGCACCTCGCTGGCATGAGCTCCTGGTTCGGCCCAGCCATGAAGTAAGCTGGAAACAAGATCAGCGAGGCCGTCGAACCTCAGGGCCGCCGCGTGTCCCAACTCGCTGTCGCAGCTCGGTGCACGTGGACGATCCCCACCATCTCCAACCCTTTCGTGCCTCTGGAGGCCCAGTGAGAAGGAATGTGCTCGCTCTGGTAGCCTGCGCGCTCACGGCGTTGCCGTTGGTCGCACAGGCTCAATCCCGAGAAGTGACGGGCCGCATCACGACAGCGGGAACCGCAACTCCCCTGCAGGATGCCACCGTCACCGTCATTGGACAGCAGGTGGCCGCCCGTACGAACGAGCGCGGTGAGTACCGACTCCGCGTTACAGGCGGCGACGTCACGTTGACGGCGCGGGCCCTGGGATACAAGCGACAGGAGCAACGCGTCCCAGCCTCGTCGCAGACGGCCAATTTCGTGCTCGAGCGCGACGTGCTTCAGCTCGAGGGCATGACGATCACCGGCGCCGCCACCGCGGTGGACCGCCGCAACGCGGGCGTCGCGGTCGTGAGCGTGAGCGGTGAGGATATCTCGCGCGTGCCCGCGCCTTCGCTGGAGAGCGCGATGCAGGGCAAGGTGGTCGGTGCGCAGATCAGCATGAACAACGGTGCGCCAGGCGGCGGTGGACAGATCCAGATCCGTAACGCCTCTTCGCTGCTCGGCCGCATCGATCCGCTCTACGTCGTGGACGGCGTCATCATCTCCAACGCCGTTCGCTCCAACGGGCTCTCGACCATCACCGGCTCGCTCAATGCCGGCGAAGAGAACGGGACCAACCGCCTTGCGGACATCAATCCGAACGACATAGCGAACGTCGAGATCCTGAAGGGGGCGGCCGCGTCGGCCATCTACGGGTCCCAGGCCACCAACGGCGTCGTCGTCATCACCACAAAGCGTGGCCGCTCGGGCAGCACGCAGGTGAACCTGGCGCAGCGGGTCGGCATGTCGCAGATGATCCGCAAGCTCGGGTCCCGGCACTTCACCAGCGTGGACCAGGCATTGAGCACCACGAAGTCCGCCTCGACGCGCGCTGCCATCAACGCGGCGTTCGCGAATGGCGTCCCCGCCTACCAGGACTACCAAGGCCAGCTCTTCGGCGAGACTGCGCCGACGCTGGAGACCATCGCCTCGGTGAGCGGCGGCAGCGACAACACCAAGTTCTATGTCTCAGCCGATGACAAGCAGGAGAAGGGCATCGCGCGTAACACGGGTGCGCGTCGCCAGTCCATGCGCTTCAACCTCGATCAGTCCCTCGGTGCGAAGCTGACGGCGCAGCTTGGCGGAACGATCATCCGCTCATTCTCGCAGCGCGGCGTGTCGAACAACGACAACGCGCTGTCGAGCCCTCTCTACGCTTTCGCATACACGCCGGCGATCTTCCCGCTCGACCAGAAGGACGCGAACGGCCAGCACATGGACAACCCGGCAATCGGCTACGGGGCGTCGAACCCGTTCGACACGTTCGAGCGCCTGGTCAACAACGAAGACGTCTACCGCCAGATCGCCAACGCGCGCGTCAACTACAGCGTCTTCTCCACGGCGCAGAACGACCTCCAGCTCAGCTTCGTCGGCGGTGCCGACCGCTTCAGCAACGAAGGATACGACTATGGTCCGCCGGACCTGCAGTTCCTTCGCTTCGGCACTCCGCAGGGTGGTCTGTATCCTGGCGTCGCGATCCAGGGTAACGGCACGGGCCTGTTGACCAACGCCTCGCTCAACGCCGTCTGGACGTTCACGCCGAGCAATCGCTGGTTCTCGGCCACCACGTCGAGCGGCCTGCAGTCGGAGGATTCGCAGGGCAACGACTACACGATCACCGGCCGTGGCACGGTGCCAACGCTGACCAACGCGGCGGGGGCGGCGAACACTTCCGTCGCGCAGTCTCGCTCCATCATCCGCAACCGCGCCTTCTACGCCCAGGAGCAGATCCTGGCGTTCGACGACAAGTTTCTCCTCTCCGGTGCCATCCGTGGTGAGAAGAGCAGCGTCAACGGCGATGTGGACAAGATCTATTACTTCCCCCGTGGCCAGGTGTCGTACCGATTCGTCAACATGGTGCCGTTCGTGAACGAGCTGAAGCTGCGCGCATCGCTCGGCGAGTCCGGTAACCGTCCCGACTACGGGGCGCGATTCGTGACCCTCACCAACGCCGGGCTCATCGGAGGCCAGACAGGCCTCGTGCAGGCGGCGACGCTCGGCAATCCGGACATCCGCCCGGAGCGCATGCACGAAGCCGAGTACGGGCTCGACGCAGCCGGCCTCAACGACCGTGTCCGCTTCGAGGGCACGTACTACGACCGTCGCATCAAGGACCTTCTCGTCCGTGCCCAGCTCGCGCAATCCACGGGCGTGAACCAGCAGAACATCAACGGCGGCACGATGCAGTCCAAGGGCTACGAGCTGGCACTCACGCTCGTGCCGGTCGAGAGCAACGGCGACGGCGTGAACTGGACGTCGCGCACCACGTGGTACCAGAGCTCCACGAAGATCCTCAGCTTCGTAGAGGGCATCCGCCCATTCACCACTGGAACGGCCGCGGGTGGCTTTGGCAACGCGTATGGCCGCCTGCGCTATGCGCCCGGCTATTCCGTCTCCACCATCTGGGGCAATCAACCGCAGCCGGATGGCAGCGTTCGTCCGGACACGCCGCTCGGTGACGCCAACCCGCGTTACCTGATGAGCTTCGGGAACGACGTCACCTATGGAAACTTCTCGCTCAATACGGTGATCGACTACCGTCGCGGTGGCCTCGTGTCGAACATGACGTTGAACCTGTTCGACGAAGGGCAGAACACCTGGGACTACGACAAGCCGTCACCCGATCAGAGCGTCGGCGCCACGCTCGGCGAATACCGCTACAACCTCTGGGACGGCGGCAACAACACGGCCGCGTACCTCCAGGATGGCTCGTACACCAAGGTGCGCGAGGTCACGCTCGCCTACAACGTGCCGCAGCGCTTCGTCAGCAAGCTCGGCGCGATCAACGCCAAGTCGGCGCGCCTGAGCCTCAGCGGCCGCAATCTCTTCGTCATCTCGGCCTACAACGGTTTCGATCCCGAAGTGAACAACGGCGGCAACTTCGTCGCCCGCTTCGTCGATCTCGCGCCGTTCCCGCCGAGCCGCTCGTTCTTCCTGAGCCTCGACCTCGGGTTCTGAGCGATGACCACATCCACTGACTTCGTGCCTGCTCGCAGGCGCCTCTCGAGAGGACTGATGCGATTCAACCTGACGTGCGGTGTCGCCATCGCGGCGGCACTGACGCTGTCGGCGTGCCGGAACGAACTGACACTGCCGAACTACAACACGCCCACCGTCGAAGGACTGTCGGGCGACCAGGCCGGCCTCCAGCTCGCTGCTACCGGCATCCTGGTGAGTGAGCGGGACCAGTACGACAACTACATCACCGACGTCACGATTTTCGGACGCGAAGGGTACTACTACTTCCAGACCGACGCGCGCTACGTCACCGACTATCTCGTCGGCTCGGGCACCGGAGCGAACCGCAGGCTCTCGTCCACCGGCTTCGCGGCGGGAAACTGGTTCGCATACTTCCGCAACATGCGCAACGCGTTCAATCTCGTGAACGCGGTGGAGTCGTCCAGCCTCTCCGATCAACAGAAGGCGGCGACGCGGGGCTTCGCCAATACCATGCGCGCGCTCGACATGTGGTACGCGATCACGCTTCGCGACACGCTCGGGATGCCGGTGGAGATCAGGCCGAACCCGAACGATCAGGCGCCGTTCGTGTCACGGGACTCGGTCTACAAGACCATCTCGGCGATGCTCGATGGTGCGAAGGCGGACCTGACGGCGGCGGGAAGCATCGACTTCCCTTTCTCGCTGCACGAGGGATTCGCTGGCTTCGACAAGCCGGCGACGTTCCTGAAGTTCAATCGCGCCCTCGCCGCGCGCGTCCTGGCCTTCCGCGGCTCACTGGACTGCGGCAATGCCTGCTACACGCAGGCGCTCACGGCCGTCAGCGAGTCGTTCGCGACGGCGCCCGGCGTGGCCAGCTCGCTGTCCGACATGAATATCGGCGTGTATAACGTGTACTCCACCACGCCCGGCGACGGATTGAACGTGCTCAATTACGAGCAGGATGCCAACACCCTGGCGCATGCGAGCACGGTGAACGACGCGCAGAAACAGGTGGACGGCACCACGCCCGATGCCCGCGTCACGCGCAAGGTCGTTGCACTCGACGAGTCGGTGGCGGCGCCAGGCAAGGATGCCGGGATTCCGGCCCTCTACCGTTTCACCGTCTATCCCAGCAACACGACTCCGACGCCGATCATCCGGAATGAGGAGCTGATCCTCATCCGGGCCGAGGCGAACATCAAGCTCTCCAATACCGGAGCCGCGGCGACCGATATCAACAACGTCCGCGCGGTGTCGGGCAAGCTTCCGGCCCTTGCCGCTGCACCGACGATCGACGACCTGATCTACGAGCGTCGCATGTCGCTGCTGTTCGAGGGCTTCCGATGGATCGACGCACGCCGGTTCGGCAAGCTGAACACGCTGCCGCTGGACCTGCCGACCCATTTCGTCGCCAAGGTGGTCCCGATCCCGAAGGCGGAGTGCGACGCTCGCGTCAATCCGCCCAACGGCTGCTGATTCAGCCTGACTCTTGCGGCGAACGGCCGATGACCACACAGGTCATCGGCCGTTCGTCATCCGGGGATGCGTCGGTCAAGGGAGGACAACCATGATCATGCTTCGGCGATCGCTCGTGTGGCTGGTCGTTCTGGCCCTCGCAGCCTGCGCCTCGGCCGGCAGGCAGCCAGAGACCGGCTCGGCCAACGTCATCACCCGGAGCGAGCTGGATGCGGTCGGAAGCCTCAGCACGTATGACGCGGTTCAACGACTACGGCCGGTGTTCCTGCGCGACCGGGGTCCGACCAGCCTGCTGAGCGCCGGCGCCCGCACACGGCCAGCTGTGTTCATTGACATGACGGAGTACGGGGAGCTGGAATCGCTCCGCGCCCTCCCCGCGTCGCACGTGCAGGAGGTGCGCTTCTATCCTGGCTCGCAGGCGACCACGAAGTTCGGAAGCACCTACGGCGCCGGGGTGGTCCAGGTCACGATGCGGGTCCAATAGCGGCCTCCGCTCAGGTCGGCAGCATCCCGCTGGCCCCCGGAAGTGACGGAATGGAGAAAGGCGAGGTCTGGGCTGTCTTGAGGGCTTAGGCCGTCCACCATTCCCACGCGGCCTCCCGCACGCCCCGTCCGTCCGGGTCCCTCCCGGACGCGCGAGGCAGGTTTTACACCGCAGCCCACCCACGAGCACATTGCGAGTCGCCACCCGACCCGACTCGTCCCCGTTCCGCAGTCACAACCGCCACAACATCGGAGGAGCAGTGAAGATCCGCACTGTCATTCTGGGTGCGCTCGCCGTCCTGACCGCGAGTGCGGCCCAGGCACAGCAGCGCCGCATCACAGGACGTGTCACCGGAGAGGGCGGGGCGTCAGAGCCGCTGTCCGGTGCCTCGGTCACAGTCGTTGGAACCACCATCGGCTCCTACACGGGCCCCGATGGCCGCTTCTCCGTTACCGTGCCCTCCACCGGGACCGTGACCCTCCGGGCCCGGCGCATCGGGTACACCCAGAAGTCCGTGACCGTCCCGGCCGGCCAGAACGAGATCGACATCGCGCTGGTGCGCGACGTCCTCCAGCTCGAGGCGCAGGTCGTGACTGGCACCGCCACGGCGGTATCGAGTCAGAACGCGGCGAATGCGGTCTCGGTGGTCAGCGGCGAGCAGCTCACCCGCGTCGCGGCACCGACGATCGACAACGCGCTTCAGGGGAAGGTTGCCGGCGCCATCGTGTCGCAGAACTCCGGCGCGCCGGGCGGCGGCACCCAGATCCAGCTCCGCGGCGTGTCCACCATCCTCGGCAACTACAGCCCGCTGTATGTCGTTGACGGCGTGATCGTGAACAACAACTCGATCAACAACGGCCTCAACGTCATCTCCGGCGCGGCGCGCGGAAACTACTCGTCCAGCCAGGACCAGTCGGTCAACCGCATCGCCGACCTGAACCCGAACGACATCGAGAGCATCCAGATCCTCAAGGGCCCCTCGGCGTCGTCCATCTACGGGTCGAAGGGCACGAACGGCGTCATCATCATCACCACCAAGCAGGGACGCGCCGGCCAGACCAACGTCGACTTCACCCAGCGCCTTGGCCGCTCCACGCTGGCCAAGAAGCTCGGCACCCGGTGCTTCACCTCCGGCAGCGAATACTCCGACTGGGCTGCGAACGTCCTCGGTGACACGGCGGTCGCGAAGCGTGCCGCGAATGCCGCGACGTACAACGCTGCGGCGGTGAAGTGCCACGACTACGAGGACGAGTTCTACTCGAACGACCAGCTCGCGTACGAGTCGATTGCCTCGGTCCGCGGCGGCAACCAGAGCGGAACGACCTACTTCATCTCCGGGCTGGCCAAGCAGGACAACGGCCTGGCGCCGAACGACTACTACAAGAAGCAGTCGCTGCGCGTGAACGTCGGCCAGACCATCGGCTCGCGCCTGCACCTGAACGCCAACAGCGAGTTGCTGCATTCCATCACGCAGCGCGGCGTGAGCGGCAACGACAACAACGGCATCAGCCCAGGCAACATCTTCGCCAGCACGCCGTCATTCATGGAGCTGCGCCGCAACTCCGACGGCACTTTCCCGGTGAATCCGTCGCCGCTGCTGCCGGGCTCGAACCCGTTCCAGAACGCCGACATCATCAAGACCCCGGAGAGCGTCTTCCGCCTCCTTGGCAGCGCGACGGGCACCTTCAACGCCTACTCGGCCGAGCGTCAGACGGTGGACCTCACCCTGACGGGCGGCATCGACAGCTACGCCGACAACGCCAAGATCGTCTCGCCCGCCTACGGCTACACCGAGGCGGCGGCGCAGGGCGCGCTCGCCGGCACGCTGTTCAACAGCGACGCGAACTTCGTCAACGCCAACCTGAATGGGTCGGTCGTGCACCGGCTCGTGATGCCGGTCTTCACGGCGCAGACCTCGGCTGGTTTCCGGCAGGAGCGCCGTCAGTACACGATCACCCAGATCACCGGCCGCGGCGTCATCTTCCCCACGGTCACGAGCGTTTCGCAGGCCGCGCAGACCTTCCCGAACCAGAACCAGGATCTCGTGAAGGACTTCGCCTACTACGCGCAGGAGGAGTTCTTCACCCTGCAGGACCGCCTCCTGCTCACCGCCGGCGTCAACGCCGAGCGTTCGAGCAACAACGGCGATCAGCGGAAGTTCTACACCTACCCGAAGTTCTCGGCCTCGTATCGCGTGCCGATGCTTCCGTCGTTCGTCAACGAGCTCAAGACGCGACTTGCCTACGGCATGGCGGGCAATCAGCCCACGGGCGGCCGCAACACCTTCCTCACCACGCTCCTCTACGAGGGTGTGACCGGCGCTCGGTCGTCGACGATCAAGGGCGCTGAGAACATTCGCCCCGAGAAGGCGACGGAGCTGGAAGGTGGCTTCGACCTGACCGTGTTGAACTCGCGGGTGCGATTCAGCGCCACGATGTACCGCAAGCAGATCGACGACCTGCTCCTCCAGGCGGCGGTCGCGCCGTCCACCGGCTTCACGTCGCAGTACATCAATGGGGGCCAGATCGTGAACCGTGGCACCGAGCTCGAGCTCGATGCCACGCCGATCGATCGCAAGGAGTTCACGTGGGTGTCCAACACCACCTTCTCGCAGGAGCGGGGCAAGGTGACGTCGCTGCCGGCGGGCGTGAATCCGTTCATTCCGGCCAGTGGCTCGTTCGGGACTTCGTTCGGCAACGCGTGGATCCAGCCTGGCCAGTCGACGACGGTAATCCAGTCGTACCAGGGCTGCAACATCGCCCTGCCTGCCAGCGGCGTGTGTCCGACGGCGCAGCGCACCATCGCCCTCGTCGGTGATGCGAACCCGGATTACACGATGGGCTTCAACAACTCCTTCACCTTCGGCCGCGCACGGCTGACCGGACTGTTGGAGTGGCGGAAGGGTGGCGACGTCGTGAACCTCACCAACAACTACTTCGACGGCTACAACCTCGCCGCCGATACGCTCACCTCGCAGATCCGCTATAAGACGTGGCGCACCGGCCAGCCGGTGTACGTCGAGAATGCCGGCTTCGTCAAGCTGCGTGAGATCACGCTCGGCTACGATCTCCCAGCCTCGCTGACGCAGAACCTTCTGCGCGGTGCGTTGCAAAGCGCCCGCCTCGAGCTCTCCGGCCGCAACCTGAAGACGTGGACGAAGTACAGCGGCTACGATCCGGAAGTGTCGAACTTCAGCAACCAGCCCCTTGGGCGCATGCAGGACGTGACGCCGTATCCGCCGTCGCGCCAGTTCCTCTTCTCGATCATTACCTCCTTCTAGTCGACGGTGACCATTCATATGAGGAAGTACACAACGGCACTCACCGCCGGCCTGATCATGGCTGCGGCGTGCAAGGACAACCCGGTGGTCCCGCCGGTGGACTCACCGACGACCAATGCCGTGAGCGGTCAGCTCACGGCGGCAGGGGTGAAGACGCTCGCGCTTGGCGTGCTGGCGAACGACCGCAACCTCGTGAGCGAGCTCTCGTACTCCAAGCTTCCCGAGATCTATGCGCGCGACATGTACCGCATCGATCCCAACGAGCCGCGCTACGTCACGGAGACACTCGGCGGCTCGGCGGACCCGGGTGGCTTCTCCGGGAGTGGCGGATGGACGAATGGCTACGTGACCATCCGTGCGGCCAACACGTTGTTGGCAGCGCTGCCGAACACGCCGGAGACGCAACTGAGCGTGACACAGCGTCAGGTCGTCGCGGGACTGGTACAGACCTTCAAGGCGCTGGACTACTATCGCCTGCTCGAGCTCCGCGACACGCTCGGTGTGGCCCAGCAGCCGGACAATGATCCGAACACGGTCGGCCCCATCGTCTGCAAGGCGAAGGCGCTCGACTACATCGCGGCTCTCCTCGATTCGGCGAACACCACGCTCGCCGGGGCGGGAACTGCCTCGCTGCCGTTCACGCCTCCCACTGGATTCACGAAGTTCGGGCGTGATTACAGCAAGGCAGCCAATCTCGTGCTGTTCAATCGCGGCCTGAAGGGCAAGGTTGACGTCTACCGCGGACTGCAGCACCAGTCCCCGACGGCTGGCGCCTTCACCCAGGCCATCGCGGAGCTGAGCACGGCGCTTGGCACCGCGACGCCGGGTGGCGTGCCCGCGTCGCAGTTCAAGACGGGCCTTTACCACACCTTCGTCGCCGGCGGCACGGAGAACGCCCCAAACCCGCTCTCCGACTCGCGCATCGGCGTGAACCCGAAGGCGCAGGCAGCGCTGCAGGCTGGCGACGCGCGCGCCTCGAAGATCATTCCGCTCGCGAAAGCCATCTCGGGCAGCGGCATCAGCACGAGCGTCACCTACGTAGGATCCGACGCCGGCAACGCGGCGAACCTCACGAACCCGATCGCGATCCTGCGCGACGAGGAGCTCGTGCTGCTTCGCGCTCAGGCCTACTTCGAGGCGGGTCAGCCGCTCAATGGACTCGCCGACCTGAACTCGGTGCGCACCACTTATGGTCTCTCCGCGCTCACTTTGGCGGACGTTCCGACGCTGGCCGCGCAGCGCGATGCACTGCTGTACGAGAAGCGGTACTCGCTCTTCTTCGAGGGCCCGCAGCGCCTCGTGGACCTGCGGGCGTACGGTCTGCTCAAGGCGGGCATCACGACTCCCGAGTTGTCAAGCGATCCGTTCAACACCGCGATCCCGATCCCGAAGACCGAGGCCGACGCACGCGGCGGCCGCGACAAGCTGACCCCGACCTGCTCGTAAGGTCGAAGGGTTGATCGAGGGCACGGCGGAGTGACTCCGCCGTGCCCTCGTGCTTTCCCGGTCCTGGCCTCTGGTGCGCCGGAGGGCGAGCCCGCATGTTCGAGACCTCCACAGCGAGGAGTGGTGAGCCATGCGCCCATTCGCACGTTGGTCGGCACTGGTCCTGATCCTGGTGGCATGTGTCCGTCAGCCGCCCGAACAGTCGGCACCCGCGTCGAGCGGGGAGGTCATCACCGAGGCCGAGATCGCACAGTCCCAGGCCGTCACTGCATACGATGCGGTGCAGAAGTTGCGCGCCAACTTCTTCAGCAACCGCGGTCGAACCACCATCCTCGGCGATACGTCACCGTTGCCCGTCGTCTACCTCGACGGTGTCGAGTACGGCCCCATGACGTCCCTGCAGAACATCCCCGCTGCTCACGTCGCCTCCATCCGGATGTATCGG
>Ga0070658_10002207_pt1 | contig 16347 bp, 17 predicted proteins | sample KBSC13metaG_FD_64664 | JGI IMG/M metagenome (GOLD analysis project Ga0070658, IMG submission 64664) | Corn rhizosphere microbial communities from Kellogg Biological Station, Michigan, USA - KBS C1-3 metaG | ecosystem: Host-associated > Plants > Roots > Rhizosphere > Soil ...
CCCGAAAACCTGCTCACGTCCTCATTCGCCACCTACGTCGCCACCTTCTCGGGCAACAAGGCGCTCTCACCCAACCAGGGGGCGTGCGTCGTCTTCCAATGGGTGTCGGACACCAAATCCTGTGACATCATCTATCAGACCGGCCTGAGCGCGCTGCTCGGCTTTAACGAGGTCACCTCCGGCAACGGCGGATCGACTTGGTCGTCGTCGCTCACGGGGTCGCTCAACTGTGCCATCTACGGCACCGTCACCACGCCCGATCCGGTGGCTTATCTGTATTACTACACGGGGATGCGCGTCGTGCTGCGCACCAGCAGCGATTCCACCTGCCGTATTGCCACGACGGTGCGCATGCTCAACGAACCACAGGTGAGCGGATGAACGTCCGGCGCCGCACTCGCTTAACCGCCTCGGCCGACGGCTTCACGCTCGTCGAAGCGGTGCTCTGCGTGCTGCTGGTGGCCGTCGCCGCGGCGACGGCGATGACGGTCGTGCGGGAATCGGCGAAGATTCAGTTCCGCACCAGCGAACTATCGACCGCCCGCCTGCTCGCCGACGGACTGATGGCCGACATCACGTCGCTGGCGTACCAGGATCCGGTCTACATCACCGTCAACCCCGGCACCGAGTCCGGCGAAACCTCGAGCTCGAAAACCAACTACGACGACGTCGATGATTACAACGGCTGGAACGAATCGCCCCCCAAGGACCGCGACGGCAACACCCTCAGCGGCTACACCGGCTGGAAACGCACCGCCACGGTCGAATGGGTCAGCCCGACGGCCCCCGCCGGCACGGCGTCGAGCTCGGAAACGGGGCTGAAACGCATCACCGTGAACGTCTATCACAATAACGTGCTGGTCCTGACGCGCGTGGCGCTGCGCGCGAACGTGCCGCTGATGAACGGGTGACGCATGATGCAGGCCGGAGATTTACGATTTTTACCCCTCCCCCTCCGGGGGAGGTTGGGTGGGGGCGGCGGAGCGTCCGAAGGCAATCGATCGCGTTTTCACGCTTCCCGCCCCCACCTGACCTCCCCCCGAGGGGGAGGGATAAGAAAGATCCGCCGCCGCGGCGCGGCGTATTTTGCGATGCTGTCGCTGTGCCTGCTGGTGGGCATTCTGTGCGTCGGCGGCGTGATGGCATGGCGGGCGCAGCTGCGCAGCGTCAACCTCGACAACGATTCGGCCGACGCGCGGGCGTACGCGATGGCCGCCATCGAAATGGGCCGGCTGGCGATCAGCCAGGACGACAACTGGCGGGTCACGCACAAGAACGACGCCGGCAACAACTGGTTCACCGCCCGGGCGATCGGCCGCGGGACGTGCGACTTGAACGTGACGAATCCCCTCGGCGCCCTCGATAATGCCGCGGCCGACCCGGTCGTGATGACCGGCACCGGGTACGCCGGCAACGCCAGGCAGGTCGTCACCGTCACGCTGCTGGCGACGACGACGCCGTACACGTGCCTGAACAACGCCCTCACGTCTGGCTCCACGATCGCGTTCGGCAGCACCACCGTCAGCCCCAGCGGCTGCAGCATCGGCAGCAACGGCAACGTGTCGGCCAGCAACGGCGTGATCTACCCCGGCGTCACCGCCGTCGGCACGATCAGCGGCAATAACTTCCAAGGCGTCGTCACCCCGCAGGCCGCCGCCCAGACGCTGCCGGATTCGACCAAGGTGTTCGATTACTACAAGAGCAACGGCACGCAAATCCCCGTCGGCCAGCTTCCGACGACCAGCGGCAACCCGTCGCTGACCAACATCGTGCTCAGCCCAACGTCGAACCCGTACGGCCCGGCAAACCCGAAGGGGATCTACTACATTCAGTGCGGCAACAAGCCGATCGTCATCACCCAGTGCCGCATCGTCGGCACGGTGGTACTGCTCAGCAGCGCCGGCCTGACGATCCAGAACCAGGTGGTGTGGGATCCGGCCGTCCCCGATTACCCCTGCGCGCTGGTCCAGGGCAGCGTGACGCTCAACTGCGACAACAGCCAGTTAAAAGATGACGGCGGCAAAGGGTATAACTACAACCCGCCCGACGCGCCGTACCCGTATCCCGGCGGCACATCGGATACCACCTACAACTCGGCTTTTTCATCGTCCATCTCCGGCCTGCTGTACGCGACCGGCAACTTGACGGTAACCAAAGCGCCCACGGTCGGAATGATCACGGTCGCCGGCACGAGCACGCACAATGCCGATCTGACGCTGACGTACGACCCGACGATCCTGATCAACCCGCCGCCGGGCTTTGCCACGTACACGATGGTGCCGTCGCCGCAGTCGTACGGGCGGGTGACGCAGTAGAAGGCTGAAACCGTGTGATCGCGGGTCGCCCCTGTTAATCACCGCCGCGGGGGCGGGGGTGTAACGGCATATTTCGACGGCAGCGCCGCGAGCTCCGGATATTTGCGGATCAGATCGACTACCGGCGCCAGCGCCGTCGCGTCGGAGAAAGCCCGCGCGGCTTCGTCGGCGTGGCCGAGGCGATCGTGGGCCGCGGCGATCAGTGCCAGGGCTTCGGCGTACCGGTGGCCGAGGCCGCGGCGGAGGGCGTCGCGCTCGACTTCGAAGGACGCCAGTGCGTCGTCCGGGTGGCCGGTCTTCACGTCGCGGTAGAGCTCAACGAGGCGCACGCCCGCGTACAGGCGCGTGCCGTGCTCGGTCAGGCCGGCGGCCGGCTCGAGGTCGGCCAGCGGCACCATGGCGGGCTCGGGCGCGGGCTCGGCGGCTTCGTCCTCGTTCTCGAAATCCGCCGGCGGCTTCGGCTGGGGCGGCGGCAGGTCGGCCGGACGTTTTAGGCGCTGGCGCAGATCGGTAATCGCCCGGTCGGCGTCGAATAACCGGTCGGCCCGCAGCATCGCCATCGCCCGGGCGACGCGGACGACGTCGGCCCCCGGGCCGCCGAGGTGTTCGCGGTCGAGCAGTTCGTCATACAGTTGCAGGGCCTCGTCCTGCCGGTCGCTGCGGGCGAGCGCGGTGGCCAACAGGATCAGCGCCCGCAGCCGGCCTTCCGCGGTTCGCATCGGGCGCGAAAGCATTGCGATCAGCCCGCCCAACGCCGCGGCGATCTGCTTCAGGGCCAGGTTGTCTTCGAATTGCGATAACGTCTGCCGCTCGCGCGCGGCGCCCCCGGCGGCGGCGCGGACGACGAAGGAGATGGCGACCGTCACCCCGATGGCGAGCAGCGAGATCAACGTCTGCTCGCCGGCCGGCAGCCGGACGGCGGCGGCGGCGAAAACGCACATCCACGCCACCGGCACGAGCAGCCCGATCCGCCGCGAACCCGCGGACGGACGGCTCTGTTCCAGCAGCGCCCCCACGTCCAGGGCCGGTGGCGGGGGCGGCGGGGTTGGCAAGGTCGTGTGAATAATGCTTCCCGTTGTTGGACTTCTAGCGAACGCCCGGCTTATCATCCGCCCCTATAGCCATTTCGAGCGGCCGGGAACCGCCCGCAATCTGTAGGAGAACGTTATGCAATTGATCGAAGCGGTGATTAAGCCGCAGCGTCTGGACGATGTCAAAAACGCCCTCGGCGAAGTAGGCATCTTGGGAGCCACGGCCAGCGAAGTCAAAGGCTTCGGCCGCCAGGCCGGGCACACCGAGCGGTACCGCGGCGCGAAAATGGACATCGGCTTCGTGCCGAAGATCCTGCTCAGCGTGGCCGTGAAGGAAAGCGAAGTGCAGCTGGCGATCGACGCCATCATCAAGGCCGCCCGCACCGGCGAAGTCGGCGATGGGAAGATCTTCGTCACCCCGCTGACGACGGTTGTCCGCATCCGCACCGGCGAAAAGGACGAGTCGGCCCTGTAGGGCGTCCGTCCGAATCATCCGAAGCGATACAAAAGCCATCCGCAGGAGCGGGTGGCTTTTTTTTTCCCTTTTTGTTCATTGATCGAATCGGAAACGGGAATGATGCGGCAGATTTTCCTCTTTCCAATCCGGGGCATTTGGTGAAGATTTGCGGTCGACCGGTTTCAGCCGGCCCGACCGCATAGAATTGGGTTACACCCCCACCTTCCAAGGAGCAGACGCAATGTCCCTCAAATCCCTTATCGCCACCGGCACCAAACTCTGGCTCGATTCGATCGACCCGGACCTGGTGCGCAAAAACTACGCCGCCGGCGCCGTCGGCGCGACGAGCAACCCGATCATCGTCAGCGACCTGATCAAGACCGGCCGATTCGACGACCAGATGAGCGAGCTGTTCGAGAAAGGCCTGAGCGATCACGACGTCGCCTGGGCGATGAATAACAAGCTCGTCAGCGAGGCACAGGAAGTGTTCAAGCCGGTCTACGACAAGACCAAGGGCAACACGGGTTTCGTGAGCTTCGAGCTCGATCCGCTCCTGGAAGACATCGATAAGCCGATCCCGCACGCCGAGCGCGTGAAGCGATACATCGAACTCGGCAAGCACTACGGCCTCGCGAGCGGGGGCGTCGGCAACGTCGAAAACCGCATGATCAAGGTCCCCGCCACCCCGGCCGGCCTTGAAGCGCTCGAACCGCTGGCGGCCGCGGGGGTGAAGCTCAATGTGACGCTGATCTTCTCCGAACGGCAGTACAAGATCGCCCGCGAGAACATCTGGCGCGGCGCCCAGAAGCTGGCCGACAAGAGCCACTTCAAGAGCGTCTACTCGATCTTCGTCAGCCGCGTTGACGTGTACACCGAGAAGCACGTGCCGTCGCTGAGCAAGGAAGCGCAGGGCCTGGTCGGCATCGTGAACGTGAAGCGTTTGTGGGCCGACAACCAGCGCTGGTGGAAGGATAAAAATTTGCCCCTGGAGCAGGAAATCGTCTTCGCCAGCACCGGCGTAAAGAAGAAGGAAGACCCCGCCGACAAGTACGTCGCCGCCCTGGCCGGCAGCGACATCCAGACCAACCCGCCGGCGACGAATGACGCGGTCGAGAAGCTGAACAAGACCTACACCAAGCAGGTCGACAAGCTGCCACCGCAGGCGATCCTCGATGAGATCGATCAGAAGGTCGACCAGCAGAAGCTGGAAGAAACGCTGATGCAGGAAGGCCTGGAGAAGTTCGCCACCCCGCAGAAGGGTCTGATCCAGACGATCAAGGAGAAGCGCGCCAGCCTCGTCGGCGCGAAGTAACGCCGCGGCGGCGACAAAGGTCGGTACAATTATCGCTCCATGTGGAGGATTAATTGAAATTCCGAACCGGCGTTGCTTGCCTCGGCATGGTCTTATTTTTCACGACCTTCGGGCGCGCCGGCCGGCCGGCGCGCCCGCCTGTTTATGACGGCCCCGCCCTGCCGACGCCGCCACAGCAACACGCGGCGTGGGAGCGGCCGAAGACGAAACTTCCCGAGGCACTTCTCAACGCAACCGCCGACCTGTTCGACCAAGGCGTGGCCGACCCGCGCGGCGGCGAGTACCGCAGCGTGAAAATCCGCGTCGGCGACGTTTGGAACGGCGGCGGGGATGCCATGGAAACCCACGCCTGGGTACTGCCGTCGGCCGACAATACGAAAACGCGCTTCGCCGTCTGCTGGAACGGGCTGGTCTATCCGTGCGTGGAAGTCGGCGGGCCGGCAAAAATTGACCAGGACATCGCCGTCATCGCGCTTGCGAAGCAGGACCGTTTCTTCCGCCACGCCGTTCCCGAATCGAAAGCGGTTCTGGCGACCAGCCCGTCGATCCTGAAGCTTTGCCTGCTCCTGCGCGTCGGCCGGGCGGATCTGGCCGAGGCGATGGCGGGGACCGTTGGACCGCAATTGAGCGATGACCCCAACGGGCAGAAACAGCCCGACGATCCGTACCTGGCGCTGGCGCGGGATTGGTGCTGGTACGCCTTCGACCGCGCCGTCTGCTGCCACATGCGCGGCGACGACATCGTCAGCCGCGACACCGCCGCCCTGTTGACTTCGGCCCATGATGCCATCGAAGCTGCCGCGGCCAAACGGCAATACGTGCGGCCGCGCGTGATGGATCCGAAGAATTGGAACAGGGAATTGCCGAACCCGCCCTACGTCACATTCCTCGGCCAGCTGCCGCAACTGCTGGCCGACGAAGAGCGGCGTGTGAAGGAAGGCCCCGTCGTGCAGGTGCTGGACGACCTGAAGCAATACCCAGACAAGCCGGCCCGCATCACAGCACTCATCCGCGATCTGCAATTCGATTCCGTCCGCCAGCGCGGCCAACCGGGCGGCGTCGGTCTGGATGACGACCCGATACCACGGGCCCTGGAAAATGAAGGACCCGATGCGGTCGAACCCCTGATCGATTGCATGGAGCATGACACGCGGCTGACGCGGGCCGTCAGCTTCGGTCGCGACTTCTTCAAGGACCGTTATCTGCACACCGTAGCCGAGGCGGCGTACCTGACGATCTGCCACCTCCTGCAGGTCAGCGATTTCGGCGTGCAGCCATGGATCGACGGCGACTGGCCCGCGGCCGCGCGGGCAATTCGCGCGTACTGGGCGCAACACAAGAACGAATCACCGGCCGAGCGCTGGTACGCGACGCTGCGCGACGAAAACGCCCAGCCGAAGCAGTGGCTCGAGGCGACGATGCGGATCGTGCAACCGGTCGACGTCGAATCGCGTGGCGGATGGGTCAACATCCCCACCCGCAAGCCCGGCGAGATTCCCGCAATGCGCGGCGAGGCGCTGCGCGACAAGCACGACCCGTCGGTGAGCGAACTGATCGCCCGCCGCATCCCCGCGGTGGCGGCGGAGAACCACGGCTGGCTGTTCGCGCTCGGGAACGCCACAGACATGGCGCTGGCCCTGCACCGCTGGGATACCCAGGCAGCAGCCCCCGTGCTAAGCGAACAGCTCGACCGTTGCCTGAAGTTGTTTTATGCCAACTCGCCTGGGACCGCCGGCCAGGACAAAGAGTCGATGAGCCGCAACATCCCGCGTCTCGTCCTGGCGCTGGCCGGCGATCCGAAGAGCGACGCCGTTGGTCGGTACACCGACTGGATCAAGGGGCTGACGCCCGAGGCGGCCGGCGTGCACGCAATGGAGGCACTGACGCCGCTCTGGAAGCTGCCGCCATCGCCGGTTTTGGCCCGGGCAGGCGACGTGCTGTGGAACGGCGAAGGATCTCCCTGGCGTTGCCTGCCGATCGCCCCACATCTGAGCACGTTCGGTTTCGTCGACCTTGTGGAGACGCCGGTGATCGCAACGCCCGCCTTTCGCACGCACCTGCTGCGGAACCTCGCCGATGAGCGGGAGATCGGCGGCGTCAAGGTTGAAGATTCCGGGTTGACGATCTCGGTCGAAGGCCGCGGATCGTCGACGTTCGGCGCGGTCGCTGCCGATGAATTCCTCGCCGCGGCCAAGAGTGTGCAGATCCCGTTGCGCGTCTGCGACTGGTACGCATGGAAGCTGAGCAACTTAAGCGGCGCGCCGCTCTTTCAGCCGTACTGGCCGCAGGAGAAGCGCGATGCCGCCTGCAAGACGATGGCCGATTTCGTGACGCGCTGGAGCGGGCACTTCAAGGCGTCTACTTCGGATTCTCTGGCAGACGAGAACCGCGCCACACTCACCTTTCGCGCCCGCAACACCCCCGCCACCGCCGCCGACGTCGCGGCCGACGACGCGATATTCAGCCTGACCGGCGCGCAGGTGCGGGTTGTGCCGCTCGATCCGTTCCCGAAGCGCGCGAAGTGGACAACGCTGAAGGACTTCCCGACGCGACAGCAGGTGTACAACCCGGCCACCAAGAAGACCGAGACGATGACGTCATACCTCAACACCGGCCTGATCTGGCAGGCCGAGGAAGTTTTTGAAAACGGCGCCTGGCACCGCTACTACGGCTTCGTCGGCCCGCATGTCATCGCGAAGGTGCCGGCGGAGGAAATCGAGCTGCTGCCGGAGCGGTAGCCCTCTTATCGTTCTCCCCAGCAGGATAGCGCATCAACGCAGTCGGACGCCCGCCTTATCCCTCCCCCTTCGGGGGAGGTTAGGTGGGGGCGGCGAGCGTGGAAGTGCGATCGATTGGTTTATCGACGCTCCCCGCCCCCACCCAGCCTCCCCCGGAGGGGGAGGGATAAGAAATCCGCGCCGCGAAGTTCACCGGCATTCTGTCGTTACAGTTCTTGAAGCGCTGTCCTTCCAGAGAGAGGGACCGGAACTCGCCGCCGCGCGGCATCGGCATCAGGTGTAGAAGAACTGTGCGGTCGCGACGCAGTCACCGCGCGGGACGATTCGCACCCAATGCGCGCTCAGTCCGGGCGGGAAGACATGCTGCGTCGCCCGATCGCACGTGACGGTCGCGTACTTCTCGAACTTCCCGTGCCCCATCGCGTCGAGCTCGATGTCGAAAGAGACCGCCTTGCCCGCATCGTGCGAAAGGTGCAGGCACTTGTGCTCGAAGCCGGTCATCAGGTACGGGTCGCTCGCTTCGTTTGCCTTCACAGGCGTTTCCCACCACGGGCCGCCCCAGCCTTTGGGTTTGCCGAAGCTCCAGAGGTCGTCGGTCTTGCCGAACCACAGCCCGCTCTGCGGCTCGGCCGTCGTGGGGCTGAGGCCGTGGGACGGGCTGGCGTTGTCGGCGCCCAGGACGAGCATCCCGCGCCACGAGCAGAAATCGCCGTGCACCCAGAGGTGCGTGCTGATCGGCCGAACGCCCCAGATCCGCCCGCCGTACGCGTGCGGCGACAGTTCGTAAAACATGCCGTGGTGATCCATCAGCAAGCGTTCGTGCTCCACCTCGCGGATGCGCGGCCACTCGGTCTGCCACTTGTGATCGAAGCAGTGGCTGGCCTTGGGCAGGCGGTACGTCGTCCACGTCTTATCCGCGTCGGTGAAGACTTTCATGATGGCCGACGCCTGATCCCACCCGGTGGCGAAGATCGTGCCGCCGAATTCGTGCCGGCCGCTGATGGCGGTGAAGGGCTTCTTCTCCAGCACCGTCCACTTCTTCCCGTCGAACTCGGCCAGGCGGCCCATCGCCTGCTCGTTCTTCCAATCGGGCTCGTGATACTCGTTCGAGCAGACGACCAGCCGGCCGAAGCAGCTGTAGCAATCCTTGTAGTGCACCTTGAACTCGCCGAGCGTGTTCAGCTCGGTGTTCATGTCCCACTTCAATTTGCACTCGAGCGTGTGCACGTTGAGCTCGAACACTTCGCCTTCCATGGCCAGCACGTAGACGAGGTTCTTCGGGTCTTCCAGGTGCCGGGCCGTGCCGCAGGCGCGGACGTGCGTGAGTTCTTCGACGGTGCGGATGTTGTGGTTCGCGTCGATGACGTGCGGCCCGATGATCAGCTGGTTGCTGGGGAAGTGGATCATCCGGTTGGTGAACGTGCCGTTGGCGCCCTTCGTCTGCGGGACAACTTGCATCGAGAAATCGGGCTCGATCACGCGCAAACTGACGCCGCTGCCGCTGCGGGCCTTGTGCGAGTTGTAATTCAGCACGTACAGCTTGCCGGCCCAGGGCATCAGGCAGCCGACGCCGATCTCACTGCGCGGTGGCCCGAGGTCGCCGATTTGGGCCAGGTGGGGAACAACGCCACTGAATTGCGGAAAAGACACATTCACTCCTGTTAATCGCCAATCTGTTTCGCCGCCTCGATGAGCCGGGCGGACAACTGCGGAACTTGTTTCGGGGAAATCGCCCCCGCCAGCGCCAGGCCGGCGAACGCGGGGTGGCCGACCGCCACGCCGACGGCCCCGTCGCGGCGCGAGCCGCCGGGGGAGAGGTAGACGTAACCGTCTGCTTGAATCTGCGACAATTGCGATCGCAGGGCGGCGAGGCCGCCTTCGGGAGTTTCGTCGGCGTCGCGGTAGAGTTCGCCCAGTTCGGTCGCCGAGAGCGTCGCCAGCAGCGGCAGGCCCACGGCCGAGTGATGGGCGGGGAACAGGCCCGTGGCCGACCATCCTTCGGCCGGGGCGCGGCCCGGGCCGGCGTGGAAGAGGTAGCACACTTTCGCCCGCCACAGCACGCCGAGGGCGACCGTCAATCCGGTTTGATGCAGCGCGCTCAGCACCGGCATCGCCCGACGGACCAGGCCCGAGCCGTACAGTGCCTGCACGCTCAGCACGTGCATGCCGGGCCCGGGGACGTAACGGCGGTCGGGCTCCTGCCGCGCCAGGCCGAGGGCGGCGAGGGTTTTCAGAAGGCGGTTGACGCGGGTCGGCTCGAGGCCGAGCCGCCGGGCCATCTCGCGCGAGCCGACCGGTTCGTTCGCCACCGCCAACGCCTGCAGGACGGCGAGGCCGTCAATGAGGGACTGATTCGGCTGGGCGGCGGGGGCCGGCATTGGTGCTATAATAGCAACACACGGCGGCTAGTCAAGTGGCGTTTTAGCGGCGCTGCATTGCCGCTGCTTCGACGCGCCTACCATCAGCTTTCTCGAGGGAGCACACGATGAAGAGCAACGGCAAAGCCAAATCGAACAGCAAGTCCGCCACCGGCCGACTCAATCCGACGCCGATCCTGGGACAGCGCGGCAAGGTCATCCAGGAATACGGCACAATCGTCCACATGCCGCTGAGCCTTGACGAAAAAACGCGGCAGGAGAACGCCGATTCGCTCAACCAGATCCTGGCCGACACGATCACGCTCCGCGACATGTACAAGAAGCACCACTGGCAGGTAGCCGGCCATACGTTCTACCAGCTGCATCTGCTGTTCGATAAGCACGCGGATGAGCTGACGGAGCTGATCGACGAAATCGCCGAGCGGATCCAGATCCTCGGCGGCGTGGCCATCGCGATGGCGGCCGACGTGGCCGAGACGACCAAGATCGAGCGCCCGCCGCGCGGCCGGGAAGAAGTGCCCGTGCAGATCGACCGCCTGCTCGAAGCGCACGAACTGCTGCTGAAGGAAGCCCACGACGTGGCCGATCAAGCCGACGAGAACGGCGACGACGGCACGAACGACCTGATGACCAGCAAGCTCATCCCGCTGAACGAAACACAGGTCTGGTTCGTTGCCCAGCACGTGGTGGACGTGCCAACCGTCCACGCCGAGTGACCCGGAACTATTTTTTTGGTTTCTGCTGTCTGTAATGCATAATGAAACCGCCGAGGCTGGCGCAGCCCCGGCGGTTTTTTGTCGTCTGAAAGAAGTTATGAGCCAAATCCCGTACGCCGTCCCGCCCCGGAGCACCGAATACGATCTGCCCGCGGTGGCCACCTACCAGCGGTGCGTGAATTACTGCATCCTGGGCTACATTCTCGGCTTCGTGCTGATTTTCGCGCTGCCGCAGCAACTGAAAATCGTCGCGTTGCTCGTCGTGTTCGCCTCGCAGCTGGCGGGCCTGGTGTGCGTGATCCTGCTGGCGGCGAAGCTGTACAAGACCAGCACCGCCGTCCTTTACGGCATCGGCATGATCGTCCCGCTGGTCAACCTGATCGTGCTGCTGGCCATCAACGGCAAGGCGACGAAAATCCTGAAGGCCAACGGCTACACCGTGGGGCTGCTCGGGGCGAAGTAGCGTTCCGTCTGCCGTTGCAGCGATTCACGGCGCGGATTCCGGTACCTCGTCCTCGGGCTCATCATCCTCCGTCGGCGGCGTGGGGGCGGCGGCGGCGAAGCGGCGCCCGCACTTCGGGCATTTCCACCCCGGGGTAACCGGCCACAGCAGCATGGCCAGGCCGGCGATAATGGTGAAGACCCGCAGGATTTCGGGCAGAAACAGCGTTGCGGCGAGAATGCCAATGCCGATCCACCGCAGCCCGCGCAGCATCGGCTTGGTCGGGCGATGCTGGCAGGCGGGGCACGGCGGCGATTCGGCCGCGCTGCGCTGGCGGCGCCGGCTTTCGATGTCCGCAATAATTTGCCGGGCCGCGGCTTCGTCCGCTTCGTGCACCAGCAGAAACGGACCGCCGCCGGCATACGCGCCGCCGTAGATCGGCCCGAGCGCCGCCGCCAGATTCTCACCGGCCGTATGGGCCTCGATTCCTTCCTGGCCAAGGCGATTGCGCGCCATGCCAAGGTCGAGCAGATCGTGGAACGGTCCGATACGGACGAGCTTGCTGTTGTCTGGCATGGCGTACGACAGGATCGGCGGTTCTGAATCGTTCACACGTCTCCCCGTTCTGTGGCCGTCAGTTTAATCGGTCCGATAGTACATTTCCCACTGGATCGCCCCGTCAAATCGGCCGACATTATGGGGAAGAGGTCGATCTATGCCCGCCGTCGCCACCGCCCCGTCGTCTAGCCCCGCCGCCGTCAAAGCCAAGCCCTGCCCTGTCTGCCGGAGTGCGGCGACGCGGCTGTTCTTCGTGCTGCGCGACGTGCCCTGCCAGGACGGCATCATCTGGCCCAGCCGCCAGGCCGCCATCGACGCCGCCCGCGGCGATATCGAGCTCGTCTACTGCCCGGCCTGCAGCCACGTGTTCAACCAGGCGTTCGACCCGAGCAAATTCACCTTCGATGCCACGTACAACATCTCGCTGCACCACAGCCCGGCGTACCGCCAGTTCATCGACGACCTGATTGCCGGCTTGGTGGAGCGACACGGGCTGCGGAACAAAAGCGTCCTCGAAATCGGCTGCGGCAAGGCCGACTTCCTCAAGGCCGTCTGCCTGCCGTACGGCAACCGCGGGCAAGGCTTCGATCCGACGTTCACCGACGATTGCCTCGACGCCGATGCGCGCAAGACGATCAGCGTCACCAAGGATTACTATTCGCCGGCGAAATACCCGCAGGCCAAGGGCGATCTCGTCACCTTCCGCTCGATGCTGCAATACATGACCGACCCGCGCGGCTTCGTCAGCGGGCTGGTCCCTGGAATAGCAAAAGACGGCGTGCTCTACGCCGAGGTGCCGAACAGCGCCCACGTGTTCGAGCAACTGTGCATCTGGAACATCGTCTACGAGCACGGCTGCTTCTACAGCCGCCAGAGCCTGGCGAAGCTGATGAGCGAAGTCGGTTTGCACGTACAGGATTGCTTCGCCTGCTGGGTGGAAGACCAGAACCTGGGCGTCGAAGCGTCGCCGGCCAAATCGAGCCGGCAGTTCAAGTTCGATCAGGCCGAGGTCGACGCGTTCACGAACACGATCGACCGCTTCACCGCCGCCCACCGCGAGAAGACGGCCTATTGGCACGACACGCTCGCTTCGCTGAAAAAGAGCGGCAAAAAGGTCGCCATGTGGGGCGCCGGCGCGCGCGCCCAGGCCTTCTGCAACCTGTTCGGTGTCTACGACGACACGCTGCCGTTCATCGTCGACATCAACCCGTACCGCCAGGGCAAGTTCATGCCCAAGACGCTGCAACAGGTGATCGCCCCGCAGCAGCTCGTCGCCCAGCAGCCCGACACGATCATCATCACCAACAGCGGCTACGCGCCGGAGATCAAGCAGCAGATCGCCGAGCTCGGCCTGAAGTCCGAAACGCTGGTGATCTAAGCAAAGCTCGCCGGCGCAAATCCGGTCCCTCTCCCTGTGGGAGAGGTTAGGTGAGGGCAGGCTGAAACAAAGAACTTTTGAGCGAGTCCCTGCGGCGTGAGAAGAGAGGCCCGTCTTCTCACCCACTCGACCGACGTTCCAACTCTCCCGCTCCGCCCTACCCTCACCCAACCTCTCCCACAGGCAGAGGGGCAAGAAGTCTCTCCCGCGGTCAACGTCTTTACACGCCCGCCGCCTCCCTCCAGAATCGCGCCCATGAGCGAATCCGGCACGCACAGCTATTTCGATTGGCAAGTTTCCACGCTGATGCTGGCCTACGACGTGATCGACCCGATCCCAAGGACCGATACCAAGCGGCAGGCACAGCGCGAGCAGGAAGTGCAGCGCGAAATCCACGACATGGCCCAGGCGACCATCCCGCAGGTGTACAAGGACAACCCGCAGATCGATTTCCCCCCGGCCGTCGTCATGCTGCTGACGCGGGCGACACTGAAGCGGGCCGCGATGATCGTGGGAATTGTGTGAAATGCGGAATGCGAAATGGTTTTCATTCCGCATTCCGCATTTTTGAGTTCCGCATTCCCGCTTCACACAATCGGCGCCTGCAGCGTCTTGCGCTTCCGTACCTTCCCCGGCGAGATGCGGGCGGCCCTGAGCGCTTCGTCGAACGTGCTGAAGTGGCGCAGCGCCGCGGCGTGCAGGCCGGCGTCGTCTTTCTGGACCGCGCCGCTGTTGACGCCCAGGCCGTCGGCCGCCCGGCTGCGCAGCTCGTACGCGATCGTGCTCTTGTTCCAGCGGCGGTACCGGCTGACGTCATCCGCATCGAGGCCGGCCGCGTGCAGGGCACGGTCCCACGAGCCGAACAGCCGCGGCTGAATCGCCGCGAACGCGGCCTTGCCCAGGTCGTCTGGCCGCTGCGTGACCGACGCCCAGTTCAATTCTTCGTGCTTGCGCCGCGCCGCCTTGATCAGGGCGATCACCCGCGGCTTCGTCCAGCGCGGCCGGCGGACGACATCGGCGTAATCGATCCCCGCCCGCTCGATGGCCGTCCGGTACGAGCCGAAGTGGTACGCCGCCGCCGATACCAGCGCCTGATTCTTCTTCGCCAGATTGTTATAAGATAAGTCTCGTCCCTTTTTGTGCAGCGCTTTTAACTCAGTAAGGATGCGTTGCTTGGTCCAAGTCATGTAGAGTGTTTGTAGTGAATGCAGAAGATCCGATCAAGCCTGTACCACAATTGCCGCCGCAAAATAGTGGGGCTTTTGCGTCACAGGAGAATCCCGCATCTGGGGTAAACCCGATCAGCGGCATCGTCGCGATCGACAAGCCCGCCGGCCTCACGTCGGCCGCCGCGATCGCGCGCGTCAAGCGGCTTCTGCCCCGCAAAACCAAGGTCGGCCACGCCGGCACGCTCGACCCGTTCGCGACCGGCGTGCTCGTCGTTCTCATCGGCAAGGCCACGAAGCAATGCGAAGCGATGATGGGCCAGCCCAAGGAGTATGAAGCGACGGTGAGACTCGGCGCCACCACCGAAACAGATGATTTAACCGCGCCCGCGCGCCCGCTCGAAGTGGCCGCCCCGCCGACGATCGACGCAGTTCGCTCAGCGCTGCAGCAACAGGTCGGCCAGATCCTGCAGATGCCCCCGACCTACAGCGCTCTCAAACTCGGCGGCCAACGTGCCTGCGACCGCGTCCGCGCCGGCGAAATCGTCACGCTCCAGCCGCGGCCGGTACGCATCGATGCGATCGAGCTACTCGATTACACCTGGCCCGACGTCCACATTCGCGTGGCGTGCGGGCGCGGCACGTACATCCGCTCGATCGCCCGCGATCTTGGCGCAGCGCTAAGTGTCGGCGGATATCTGACTCAGTTGCGGCGGACGCGGGTTGGCGAATTCACAACCGCAAACAGCATCGCGATCGATATCGATGGCGACACGATCCGTCGTGGGTTACGCGAACGTGGCGTACTATTGAGCGATCAGGAAGGAAACGATCGTTAGCTTTCCGACACGCACGAATTTTCCAGCACCCCGATCCCCTCGATCGTCACCGCGACCGCGTCGCCCGCCTTCAGCCACACCGGCGGATTCCGGCCCATGCCGACGCCGTGCGGCGTACCGGTGAGGATGATGCTGCCCGGGCGGAGCGTGAGCGTGCTGCTGAGCGAGGCGATCAGCGCCGGCACGTCGTAGATCATGTCGGCCGTCGACGCATCCTGCATCGTCTCGCCGTTCACCGTGAGCTTGATGGCCAGCCGGTTCGGGTCGGCGATTTCGTCCTTCGTCACGATGTGCGGGCCGAGCGGGCAGAAGGTGTCGAAGCTCTTGCCGCGGGCGAACTGGCCGCCGCCGAGGGATCTTTCGCGCTGCCAGTCGCGGGCGCTGACGTCATTGGCGCAGGTGTATCCGAAGACGTAGTCGAGGGCCTTCTCGCGGCTGACGTGCCGGGCCGCCTTGCCGATGACGATGCACAGCTCGGCCTCGAAATCGACCTTGCTGCTGTTGCGCGGCAGCACGATCTGGCCGCCGGGGTCGTTGAGCGTGTTGCTGCTCTTGATGAACAGCATCGGGTTCTCCGGAATGGGCGAACCCGTCTCGGCGGCGTGCTGGCGGTAGTTCACGCCGATGCAGAGGATGTCGGTCGGCACGATCGGCGCCAGCAGGCGATCCACCTGCACAACCTCGCGTCCGCCCCCACTCGTATAGCTGAGCAAGCCGTCCAGCCCGCCCTCAATCACGCGGGCCTTGCCGCTGCCGATCAGTTCGCCCTGGAGAACCCGTCCGCCGCTGGTGAACCTTGCGATTTTCATTCGTGCGATCCTAGGCTAGGATGCACAGTATCGGGCGGTTAGCTCAGTTGGCCAGAGCGCCATGCTTACACCGTGGATGTCGTGGGTTCGAACCCCTCACCGCCCAATCCGGCCGCCCCGAATCGGGATCGCGACCGGCCATTCCCCTGCTGCCCAGCGTTTCCGGCACAGTTTGTCGCAATTCGCGACAACTTTCACGCAGAACGAG
>Ga0070658_10002208_pt1 | contig 16342 bp, 5 predicted proteins | sample KBSC13metaG_FD_64664 | JGI IMG/M metagenome (GOLD analysis project Ga0070658, IMG submission 64664) | Corn rhizosphere microbial communities from Kellogg Biological Station, Michigan, USA - KBS C1-3 metaG | ecosystem: Host-associated > Plants > Roots > Rhizosphere > Soil ...
GGTTATCACACTCTGCGCGGCTGGCGGAAGGTTCGGCTCCAGCCGGGTATCGGCGGGAATCTCTTGCCCAGGCGCTGCCGACGCCTCCGATGAGAGTGGTTCCGCTGGCACAGTTTCTAATGTTGAGGGAGCGATCGGCGTTTCGGGCAGCCTCAGACGATAGGCGGCGTCCTGTTCGTCGCGCACCAGTTGGCCACGGTCGAAGCCGAGGACTCGCTTCTGCATCCGGTCCACAATCGCCGTATCGTGCGTGGCTACTACAATGGTCGTTCCGGTCTGATTGATATGGCTCAAAAGCTCGACGATCCCGATCGAGGTGTCCGGGTCGAGGTTGCCGGTCGGTTCATCGGCAAGCAAGAGGGCCGGCTCGTTCACCAGGGCGCGGGCAATGGCGACTCGCTGCTGCTCTCCACCGCTGAGTTGGCCGGGAAACGCATCGGGGCGATGGGACATTCCCACCATCTCCAGGGCGACGGGCACCTTGTGGCGGATCTCCTTGCGCGGCATTCCGATCACCCGCAGCGCGAACGCCACATTTTCGTAGACCGTCTTGGTCGGCAGCAGGCCGAAATCCTGAAAGACGATTCCGAGTTTGCGCCGGAAGAACGGGATGGATGGGATCGCGATGGCGTTCAGGTCTTCCCCCGCGACCACGACACGGCCGGAAGTCGGTTTCTCTTCGCGATAGAGGAGTTTGAGGAAGGTCGATTTACCCGCCCCGGTCGGTCCCACTACAAACACAAACTCGCCCTTTTGCACGCACACCGTAATGTGCGACAGGGCGGGCATACTGTCGTGATAGGTTACCGTCACATCCTGAAGATCGATCATAGTGGTTAGAAAGCAGAAAGCGGCCCGATACAGCGCCCGTCCAACAGACATACAGAATCCGTGTATTAAGGCACGTTTGGCCTCTTCCTGTCAACTCTTCGCGGCCGACACGACGACCGGGCCATCTGTTTAGCAAAGCATCCGCAAAAAATGTCGTCGTCCCTCCGCCTCTCTTCCCTGGTTCGTGCAGCAATTCGCGTTTCTCGATCGTTAGTGCTTTATGTGTATTATGCTTTTTTGTGTCCAACGAGATACAACGTCCTCTGCGATGCTGCACCGGCCGACGGAACCCTTCTGACGGGTCTTGCAGCGGCCGGAATACCATAACTCGATAGGTGGCAGCTACTCCTATCACCTTGCTGCAAGAAAGAGTAAGAAACTATGTGGATCGTTCAGCTTGCGCTGCGCCGGCCTTACACCTTTATCGTCATGGCCCTGCTCATCGTCATCCTGGGAGTGGTGACGATTCAGCGCACACCGACCGATGTCTTTCCGGTGATCGACATTCCGGTCGTCAGTGTCATCTGGAGCTACGGCGGCATGTCGCCGAGCGAGATGGAAAAGCGCATCGTCACCATCAGTGAGCGCGCGGCGACGACAACGGTCGCCGACATCGAGCACATCGAGTCGCAGTCCATGCCCGGTGTCTCCGTCATCAAGTTCTACTTCCAACCTGGGGCTAAGGTCGAAGCCGGGGTCGCGCAGTTGACCTCCATCAATCAGACCCTGCTCCGCATCATGCCCCCCGGAATCACCCCGCCGCTGATCATCCGCTACAGCGCCTCCAGTGTGCCGATATTGCAGATGAGCGCTAGCAGTAAGACCCTCGCCGAGCAGCAACTGTACGACCTCAGCCTGAACTTCGTCCGCACCCAGTTGGCTACGATCCAGGGCGCCTCCATTCCCCTGCCCTACGGCGGCAAAGCGCGCCAGATCATGGTCGATCTCGACCCGCAGGCGATGGTGGCGAAGGGAGTCTCGCCCGTCGATGTCAACAACGCGATCAGCCTCCAGAACCTGATTGTTCCGGCCGGCACCGCCAAGATGGGCCAGCGGGAGTACAACGTCACCCTCAACAGCAGCACCGACGCGGTGGAGGGCCTGAACAACCTGCCGATCAAACAGGTCAACGGCGCCATGGTCTATATTCGGGATGTCGCCCATGTCCACGACGGCTTCGCGGTGCAGAACAACATCGTCAACCAGAACGGCAAACGCGCCGCCCTGCTGACGATCCTCAAGAGCGGAGACGCCTCGACGCTGTCGGTCGTCGATCGCATCAAGGCGGCGATGCCCAAGGTCAAAGCGACCCTGCCTCCCGCACTCAATCTTCAAATGATGTTCGATCAGTCGATCTTCGTCCGCGCCTCCGTCAACGGAGTTGTCCGCGAAGCGCTGATCGCCGCCCTACTCACCGCCGCCATGATCCTGCTCTTTCTGGGAAGCTGGCGCAGCACCCTCATCGTCGCCGTCTCGATCCCGCTCTCGATCCTGACCTCCATCATCATCCTCGGCGCGATCGGGCAGACATTGAACGTCATGACGCTGGGAGGCCTGGCCCTCGCGGTCGGCATCCTGGTCGATGACGCCACTGTCGAGATCGAAAACGTCCACCGCAACCTGGGGCTGGGCAAACCGCTGGCCCGCGCGATCCTCGACGGCGCCCAGCAGATCGCCGCTCCGACCTTCGTCTCGACCCTGAGCATCTGTATCGTCTTCGTGCCCGTCGTCTTCCTGACAGGCGCGGCGAAATCGCTCTTTACGCCGCTAGCCATGGCGGTCGTCTTCGCGATGCTCAGCTCCTACCTGCTCTCGCGCACCCTCGTTCCGGTCATGGTGAAGCTGATGCTGCGCGCCGAACTCCACCTCTACCGGTCGCACGGCCACGCGGAGACCAAAGACCCGATCTGGAAGTTCCATGAGAAGTTCAATCAGGTCTTCGAGCGGTTCCGCGACAGCTATACCGGCCTGTTGGAGTGGGCGCTGCATCATCGGCTCGTAACCGCCGCTGTCTTCAGTCTCTTCTTCGTGGGATCGTTCCTGCTGCTGCCGATGATCGGGCAGGACTTCTTCCCCAGCGTAGACGCGGGCCAGTTCCGGCTGCATGTCCGCGCTCCCGCGGGCACCCGCATCGAGGAGACCGAGCGGCTGTTCCATGAGGTCGAGAACGAGATCCGTGCGGTCGTCCCGGCGAAAGAACTGAATATGACGCTGGACAATATCGGCCTGCCCGTCGGCGGCGTCAACCTCGCCTTCAGCGACAACGCCTCGATCGGCCCTGCCGATGGCGAGATCCTGGTCTCCTTGAAAGAGGAGCACGGCCCGACTCCGGCCTATAAAGCCGAACTGCGCAAACGACTGCGTGCGAAGTTCCCGCAGTTGGTCTTCTTCTTCCAGCCTGCCGACATCGTCAGCCAGATCCTGAACTTCGGGCTTCCCGCCCCCATCGATATCCAGGTGGTCGGACGCGACCGAGGCAACTACGCGATCGCGACCGAGATCGCTGAGAAGCTGAAGCATGTGCCGGGCGCGGCGGATGTCCATGTCCATCAGGTGCTCGATGCGCCGGAACTGCATGTCAACGTCGATCGCGAGCGCGCGCAGGAGGTCGGTCTGACGCAGCGCGATGTCGCGAACAATATGCTCATCTCGCTCACCTCCAGCGGACAGACCTCGCCGAACTACTGGCTGGACCCCAAGAACGGTGTCAGCTACCTGGTGGCGGCGCAGACGCCCCAGTATAAGATCGACTCCATCGATCAGTTGCAGAACACGCCGATCCTCGGCAGCACACCGGGCACGCCCCAACTGCTCAGCAATCTGGCGACGGTGGATCGCGGCAAGGCGGCGCAGGTCATCAACCACTACAACGTCCAGCCTGTCTTCGACATCTACGCCAACGTGCAGGGCCGCGATCTGGGGGGAGTGTCGCAGGAGGTGGATAAGATCCTGGCCGGTGTCAACGGGCATCTGCCGCGCGGCACCACCACCATCGTGCGCGGACAGGTGCAGAGCATGAACTCCAGTTTCCTGGGTCTGGGCTTGGGGCTGATCTTCGCGATCCTGCTGGTCTACCTGCTCATGGTGGTCAACTTCCAGTCGTGGCTCGATCCGTTTATCATCATTACGGCCCTGCCGGGAGCGCTCTCCGGCATCATGTGGATGCTCTTCATCACGCAGACGACCTTCAGCGTGCCATCGCTCATGGGCGCGATCATGTGTATCGGCGTGGCGACCGCCAACAGTATCCTGCTGGTGACGTTCGCCAACGAACGCCGCCACGAGGGAGACGACGCCTTCACGGCCGCGCTGACCGCCGGGTTCACCCGCCTGCGCCCGGTACTGATGACCGCGCTGGCGATGATCATCGGGATGCTGCCAATGGCGCTGGGACTCGGCGAAGGCGGCGAACAGAACGCCCCGCTGGGCCGCGCCGTTATCGGCGGATTGGCCTGCGCCACCGTAACGACCCTGTTCTTTGTCCCGGTCGTCTATAGTGTGCTGCGACGACGTCAGCCTGTAGGCGAAGGCACCGCGGTCGATCCCGAAGACGACCTGACCCCGACACACAACTAATGCAGTTTTAGCGAGATGCGCTCAGAGGAATATTACACGCATGGAAACGAAGTCTACTCCTGATACCGCCCATATCAAGCCACCCTCAAGCCGCAAGGTCACCCTGCTCTTTGGCGGAGTTCTGCTGGTGCTGGTCGTTCTGTTTATCGTCGGCCTGCTGCCCCATCTGCGGCAGCATGAGAGGCTCGCCGTCGAAGCCGCGCAGTCTCGCACGGAGACCGAAGAGGTGACGGTCATCACGCCGCATTTCGCGCCTTCCGATTCGCTGATTCTGCCGGGCAGCATCCAGGCGATCGAGGAGGCGAACCTCAACGCTCGCACCACCGGCTTTGTGCGCCGTCGTTACGTCGATATCGGTTCGCGCGTCAAGGCCGGGCAACTTCTGGCCGAGATCGAGTCGCCGGAAGTCGATCAGCAGTTACTGGCAGCCCACGCGGATGAGGCGAAAGCGGTCGCCGGCACCGGTCAGGCGCGCGCCGATGTCGCGAACAAGCAGGCGACCGTCGCGCAGTCCCAGGCGGCGGTCGCACAGACGCAGGCGACGGTCGCGCAGACACAGGCGGTCGTCTCCCAGATGCAGGCGAATCTCGGTCAGGCCCGCGCGGCGCAGAAACGGGCGGAGGCCAAATTGCTTCAGACTCAGGCCGCTACCGGCACCGCCAGAGCGAAACTGGCCCAGACCAAACAGGCGCTGGCCGGCAGGCAGGCAGACCTTGTGCAGCAGCAGAGTCAGGCGACCCTGGCGGAGCGCACCTGGCAGCGATGGCAGGGGCTTGCCAGAAGCGGCGCGGTCTCCCGGCAGGAAGCGGACGAGAAAGAGTTCGCCTACCTGACGCGCAAGGCCGCGGTCAACTCCGCCGATGCCGCCGTCCACTCCGCAGAAGCCGATGTGGACGCTGCCAAAGCCACGGTGTCTTCCAGTGAAGCGGACGAACAGGCAGCGCAGGAGGACATCGCGGCGGCGAAGGAGAGCGTCAATGCCGCCATGTCGATGGTCGCTTCCAGCAAGTCGAACGTCGAGGCAGCCAGATCCAGCGTGGACGCGAGCCGAGCCGGCGTAAACGCGACGAAAGCCGGCGTGGAGGCGAGCAGAGCCAATGTTCAGGCGGCACAGGCCCTCTCCGGCTCCAGCCGAGCGACCGCGCAGCGTTATGCGGTCCTGCAAGGGTTTCAACGGATCACCGCGCCGTTCTCCGGCGTCATCACCTCCCGCAGCATTGACGCCGGTTCGCTCGTGAAAGCGGACGACAGCACCACTGCCAAAAACGGACTTTTTGGGCTGGCCCGCACCGATGTCCTGCGGATCATGGTGAGCGTGCCCCAAACCTATGCCGCCAACATGCAACCCGGACAGACCGTCAAAGTGACGATCCGCGAGTTTCCCGGCAAGTTCTTTACCGGCACGATTGCCCGCAACGCCGGTGCGCTCGATCCCGCGACCCGTACGCTGCTCACCGAGATCCATGTCAACAATGCGGACGGCAAACTGCTGCCGGGAATGTATTCCCAGGTAGAGTTCGGCAGTCTGAAGTCCAAACCGCACCTGCGTATCCCCGCGAACGCGCTGGTGATCGGCGCGGAAGGCACGCGCGTCGCCATCGTCAACAAGGCGAATAAGATCCACTTCCAGCCCGTCGTACTCGGCGCGGACAACGGTCAGGAGACCGAGGTCGTCTCCGGTCTGGCCGGAGACGAAACGCTCGTCACCAACGCCAGCGACGACCTGAAAGAGGGCGTCACCGTCAAACCGATCGCCGCTCCTCCTGTCGAACTGCCTGGAGGCCCGCCCCCCGCGCACCCCACGTCCGGAGCCGCTCCCCCACCCGCGACTCACTAACCGACTTCAGGGCAGAATACCGTTGGTATTCTGCCCTGATTGCATTCTCAGTTGCCTATTTGCCATTCGCCCCAGAGCTGAGGAGTCAGTTCGGCTTCGCTCGGGACGTCGGCGGTGATTCCCGTGGCTTTGTTGCTCCAGTAGACACGCTGGAGGGTCTGGAAACCGTTTCCTCTTAACACGCCGATGTCACCCCGCAACTTCTGACCGACTTGTGGCTTCCATCCCAGGACCGCCAAAGGGATCGACAGTTCATAGTCGCCTTTGCTGTTGCCTGCCAGTTGTATCTGGTCGCTTACATCGTCTACGCGATCGAGGGTGATGCCGCGCGAGGGTGACCGAAAGGCAACCGGCTCTTTCGTACCCGGCACGACCGCTCGATAGAGCAAAGCGTGTGGTTTGCCTTTGATGATGGTGACGAGCAGCCGTACATCCCCTTCCACGGCCTTCTGCCGCTTGGGGTCGGCGTCAGGCCCGGCACCGATCATGATGTCGAGCGCGCCACCGGTCTTGAAGAGCGCATTCGGAGTCTCTCCGGAGTTGCGCAGCAAATCTTTGTCACCGGTATGGTAGGCGGCGTAGAGGCGATCACCGGAAATGGTCAGCGCGGCTTTCACATCATAGGGCTTGCTGTCGCTATTGAAGTAGGCGTTCACCCCGCGCTTATCGATGGTCGCCCACTCAACACCCTGCCAGTCCTCCAGTTTACCGTCCAGGAGGGGCGCGGTAGTATTCAACGGGATATTCAGCCGATGTGGCCCCGAGGACTTCTGGCGCAGCGCTTCGGACTGGACCAGAGTTTGCTGCGCGCGCATCAGATCCTCCGAAGTAATCGCGATCGTGACAGGAGGCAGACGATGAATCTCGTCCAGCCCGTCAACGCGGACCAGACTGGTATGCCCGCCGTCCACCAGATAGATTTTGCCATCGGTCGTCGTCTGGGTTATCGAGGGCCAGAAATTCTCGTCGTGCAGGGTGAGAGCGTTCATTTTCATGCCGCGCGTGCTCGTCGGCATCGACCAGGTCTGCCCCTGTCGCACATCCTGAAACAGTTGCGCGACAAACAGGCCGTCGGTCGTGAACAGGTAGATTGCGCCCATGTTGCCGTTGATCGCCCAGAGCGATCCAGCCTCCCCTCTTTTGGGCGTGACCGTGGTTCCCAGGAGGCGCGTCGTTCCGATCAGTTCGCCGGACTGGTCCGGCGCGGGAGATTCATGGGAGGCGTGCAGTCCCGGCCAGAGGCTCGGATAAGTCCAAAGCGCCTTGCCGTTCTTTACTCCTCCCAGACCGTAGGCGCTGAACGGTTTCGGAGCGTTGGTCAAAATCGTCCAGCCATCCAAGGCGACCAGCGCCTGATCGCCTCCTGAGGAGACGGGGATCTGCGCCGCCATCGCCACGGTCTGCCCTGCGTCCAGATCGTAGAGCGGTACCCCCTGTGCCGTGAAGCTGCTCGGAACGTAGCGCATCGTCCTGTCGCCGACTCGCGCCTCGACAAACGCCAGATCGGACATCACGGTGACGCCGCCCACCTCCGCCTTCCGCATCCTGACCTCGTCCGGCTGCACCTGCCCATCGCCGTTGCGATCACTCCAGACAAAGAGCGCCTGGTTCTGCGAGGCGTCTCCCGTCAGATCGAGTCCCTGTGGCCAGCGCGACCGAAACGTCTCTCTTTTCAAAGCGCTCCAGTCGTTCGCGCGCCCCATCGCGGCGACAGGATGCGCCCGCCCATCGACTATCTTCCAGAGCATTGCGATGCTCGCGCCGTTGGTCGGGTTGGAGTTATAGGCGTTGGTCATATACTGGGTGCCGTGGGCGTAGAGAGGCGTCTCCGGCAGTCCGCTGCTGCCATATCCGTCCGGCGGCCCCAGGTCGCCCTTTGCCGGCCGATAAAAGACCTGAACAAGCTGATCGGTTCCCTGCTGCCAGTCGAGCCGAAACTCCATTCCGTTGTAGTAGAAGCGACTCCGATCTTTCGGATCGAGCGTGCCGCCTCCTCCATACTGCGAAGGGCCGTAGTAGTCGTGCAACAGTTTGCCGTCCAGCGACCAGACACTCACCCGCTTCGGCTGAAAATCCTCTTCCGCGACCCAGAGTTGATCTCGCTCATCGATCGCCAGCCCTTTCGGATGGTTCATGTGCTCGCGGTCGTACTTCCCGGATCGCGGCGCTCCGGGACGCCCGAGAGTTCGCAGAAGTTTGCCGTCTGTAGAGAAGACCTTGACCTGATGACTGTCGCCCTGATCGCTGACATAGATCACGCCGTTCTTATCCAGCGCCAGACCGACCGGGTCACTCAGGCCCGCCGACACCAGTTCCTGCGGTTTCCAGCCGACGATATGCGTGCTTGCCGCAGAGTTCTTCGCGACCGCCACGGTCAGACGCACCAGACGCGTACCGGACAGCGCCAAAAGTGCGCCGTCTGCCTCGAATGCCAGTCCACGCGGACTATCGAGCATCAGTTCGTCCTGTACCCTCCCTGTCCGTACATCGACCATCACAATCTTATTTCTGCGCGTCAGGCTGAACGCCAGCAGGCCATTGCGGACGGCAAGTCCGCCCAACTCGCCGCCCCACTCGTGTTCGCGCGTGGCGTTGGGGTCGCGTTTCCAGTCAGGCGCAAAGACGTATTTGAGCAGAGCGCGGTCGCCGCTGGAGGTGAGGCCGGTGAGCCGAATTTCGCCCTTCTCACGATCCTTGTCGGTCTCCCACGCAGCTGCCGCATAGGCATAGATCTCCGGCGCGGCGGCAGCCCCTGAGTCCCGCGCCAGAAACTGCGCTCCCGTCCAGGTGCCCCCGATCCAGCCGCGTCCGCCCTGTTTGTGCCCGTCGAGATCTACCCAGGCCAGACCGTCGCCGCCCTCCGCGACATAACTGCCGATAAAGACCAGCGGTTTGCCTCCGGGAGCCCGGTCGCCCGGCACAAACAGGGTGCATCCGGGCGGAGTGTGATTGGTGAGCCAGCCTCCCGTGTGATCCGCCGTCTCCCAGGCGGGATGCCCTGCATTGTAGACGGAGAACTCGTAGTGCAGATCGATCTCCGGGCGCACCAGCCCGCGCACCCGATAAGATCCCGGTGCTACGAACTTCCCTGGGGCGCTATAGATGCCATGCCGCGCGGCTTCCGTATCACGTCCCAGATCGTCCAGACCGTCCCACCAGACTGTCTGCGGCCCTGACTTCGCAAAATAGACGGCGCTCAGGAGGTTGCGCACCCGCATCCCCTGCATATCCTCGATCACGAGCGTCACATAGCCGGATGTGGGCAGCGAGATGTGAAGCGGAATAGGTGGATGCATCTCAGCGATCTGACCTTGCGGCAAGATCGCCGTGGTCAAAGGAGACACTCCAAGCGGCTGCATGGCGAGCAGTTCCCCGAGCCAGATGCGTCTGCCACCTCGCGTGCTGCCGCGCAGATGATCGTGGTTCTCCGTCGTCGGTTGGGTCACGCGCAGTCGGATCGCGCGCGTCGTGACACTCTGTCCGAAGTCGAGCCAGTTGACGCCGAGCGAACGTGGATACTGCGCCTGAATATCAGGATAGATCTGAAGGGTCTTCCAGTCGGCCTCGCGCGCCTGACGGGGATCGCCGGATCCCACATAGGTCTGCGCCTCTACGGCTCCAAATCCGGCCCAGAGCGCGCAGAGTCCACGCAGCGTGACCGAGCGCGGCCACAACAGAGGGATGTCCTCGGGATGGGTCGCGGATACCGGCTCCGCGCGATCGGACAGGCCGGTGGCTTCACGCGGGATATTCTCCCACGCCCCCCACAGATGGTTGTTGTCGCTGTCGATAATACGCGCCGCGTTTTCCGGATTGGCACGTGTCACGACCTGCGCCTGCGGAGCCACATTCGCCATGCGCTCCGAGAGGAGGCAGGCCCCACCGAGCCAGCCCGCATAGCTCTTATCGGTAGGCGCGGGCGTATGGGCAAAACGCAGGGCGCGGGTCTTTGTACCGGGCGGCAGCGTCCAGATCGCATACTCTTCTCGCCCGACCTCCTCCGAGCGGACCTTTGACCCGGTCAGTCTCTGCGCCGGTATCCAGTCCGAAGCGATATTCAATCGCCCAGGATAGGCGACATCCGGCTTCAACACACTGACCTGCCCGCCTCCCCGCACCAGCACGGTTCCCACCGCTATCGGAGCCGTAATGCCCACGCGCAGGTAACGAGGCCCCACGCTTTTGGAATCGCCGAACTCGACGCCATCCCACTCGACCGTGCTATTCTGCGTCCAGAACACATATTCCGGCCCACGCTTCGGCAGCCCCACCGCACTTTCATGCCCGTCGACCCAGTAGGCGAAGGTATCGCGATCCAACATCTGAGCCGTAAGGGATGTGCGCAATCCCGCTTGCGAGTTCGCTGCAGGCGGCGCAGCACTGCTCCGACCCACCAGATTGCCGGGTAGCAGGACAATTGCCAGCATTGTGATAAGCACTTTGAAGTTTTTCATCTGAGACCTCTATCGGCGGACTTATCGTTTCCTTCAGGTTGTAAACCGCACCTCCTACCTTACTCAAACCGATTATGAAATCCTACTTTTCCACAATTCTGTGCCGTTTTCTCTACGAGCGTGGGGCGTCACGCTGTAATCGTCACATGAGCACACTCCAAGAGCGAGCCAAGAGATATGATATAATAAGGATACGGCTACGTCATTTCCGCGGTAAAGAGGCATTTGGTGGCGCATACGCTCTGGTATTTTGAACTCCTGGGTCGGTTTCGCGCGGAGAGTCACGCCCGATCGGTCGAGCGGTTTCGCACCCAAAAAACCGCCTCCTTTCTTGCCTACCTCATCCTGCATGCCGACCAGCCTCAATCGCGGGAAACTCTCATCGACCTCTTCTGGCAGGACAGTTCCCCCGAAGCGGGACAGACCAATCTGCGCGTCGCGCTGAACTCCCTCCGCAAGCAGTTCGAACCTCCCGGCATCCCTGCGAACTCTCTCTTCATCGCGACTCGGGAGAGCATTCAGGTCGCCGCCGACGGAATCGATACCGATGTGGCGCAGTTTGAAAAGGCCGCGCGCCGCGCACAGACGGCAATCGACATGCCCGAGCAGATGAGCCACTGGTCGGAAGCAATCGGGCTCTACAAGGGCCGGCTTCTGCCCGTTCTGTATGACGACTGGATAGTACGCGAACAGCAGCATCTCGAAAGCCTCTATCTGACCGCTCTGCACAGGATGATCGCTCTCTGCGTTCAAGCGGGCGATGTCGGGACGGCGCTGGAGTACGCCCTCCGTGCAGTCGACGCCGATCCGCTGAATGAGGAGTCGCATGCGGAGGTGTTGCGGTTGTATCTCGCAGCGGCGCAGCCGTCTGCCGCCGTACGCCACTACCAGCACCTGGAAAAGACGCTGCGCGAACAGATCGACAGTGTTCCGTCTCGTGAGACTCGTGCCTTGATCGAACCCTGGATCGGATCGAAACCAACGGCAAAACCATCCACGCCCGCCGTCCCGCCTGCCGGCGCTCCTGCGCCGCCACTGTCCCAGAAACCTACCGTCCTTGCGCCGGTGCGGCCCATGCTCAACCCTGCCTTGCCCCCACGCACAGGACCTCTCTATGGCCGTGAGGAGGAGTGCCGATGGCTCCTGGAGACGCTTCAAGCCGAGAACACATCCCTCCTGACACTCATGGGACCGGGGGGCGTCGGCAAGACGCGACTCGCTACGGAACTGGCGTATCGAATGGCACCGGATCTCGATGGCAAACTGGCATTTGTGTCCCTCGCGGAGTTCACGGATCCGGAAACGATCCCCTTCGCGATTCTGCAAGCCTTTCAGATACGCGTCTCCAAGCAGATCGAGCCCATCCAGGCGCTGGCCGAATATCTGGAAGGCGCGCCTTCCCTGTTGGTACTCGATAACTTCGAACAACTGATGCCCTCCGGCATCCACGAAATCCGACTGCTCCGCACCCATATTCCCCGCCTCAAGCTGCTCATCACCTCCCGGCATGTCCTTGGAATCGAAGGCGAACAGAACTTCGCGGTGCTGCCGCTTCCGGTGCCGACCGGCACGATCCGTACAGGCGCACATCGCCTTGCAAAGAAGTCTCGTCCGGACACGAATATCGAGGCGCTGTTACAGAACTCCAGCGTCCAGCTCTTCATCGAGCGCGCGCAGGCTCTACGACCCGATTTCCAGATCACCACGCGGAACGCACACGATCTGGCCGAGATCTGCACCCATCTGGAAGGCATGCCGCTGGCGATCGAGTTGGCCGCTTCCTGGATCAACGTGTTGACGCCCGCACAGATACTGGAGCGGTTCCAGTTCCCTACCCGCACGCTTGTCAGCCGCCGGCGCGACATCTCTCCGCGACACCGCACGGTGCAGAACACGGTGGCGTGGAGCTATCAACTTCTCTCTCGGGCGCTGCAGCAGAGCCTCTGTCTGCTCAGCACGTTCCGCGGCGGTTGGACCCTCGAAGCGCTGAATGCCGTTACCAACCTTCCGGCGTCGGAGGTGGAAGGAGGCCCGCCTGCGAAGGATGCGGACGATGACCTGGTAGAGATTCTTGCGGAGTTGCAAGAACGCTCGCTCATTTTTGCTTCGGAGGAGCGTATCGGAGAGGACAGCCGGATGCGCTACCGAATGCTGGAGAGCGTCCGGGAGTTCTGCGCGGACATCATGCATCCTGACGCCAGACAAGCCGCACGAGAGCGCCACGCCGCCTATTTTTACGAGTTTTCGCGGCTCGCGCGCCTGGACTACGATACGGAGCGGCAGTCCCACGCCATCTCCCGAATGCATGCCGACTACGACAACGTCCTGACGGCGATGGAGTGGTATCTCGATGGCATGGCTCCGGACGCGCCGCGTCTCGGGATGCAGATCGCGGTGAATCTCTACGGTATGTGGTATCTGCGAGGGATGACCATCGAAGCGAGACACTATCTGGAGCGAGTGCTGGCGCATCCGTGCAATCAGGAGCGCACCGCGGAGCGTGCCTCCGCCCTCAACTCGATCGGACGGCTCTATGTCGATTGCGGCGACAACGAGAGAGCGCTGGCGACGATGTATGAGGCGCTGGATATTCGCAAAGAGTTCGGGCGTGCCGGAGTGCTCGGCACCAGTATGAACAGTATCGGCAGCGTGCTGAAGATGCTGGGTCGGTGGGACGAAGCGTTCGACTACTATCGCCAGGCGGTCGCGCTCTTTCGCGAAGATGGCCGTACGAACCACATGGCGATCGCGCTGCGAAACCTGGGACTGGTATGTGATGTGCAGGGAGATCTTGTCGGGGCTGATCGCTATCTGCGGGAGAGCCTGGAGATCTGTCGCCGTGAAAACTATACGCACGGCCTCTACCTTGCGCTCGGCTCTCTGGCCAATATCGACTATATCTCCGGGCGCCTCGAACAGGCGCGAGAACGTTACGAAGAGTGCCTCGCCTTCTTCCGCGAACAGCACACCGTAGATGCGGCGGAAGGCGTTCTCTCGAATCTCGGGCGCCTCTACCACGATCTCGGAGAGCGAGAGCTTTCGATCCAGGCTCTTCATGAAGCGCTCACTTTAGCCCGACAGATGGACGACAGACAGGAGACGATTCTCCTTTTCGAACATATCGCTCATACGCTGGGCGAATCGAGTCCGCTTACCGCAGCCCAACTATCCGGCGCGGCACAGGCTCTGCGAACGGCATTGCAAGCGCCGAAGCCTGAGCGCGATCTCGTCACGTACACGCAGTTCCTGGATACATTGCGCTCCCAGGCGAGCGACGCCGAGTTCCAGGTCGCCTTCGATGTCGGCCTCCGCATGGATATCGACCTAGCGATCGATTTCGCTCTCGCCTCGATCCCCCTTGCTTGAAAAATCCAATTTCGGGAAATCGGCCACGAAATATCGGGGTCTCCGATTCGTTTCATCGTCACCAAAAAGATTTCACATCGCGGCTTCTGACACACGATTTGAAACGCTGTTGGAACGGTACCCGGCTATAATCTCCGTGTATGCAGCGATCGGTTCCCTGAACCCAGTGCCGCGAACTCTGTTTACCGGGAACCGATCCTCATCTCGTCAATCTCACATCAACAAGCACATCCTACTACCCTACCCATCAGAGGCGGTCTGCCTCTGAAAAGCACGGAATATCCCTATTCTATTTCAAATCGCGCTTACAAGGCGCAGATGACGGTTATTTGAAAGGACAACATTCCCATGAAATTTACGTTCGGGCTTATCGCCGTCCTCAGTTTGACACTTCCGGCAATCGCGATGGCGCAAAAGAAGGCGCCTGCCAAACCACCCGTGAAGTCTCAGGTCAAAGACCAGGATATTTCGCGGGCGCAGGGCCAGTTGCAGGGCGGCGATGGCGTGTTCGGCTCGATCTACACCTTGAACTCCGGCTGGAATTTCACCATCCTCCGGGCACGCTACACCGTCGATCCGTATCTCTCCTACTCCGGTCTTTTGCCCGACGCCGATTCCAAACTCCTGATTCTCTCGCTCGCCATCAAAAACTCGGACCCCACGGACAAGTTTTTTGGAGGGCCGGAATTCCAGGCATTCGACGAAGAGGGGCACGACTACCAGAGCGCGGACTATCGACTGACCAGTACAGGTAGTAAGGAGAACTCCTTCAACTTGAAACCGGGCCAGGGCATCGGCCAGATGCCGGACAAAGATGAGTTGACGGTCGCCTTTAAGGTCCCGGACAAGGCACACATCAGCAAGATCATTCTCAAGGATGGCCGCAAATTCGTCAAGAATGAAGCGGTGGTTCGCTACTTCATCGCGGATGTGGCCACGAAAGAGCACGACGGGCAGATCGGCAATCCTAAGAATACCATCGCCCCCCTGCCCACTTTCATGCGCGATCCGGCGGATAAACTCGGCGCGGTCCCCTATACGGTCGCACCCACCAAACTGGGCACGGTCGTTCCGACAGGCTACTATGCGGTCAGCATCGACTCGGTGGTACTCTCCACGACCGAGAAGGTGAAAGACCAGGCGCCGGCGGAAGGGAAACAGTTTGCCATCGTCACCATGACGGTCAAGAATAACTGGACCAAAGCCATGGGGCTATTCGATCTCCTCAGCGAAGAGACGACGGTGCTGAAGGATACCGATGGGGAGAAATATACTGTGATCGAAGGGACCGGCAAGCGCAAAGCCAAGCGCGATGAAGAGATTCCGGACGGCCTCGAACTTCAGCCCGGCGAGAGCTATACTTATCGTCACTTCTATGAGGTACCCAAGGATGTAAAGCTGAAGTCGATCACCTTCGGCCAGGGGAGCAGCCGCAAATATTCGATCGCCCTTTAAGCCGCCATTTCCGCCGACCCCCTGGGACCTGTGAGATGGACAGGAACAGGTTGATGATAAACGGCTGTGCCTGCAAAGGCACAGCCGTTTGTCATCACCGAGAGAGCACGGCGTCCTCAAGCGAGGAGGGGTTTGAGGACGGAGCCGTAGACGTCGGTAAGGCGGCGCTGGGTGCCGTCGTGGTAGTAGGTGAGCTTTTTGTGATCGAGGCCCAGAAGGTGCAGGACGGTCGCGTGGAAATCGTAGATCGTGCAGACATCCTTTTCGGCGCGATAGCCGAGATCGTCGGTGGCCCCATAGCTGTTGCCGCCTTTGACGCCTCCGCCCGCCATCCAGGAGGTGAATCCGAACGGATTGTGGTCGCGGCCCTGAGCACCGATCTGATGGGTCGGCATGCGCCCGAACTCGGTGGTCCAGAGGATCAGGGTGTCGTCGAGCATCCCGCGTTGCTTCAGATCGCGCAGGAGCGCCGCGGTCGGCTGGTCCAGGATAGGACCGTGGCGCTCGTAGTCGGCTTTCAGGGTCTTGTGGGCATCCCAGTTGAGCAGACCATCCACGCCCGATGCGTGCGATCCGCAGTAGAGCTGAACGAAGCGCACCCCGCGTTCGACAAGGCGGCGGGCGAGAATGCAGTTGCGGGCATAGCTCGCTTTCAGCGGATCGGCACTGTCCGCTCCATAGAGTTTCAGCGTCGCCTGAGACTCCTTCGAGAGGTCGGTCACCTCCGGTGCGCTCAACTGCATCCGTGCCGCCAGCTCATAGGACGAGACACGCGCCGCCAGTTCGCTGTTGCCGGCGTGTTGTGCGTTGTAGTCTCCATTAA
>Ga0070658_10002210_pt1 | contig 16325 bp, 7 predicted proteins | sample KBSC13metaG_FD_64664 | JGI IMG/M metagenome (GOLD analysis project Ga0070658, IMG submission 64664) | Corn rhizosphere microbial communities from Kellogg Biological Station, Michigan, USA - KBS C1-3 metaG | ecosystem: Host-associated > Plants > Roots > Rhizosphere > Soil ...
CGAGGTCGAGTTCCAGAACGACATCAACGGCCTGCTGGCGCGCATCGAGGACGGCGTGACCCTGGAGACCGTCGCGGCGACGTCCCAGCCGGTCGTCGCCCCGCCTTCGCGGACCCTGCGCGTGATCCACGGTGGCGTCGCCCAGGCCCGCCCCGGCGCACAACCACCGCCGTTTCGCCTCAAGATGACCGGCTGAGCGGCGCCGATTCGCTCAGGCCAGGGCCGTCCGGCCGCTCAGCTCACTTCGGCCCGCGCCGCGGGCGCGGCGGCCACGCCCAGCTTCACGCGCAGACCGAAGTACTCCTCGGAGATCGCGAAGCGAATCAGCTCGCGCAGCGCATCGTTCTCCTTCGCCAGGGCGCGTAGCTCGCCTGCCGTCGCCGGGGGCGCCACCTTCTCGACGCGCAGCACGGCCTGGGCGGCCGCGCGCAGCTCCAGGCACAGCAACAGGCCGGCGCGGTTCCCGGTGTCCGAGACCGCCTTCCGCCAGCGCGACGCGCTCCAGGTCGTGGAGCCCATCTCCTGGAACAGCTCGACCAGCCGCTTCGAGACCTTGTAGGGGACGTTCTTGCGAAAGCTGGCGGCTGCCTCGGCGGCCGCGTCGTCACCGGCGCGCCGCTTGACGTGCCGGGGATGGAAGGCGCGCAGCACGTTGCCGAACAGCTCGGTGAACTGCTTGGGGCGTACCCCGGCGGTCAGCGTGTACTCGGGGCGGGTCAGCTCCAGCGCCCGCGCGATGGCGAACCTCGCCTGCGCCGGCGGCGCCTCGATCAGGTCGTTTCCGAACACCAGCGCGGGCGGGGTCTGCACGACGATCTCCATCAGTCCCGCCTGACCGCTCTTGTGCAGGTAAAGCGTGGTCTTCTGGTTCCCCAGCGCCTTGCCGATCTCGACGTAGATCCGGGCCACGTCCAGATCCGACATGGGCGAGATCTTCTCGTCGGCGGTGACGCCCAGATCCTCCAGCCGCTCGTTCAGCAGGTGCGGCGCGCCCTCCCACAGCTGCGTGAACACGGCGCTCATCACGCGCGCCTCCGGGCCGGCCAGCACGTTGCGATCGTCGTCGTTCAGCGCGCCCGGGTAGGGATCGTCGGGCTTCAGCTGGGGCAGGGGATGCGCCTCCAGAAAGGCGGCCACGGCCGGATCGGTCGACCCGAACAGCCGGCACAGCTCGTAAAGGCAGCGGGCCTGGTCCATCAGGCCGCGCGCAGCCAGCGCGGCGCCCAGCGTCTGCGCGGTCTCCACGTCGGTCGGGTCGGCCTCGACCAGCTTGCGCAGGTTGTCGAGCGCGGCGTCCGCGAACTCGCTCTGGCTGCCATACAGGGCCACCAGCGTCTTGCGCGCCGTCGTGCGCTCGGGGTCCAGCTCCAGGGCCCGCTCGAAGGCGGCGATGGCGCTTTCCTTGTCCTTCTCCTTGTCCTTTTCCTTGTTCTTCTTCCGGCGGGCCTCGCCCAGCCGCTCCCACAGGCCGGCGCGGGCCTGGCGCGCCTGCGGCGTGTCGGCGGGCGGCGGCAGGGCCGGCAGCACCTCGGCCAGGCGCTTCGCCGCCTGGCGCTGCTTGCCCTGGCTGATCAGCACGTCGCACAGCGTGGCCAGGATGGCGTCGTCTTCCGGATTGTCGGCCGCCGCCGCCTCCAGCAGCTCCAGCGCCTCGTCGCCGCCGCCGCGGGCGACGATCAGGCTGGCGGCCTCGCGACGACGGCGGGCGCGCTCCTTCGGGTCCTGCACCAGCTGGATCAGCGTGTTCGCGGTGTGGGCCGCCGCCTCGACGTCGCCGCTCTCCCGCTGCAGCTCCAGCGCCTTCTCCAGCACGGGCACCTGGGCCTCGGTCGGCCGCTCGAACAGGCGGATGGCGGACTGATAGGCGTCGCGGGCGCGTCCCTTCTCGCCCGCCTGCCGGTACAGATCGCCCAGGCTCTCCAGGACGGCGGCGCGCGCCTCCCGATCGCTGGTCCCCTCGACCAGGCGCTCCAGGTAGGCGCGCGCGGTGTCGCGATCACCGCGCTCCAGCGCCAGATCGGCCAGCGCCCGCACCGAGGGGGGATGATTCGCGCGCAGGCGCAGCGCCGACTCGTAGAAGGCCAGCGCCCGCTCGGGGCGGCGCAGCTTGATCTCCGCTTGCGCCGCGTGGGCCAGGCCGTCAGCCACCTCGTCGGCGTGCGCGGCGGCGTCGGGATGATCCGCCAGCGGCGCCAGGTAGACGGCCGCCTCGCGCCACTTGCCGGCGCGGAAGCGGTTCTCGCCCATGGCCAGCTTGATGGTCAGCTGCCCGGGGGTCAGGCGGTCGGCCTCCACCAGGGAGCGGAACGCCTCGTCGGTGCGACCGAGGCGATCGCTCACCTCGGCCAGCCGGGCGTGCAGCCGGGCCGCCTGCTCGGGGTTGTTGCGCAGCCGTCGCAGCGCCTCGGTCAGCCGCTTCTCCGCCGCGGCCCACTGGCCGTCCTTGTAGAAGATGTCGGCGGCCGCCAGCACGGCAGGCAGGTGATCGGGCGCCAGCTCCAGGGCCTGGTCGACGTACGTCTGCGCCTCGCTCACGTCGCCCGAGGACTCCCAGATCGAGCGGGCCAGCTCGATCAAGATGCCGGCGCGCGCCTCGGGCGACTCGGCCAGGTCCAGCTGGCGGCGCAGCTGCTCCCGCGCCTCGGTCCAGGCGCCGGCGGCCGCGTGCAGCGCCCCCAGCGCGCGCAGGGCATCGACGCTGCGTGGATCGCGCGCCAGCGCATCCTCGAAGCAGGCCCGCGCCTGCTCCGGTGCGTTCGCCTGATCGCGGTACACGCGACCGGCGTCCAGCAGCGCCTCGACGGCGGCGGCGGTGTCCGTCAGCGCGCGCGCCTCGCGCCGGCGCGCCTCCGCGTAGGCCGCGAAGTGGTTCTCTTTCAGCTCCAGCCGCGCCAGGGCCGACAGGGCAGCGGCGCTCTCGGGCGCCAGCGCCAGCGCGTCGTCGATCGCCTGTCGAGCGCCCGCCGGATCGTTCAGGTCGTCGCCGCGCACGGCGCTCAGCTCCAGCAGCAGCGGCACGAACTCGCTGGGGCCGGCGGCGCGGGTACGGGCCGCCTCGATCTGCTGTCCCAGCGTGCGGGCCGCCTCGTGGGCCAGGCCGGCCCGGCGCAGGTTGCGGACCAGCATGGCGCCCAGCGCCAGGTCGCCCAGCACGGCCGGACCGAGATCGCGCAGCGCGGCCGCGGCCTCGTCGGGGTTACCCAGACGCTCTTCCAGCACGCTGGCGCGACGGCGCACCAGGGCGATCCGCTCTCCGATACGTTCGGCGCCGGCGGCCAGCTCGGCGCGGCGGGCGAGCGTCGTCTGCAGCTCCGTCCAGCGCCCCAGCGACTCGTACAGCCGGTCCAGCGCCTCCAGGGCGTGGACGTTGTGCGGCGCCGTCTCCAGGACGGCATCGAACGCCTCGACGGCGCGCGCGCTTTGCCCCAGCTCGCGTTCGTACACCTCGGCCACGCGCATGCGGATGGCCAGCACGGTGGCCGGCTCCAGCGTCAGGTCGGCCTGCCGCTGCAGTGACTCGATGACCTTGTTCCACAGGCCCACCCGGCCGTACAGCCGCGCCAGCGACTCGCAGGCGGTGATGGTCTCGGCGCGGGCGCGCTCGTCGGGGACGGCGCCCTCTTCCAGGGACTCCGACACCAGCAGCTCCAGCGTGTCGATCGCCTCGTAAGGCTTCTCGAGCTGCTTCTCGTAGAGGCTGGCCAGCTCGGCAAGCTTGGCGCGCCGGCCCGACCACGACAGCGGTCCGCCCGCGCCCGAGGTGCGCCGCTCGAGGATCTCCGCCAGATCGGCCGAGCGCCCCGCCTCGCGCGTGATCTCCTCCAGGCGGTCCAGCGCGTGCCCCTCGTCGGGCTTCAGGTTCACGATGGTGCGATAGCGCTGCTCGGCCTTGTCGATCTGCCCCAGCGACTCGCGCAGGCGCGCCACCTCGTAGTTGATCGAGACGATCTGATCCGCGGGCGCGAACTCGTCGACCGCGCTCAGGTACACGTCACAGACCTCGTCCCAGCGGTCGTGCTCACGGCCCACGCGCTCGAGCTCGGACCGCACCGCCACGTCCTCGGAGTCCAGGCGAAAGGCCCGCGCCAGCACACCCAGCGCCTTGTCCACGTCGCGCTGGCCGCGCTCCCAGACCTCCGTCTCCTTCAGCAGGTAGCGGCGGCGCGTGTCGGCGTCGGGGGCGGGCAGGTTGTCGTAGGCCTGGGCCAGCTCTTCCCAGGGCGTCTCGAAGGCTGCCGCGAAGGGCAGGCGGCGGCTGGGCGAGGGCGGGGGCAGGCGGGGCGCGGGCCCCCGGCTCGCGGGCGGCGGCAGCCGCGAGGGCGCGCTCTCATCGGCGACGACCAGGTCCTCGACCTCCAGCTCCTCGAGCACGCCCGAGGACTCGGTGTCGACGGCCACCGCGATGACCGCGGCGTCGTCCACGTCGACCGTGTCGTCCCCGTCGGCGTCGTCGCCATCGGCCGCCGCGGCGCTGGCCGCGGCCAGCTCGGCCACCACGTCGTCCAGGTTCATCGTGGCGTCGGGGTTCTGGGCCTGCGACAGGCCGAGGGGGGACGCGTCCGCCATCGTGGCGTCCGGATCGGTGGCGGGCAGCCGAGCGGCGGCCGGTTCGCCGTCGTCGAGGGCGTGCAGGGCCTCCCTGGCCCGCTCGGGCACGGGCGCGGCGCTCTCGTAGCGGCCGATGCGGGCCGCCAGCCGCCACAGGTGGCCCACGACCTCGGGATCTTCGGGCGCCAGGCGGAACGCGTTCAGGTAGGCCCGGAACGCCCGGATCAGATCCTTCACCTCGTTCTCGACCAGGGCCGCCGCGTGGCGGGCCACGCTCAGCTTGCGGGGCAGATCCTCGGCCAGCGCGAACAGCTGCGCCTCGACCTTCAGCGCGTCCTCCCAGCGGCCGGTCACGCCCGCCAGGCGCAGGATCTCCTCGTGCGTCTCCACGTTGTCGGGGTGCAGGGCGAAGCTGCGCACCAGCTCGTCCAGCGCGCCCGACGGATCGGACATGTGCTTCTCGCGCACCTCGGCGCGCAGCTTCAGCAGCTGCACGCGCTCGCGCAGGTCGGGGCGACCGCGCGCCACCCGCGCGTAGACGTCCAGCAGGCCCGACCAGTTGGCGGTCTTCTCCGCGATGCGCTCCAGCAAGGGGAGCAGCTGGCGGCCGGCGGGATCGGCGGGCAGCGCGTCGCGCAGCACGGTGAAGGCGCGCGTCGCGTCCCCCAGCCTGTCCTCGCAGATCGAGGCGATCTTCAGCGAGGCGGCGATCTGCTCGAACGCGTCGTTGGCGCGCGCGCGGGCCGATTCGTAGACGTCGATCAGCTCCTCGTAAAGGCCGTGGCGCTCCGCCGCCGCGTCCACGCGCTCCAGCGCCTCGGCGTTGGGGTGCTCGACGTAGGCGCGCCGGTACCACTCGAAGGCGCCCTTCGGGTCCTGCAGGTGTTGCTCGGAGATCTCCGCGATGTCCTGCATCAGCGTGAAGCGCTCGTCCTGGTCCTCCGTCTGCTCCAGGATCCGCTCCGACAGCGAGATCAGGCGCTGCCAGTCCCGGGTCGACTCGTAAAGCGGCGCCAGCGCCCGCATCGCCTCCAGGCTGCGGGGATCGATCTCCAGCGCGCGCTCGAAGGCGGCGGTGGCGCGGTGCTCGTCGCGCAGGCGATCGCGCACCAGCGCGCCCAGCTCCAGGGCGCGCCGCAGCCGCTCGGCGGGGACCTCGATCAGGAACAGCTGGCGCTCGGCGATCTTCACGGCGCGCGGCCAGTCGTTGTCGCGCTCGTACAGCTCGCGCAGCCTGTCGTGGGCCTCCCAGCTGCGCGGGTCCAGCTCGGCGATCAGGTGCTCCAGCGCGGCGGCCGCGTCCTTGGCCCGATCCAGGTTCGTGTCCAGGATGTCCGCCCGTCGCAGCGCGACCTCGACGGCGCGCGCGGTGTCACCCACCAGCGGGACCTGCCGCTCCAGGATCTGGACCAGGGTGGCCCACTCCTCGTTGTCGGCGTAGATGCGGGCCAGCGCCTCCAGCGTGGGCATGTCGGTGGGCAGGATCTCTAGCAGCGCCTCCCAGGCCCGCTGGGCGCGCCGCTGATCACCCAGCTGCATCTCGGTCAGCTCGGCCAGCCGGCGCAGGTACTCGGCCTGCTGCTGCGGATCGCCGGACAGCCGCTCGATCTGCGCGTCCAGGACGCGCGCCAGATCGGCGTAGCGCTCCAGCCGGCTGTAGATCCCGCCCAGCGCGTTCAGGGCGCGGGCGTCCTCGGGATCCAGGCGCGCCACCTCTTCCCAGTGCTCGGCGGCCCGGGCGGCGTCGTTCAGCGTCGAGTCGAGCAGCTCGGCGGCGCGCGCCAGCACCTGGATGCGCTCGTCGTTCGAGCCCGCGTGCTCGGCGTGATAATCCAGCGTCTGGACCAGCCCCGCGTGATCGCCGGCGCGGGACAGCAGGTCCTCCAGGCGCGCCAGCGTGTCGCGGTCGCCGGGCACCAGCTTCAGCACCTCGCTGGCTGCCCACGCGCCGTCGTCGACGTTGTCCAGCCGCTCGTCGTAGATGACCAGCAGCCGGCGCAGCAGGCTGACCCGCTCTTGCTTGGTGGTGGCGACGTCGACCTGATCGCGCAGCACGGCCGACAGCCCCACGTAGTCGCCCTCGCGCTCGTAGATCTCGACCATCGCGCGCAGGGCGACGGGGTCGCGCTGCGACAGCTCCAGGATCTGCTGGTAGATCTGCAGCGCCCGCTCGGGCGCCTGCAGCTTCTCGCGCTCGATCTGGGCGATGCGGCGCAGGATGTCGATCTTCTGGTTGGGGTCCTCGGTCGCGTCCGCCTCGCGCGCCAGGATGGGGACGATCTGATCGAAGCGCTTCGCCTTCAGCAGGATGCGCTTCTGCATCTCGCGGGCGCGGGCGTGCGTGGGGTCCAGCTCCTCCACCTGGCGCCAGGCCGACACCGCCCGTTCCGGATCGTTCAGGTTCTTCTCGCTGACGAGGGCGATCTCCTCCAGGCGCTTGACCTGCTCCTCGGCCTCGACGCCGATGGCGCGCGCCTGCTCCAGCGCGAACTCCAGCAGGTCCACCAGGGCGGGCCAGTCGTTCTTCTCCCGGAAGTGGTCGGCGTAGGCGGTCAGCGCCGGCAGGTTCCCCGGCTCCAGCTGCAAGATGGCGTGCAGGTAGACGGCGGCCTGATCGCGATCGCCCAGGCGGTCGCCGTACAGCTGCGCCAGCTCGTTCATCAGCCGCACCCGCAGCACGGGATCCTCGACCAGGCCCAGCTGCTTCTCGCGCAGCTCGGCCAGCTTGCCGTACTCGTGGCCCCCGGCGTACAGCTCCGCCAGGCGCTCCCCGGCCGGGCCGCCTGGCTCTTCGTGGGTCGCGATCTCGTTGTAGATGCGCTGCGCTTCGGCGATGTCGCCCAGATCGCCCTCGGCCAGCTGGGCGCGCTTGTACAGGAAGTTGATGCGGTCGTCCTGGTTCAGCGCCGCGGTGACGCGCTCGCGATAGTAGCGATCCAGATCCTGCAGGCGGCGGGCGTCGTAGTAGGTGCGCTCGATCAGGTCCGAGGCCTCGGCGTGGCCCGGCACGGCCGCCAGCGCGCGGCGCAGCGCCGCGATGGCGCCCTCGGTGTCGCCGGCCTCTTGCCGCCGGCGCGCGATCTGGAAATAGATGGCGGCGGCCTTGTCGGCGCCGTCGTCGCTGCTCCACTTCGGGTTGGCGTACACCGACGCCAGCAGCTCCAGCGCCTTCTCGTCGCGGGCGCGCAGCCGGATCACCTCCGACAGGCGCTGGGCGGCGCCCTCCAGATCGTCCAGCTTCTCGGCCAGCAGCCGGCCCAGGCCGAACAGCAGATCGGCGCGGCGCTTGGGGTCGGTGGTGCCCTCCAGCTCCAGGTCGTACAGGCGCGCCACGCTGCGGAAGTCGCCCAGGGCGCGGTAGATCTTCCGCGCCGACTCGATCGACTTCACGTCGTCGGCCGCCAGCTTCCCCGGTCGCTGCGCGCTGCGAATCGAGCGCTCGAGGTGCGTGAAGTGGTTCACGAACAGCTGGCCCATCTCGCTGGCCAGCTCTTCCAGCCGTTGGGGATCGCGCGAGCGCGCCACGGCGACCGCCTCCAGCTCCAGCATCTCCATGTACTCGCCGGTGCGGCCCTGCTCGCGGTACAGGTCCTTCAGCCGGGCGGCGGCGCGGATGTGGCTGGGGTCGCGGTGCACGGCGTTGGCCAGGTCGGCCTCGGCGCCCTCGGTGTCGCCCAGCTGGTCCAGCCGCAGCTCGGCGGCCAGATAGAACAGCTCCGCCGCCTTCGCGCCGTCCTCGATGGCCTGGGCGCGCGTCTCGTACAGCGTGATGAGCCGGTCGTACTCTTTCGACTGCCGGAAAGCCTTCCGCAAACCGACGAAGGCCTCGGTGTCGGCGGGATTCTTGCTCAGCGCGGCTTCGTATTCGCGGACAGTTGGCATCTGCTCTTACGTCACCCCCGCGGGTGATGGTCGGTGAGGCGCGGCGACCACGAGGGGGGAAGTTAACACCCTGGCCGGGAGAGAGGAAGCCCCCCGTACGGCGAAAAATTCCTTGTGGAATCTGCCGGTTAGGTGGGCAAACGGGGCAGGGGGCCGAGCGCGCCCGTCAGGGCCCGCATGAGCCGTCGCCGTTGCAGGTCATGAACCCGGTCGCGCAGCCCACCGCGGGCGCGGTGCAGGCCGAGTAGCAGGCCGTGGGGCTGGCGCACGCCAGGTTGTTCGGACAGGCGGCGGCCACGGGCGTGGTGCAGGCGCCCATCCCGTTGCAGGTGCTGGCGGGCGTCAGCATGTCGCTCATGCAGGATGCCCCCGGGCAAGTGGAAGGCGTCCCGGCCGCCGTCAGCTTGCAGGCGGTCGGCCCGGTGCCGGTGCCGTTGCAGGTCCCGTCGTTCCCGCAAGGGGGCGCCGCCGTGCAGCGCGCATCGGCGCCGTTGGCGGGGATGGTGCCGCAGGTGCCGTTGGCCAGGCCCGTTCGCGCCATGCTGCAGGCCTGGCAGGTGCTGCCGCAGGCGACGTTGCAGCAGAAGCCGTCGACGCAGTTCCCGCCCTTGCACTGGGCGCCCATGGTGCACGCCTGGCCGACGGGCGTCAGCGTGCAGGTGCCCGCCGTGACGTCGCACGCCTTGCCGTTCACGCAGTCGCCGTCCACCGTGCACATCGTCTTGCACGACATGGTCGTGGTGTCGCAGTTCAAGGTTCCGCACGACGTGGTGGTCCCCGCGGTGCAGGTGGCCGTGGTGGTGTTGCACGTCCCGGCCGTGGTCTGCATGAAGGACATACCGCTGCCGCTGCACGAGGCCGCCCCGCAGGAGACCGCGGTCGTGGTCGGGCAGGTGTCGGTCCCGTTGCAGTTGGCCGCTGGAATCACCGACGAGCGGTCCGTGGAGCAGGCGGCCGCGCGACAGAGGGTGCCGTTCTTCTTGGCGCAAACGCCGCCCGCCGCGCATGCCCCCGTGTTCCCGCAGTTCATGCCGGTCGCCGCCGGGCACATGGCGTCCGTCGTCCCCGCCGTGACCGACGTGCAGGTGCCCATCGAGCCCGCCAGCACGCACGACTGACAGGCCCCCGAGCAGGCGCTGTTGCAGCACACGCCGTCGACACAGTTGCCCGCGGTGGACACGCAGTCGGCGGCGCTGTTGCACATGGCCCCCTGGGCCTGCTTGGTGCCGCACACGTGCGTGACGGTGTTGCAGGTCACGCCGGCGCAATCGGCGTCGGTGTCACACGTGGTCCGGCACTGGGTGGTGTTCAGACACTTGTAAACGCCACCGCCGCAAGCCTGCGCCGTCGGGACGAAGCAGGTCCCCGCGTTGCTGCCGGCGCCGCAGAAGGCCTGGCTGGTCAACATGCCGGCGCCGTTCGGGCCCGTGTTCGTGCACGACTGGCTCTTGCACGAGTTCGAGCTGTCCCAATCCTGGCAGCGGGCAGTGCCCGGGGCGCTGTTGTCACCCGTGCACTTGCCGTTCGTGCCGCAGCTGCTGGGGGTCGTCGCCACGCACATCCCCGAGGGATCCGTCTGACCGGCCGCCACCGCGGTGCAGGTGCCGGCGGCACCGCCCGGCGGCTTGCAGGTCTCGCAGGCGCCATTGCACGCCTGATCGCAGCAGACCTTGTCGTGGTTGCAGCTCAGCCCCGAGGCGCACTGGTTGGTGGTGCTGCAGGTGCCGCCCTTCTGGATCAGGCCACACGAGCCGTTGACGCAGGTGTTGGGGTTCGTGCAATCGGCGTTGGTGGTGCAGGTGTTCACGCACATCAGGGCGGTGGTGTCGCAGCGGCCGGGGGCGCACCCCTGATCGATCGGCGTGACACAGTTGCCGGCGCCGTCGCAGCGCGAAGGGGGCGTCAGCGCCGAGGAGGGCGGGCCGCCCGGCTCGCAGCTGCCCGGCTTGCAGACGGTGGTGTTCGAGTAGACCGCGCACTGGCCCGCGGTGCACATGCCCGTGGTGCCGCAGGTGCTCTGCGCCGTGGCGACGCAGAGGCCCTGCGGGTCGGCGCCGCTCTGCACGTCGCTGCACGTGCCCTCGGACCCAGCCAGATCGCAGGCCGTGCAGGCGCCCGTGCAGGCCTTGTCGCAGCACTTGCCCTGGGCGCAGTGGGCACTCGAGCACTCGTTGTTGCTGGAGCAGTCCGCGCCGCGCGGCTTGGGGCCGCACGAGCTGATGTTGCCGTTCATGCCGCAGCTGTTGGGGGGGATGCACTGCTCGCTGGTGGTGCAGGCGCCGAAGCACTTGGTGGCGTTGCAGTGGTACGGGTTGCACGGCAGCGAGCTGGGCTGGATGCACTGCCCGGACGCGTTGCAGGTGGACGGGCCGGTGTAGACGTCGTTCGTGCAGCTCTCGAAGGCGCACGTCGTGCCCACGGGATACGCCTGGCAGCCGCCGTTGCCGTCGCACTTGCCGTTGGTGGCGCAGGACCCGGCGCCGAGATCGGCGCACATCTGGCGCGGGTCGGCCGAGCCGGCGGCGATGTCGGTGCACTTGCCGATGCTGTTGCTGAGGTTGCAGCTCCGGCAGGCGCCGGTGCAGGCGCTGTCGCAGCAGACGCCGTCGACGCAGTGGCCGTTCTGACATTCGCCGTCGCCCTTGCAGGTCTGGCCATCGGGCTTCGGGCCGCAGCTCTCGTTCACGCAGGCGGTGTTGTCCGCGCAATCGACCGCCTGGGTGGCCACGGTGCAGGACGCCGCGCAGGCGCCGTTCGTGCAGCGGAAGGGCGCGCAGGTGTGCGCCTCGGGCGGCTGGCAGGTCCCCTGGCCGTCGCAGGTCTGGGCGGTCTCCAGCGTGTTGCCCGAGCAGGTGGCGGCGCTGCCGCAGGGGGTGTTGGCGGGGAACTTCGAGCAGCTACCGAACCCGTCGCACAGACCGGTGGTGCCACAGGTGCTGCGGTCCTGCGCGGCGCACAGCGCGTGCGGCTGATCCTGCGGCGTGGGCGAACAGGTCCCCACGTGGCCCACCATGGCGCAGCTGCGGCAGGCGGTGTTGCAGGCGACGTTGCAGCAGACGCCGTCGGCGCAGTGGCCGGAGGCGCACTCGGCGTCGGCCTTGCACGAGGCGGCCAGCATCTTCACACCGCAGCTTCCGTTGCGGCAGGTCTGGCCCGCCACGCAGTCCGCGTCGCTCGAGCAGCCGTCGAAGCAGGCCATCTTGGTCTCGTCGCAAGAAAAGGGCGCGCAGACCGTCGACGCCGCCGGCTTGCAGGTCCCGTTGCCGTCGCACTGGTAGCGGCCGGTCACGGCGTCCCCGGCGCAGCTGCCCGCCTTGCAGGAGGTGCCCGACGGATATCGCTCGCACTGGCCGGCGCCGTCACACATGCCGTCCAGGCCGCAGGTGGACGCGTCGGTCTTGGCGCAATCGGTGGCGTTCCGAGGAGGGCTGTTCGCCACGATGGGGTGGCAGGTGCCCAGGGACGTCGCCAGCGCGCACGTCACGCAGGCGCCGTTGCACGCCTTGTCGCAGCACACGCCGTCGACGCAGAAGCCGGTCTTGCACTGCGCGTCGCACGAACAGGCCAGCCCCTTGTCCTTGTTGCGGGTGCCGTCGTCCATGCACGCCTTGGGCGCGTCGGCCGCGTCGGTCTTGCCGGCCTCGCTGACCGACATGTCCATGCTGCCGTCGGTCGTCGGCTTCGACGGCGATTTGCTGCAGCCTCCGGCCGCGGCCAGCGCCGCCACCAGCATGACGATCAAGCAGGAACCCAGGTCCCGCGCTCCTCCGCGTCGATTTCGCTCGGCCAGGCCGAAGGTCATCGACGCGCTCCCGTGTTCCCGCGTCAAGTTCAAGATAATCCGATCAGCTTAATTCCCCGGCCCCCGTTTGCAATGCCCCGTCCCCACCACGACAGAACGGCCCAGAGCCGCCAAATTCCCCGGGATTCGCCGGGACCAGGCGCGCGACGCACAAATGAAAAAATCCGGACCGCTGTTCTGGTCCGGATTTCTGGAGCCGCGTCTAGCGCAGCAGACGAAGGAACAACCTCTAGTGATAGAGGAAGATGATCTCGACGCGGCTGTTCTTGGCGCGGCCAGCGGGGGTGCGGTTGTCGGCGACGGGCTCGTTCGGTCCCTGGCCGCTGACCATCAGGCGCTTCGCGTCCACGCCCTTGGCCACCAGCGCCGAGAACACCGCCTGGGCCCGCGCCTGCGACAGCGCGATCAGCTCCCCGACCTTGCCGCGGTTGTCGGTGTGACCGACGATCTGGACAGGGTAGCTGGGATACTTGTTCACCAGCTGCGCGACGGGATCCAGGGCCCCGTCCTTGCCCGGCGCCAGCGCCGTCTGATTGCGGGTGAACAGGTCCTGCACGGCGATGATCAGCCGCTGCAGCTCGCCCTTCTGCTCGGGGCGGACCGTGACGCCGGGCAGGGACGTGGCGTCCCGCTTCAGTGCCTCGTCGCGGGCGCGGTTCTGCTGCGCCTGCGCGGCCTGCTCGTAGTTGGGCTTGGACACCTCGGTGGCCTTGTCGGCGCGGCTCTTCGCCACGTCCAGGCTGGCCTGGGCGGCCGACCAGTTGCCTTGCTTGATCTCGGCGTCGGCCTTGGCCAGCATGCTGGTCGCCGCGCCGTAGTCGGCCGGGTCGTACTTGTTCGCGTCGACCGTGTCAGCGGTGCGCAGCGACAGCTGGGCGGCCGCCCGCTTCTCCTCCGTCGCCAGCTGCGCGGACAGCTTCTCGCGCTCGGCGGTGGCCCGTTGCTGGTCGTTGGCCAGCTGTTCGGACAGCTTCTTGTTGCTGTCCAGCAGGCGGACCTGCTCGGTGAGGGCGGTCAGATCCTTGTCCACCATGGCCAGCGTCTCGTCGGCCTTGGTCTGCTCGGTCGTCAGCGCCTGCAGGCGCGCCTTGGCCTGCTCCTGCGCGTCGCGGGCCAGGGCAGTCTTCAGCTTGATCTCCGCCAGCAGCGCGGCCTTGGTCGAATCCTCGAGGTTGTTCGACTGCCACTCCTTCGTCGCGCGATCACCGTACTGGTCGGAGGCGCCGACCAGATCGGGGAAGCGGCGGCGCGTGTCCTCCATGTTGGGATCGCGCTTCAGGTCCTCGTACGAGACCAGCGCGGTCGGCTTGGGCGGCGTGGCGCAGGCCCCCAGCCACATCAACAGGGCGGGCGGCGCGGCCAGCCAGCGAACGGAACGCGACGGCGTCTTCATTGCGCACCTCCGGGCTGCTCCAGCGCGCGCTTCCGCACCTGGGCGTCGAGGAGGGCCTTCTTCTTCTTCTCGGTCTCGGCCTTGGTGGCGTTCAGCTTCGCCTCCCGGTCGGCGACCTGGGTCTTCAGCTGCGCGGCCGTGATCACCTGTCGGACCAGCTCGGCCTGCGACACGCAACGCTCCAGCACCTCGCGCGCGTCGTCGGGCTCGTGCTTGTTGCGCAGGTCCCAGGCCTGCCCCAGCCAGTCACGCAGCCGTTGAATCTCGGAGGTGGCGGCGTGCTGGCGATCCAGGTGCTCCAGATCCGCCACGCCGGACTTCTGGACGTCGATCTGGCGCTGGATGTCGTCTTCCTCGTCGGCCCAGGCGCGCGAGCGCGCGGCGCCCGTGACCAGCAGCAGCGCCAGGGCGGCGGCTGCGACACGAAGCGAAGTCATTGGTCTGCGGTAAGTCAGGGTCATTCAGAAAAGGCCTCCCCTGCAGCGAGTCGCGAGTCGTCGATGGTTATGAAGAGTCGATGCTACGGGCAACACGTATAGGATCGTCGTCGGGTAAGTTCAAGGGCCTGCCCGGCCCGGTAACGGGCCGTTTGACCGGAGGCGCGGAACAGCACCGGCCGGAATTGGCGCGTTTCCGCAGAGACGATTTGGGATAAACTGGGGGCCGTGGACAAGATGATCGAGGTTCGCTACGCAGGCGCGGTGGTCGGTCGTTCCGCCATCGTTCGCGAGCTGGACACCCAGGGACTGTTCCTGGGCATCACCGAGCCCATGCCGGTGGGGACCATGGTCACGCTGAAGGTCGGCGACCGCGTGGTGCAGGCGAAGGTCGCCGCCGTCGCCGAGTCGCAGGAGCTGGCCCGCGCGGGCATGCGGGTCCGCTTCGCCGATCCCGCCTCCGCCGCCCTGTTCGGCACGCCCGCCCAGGCGGCCGAGCCCGCCGCGCCGATCGAGGTGCTGCCGCCGCCCCGGCCCGCGGTGCCACCGCCCGTGCCGCCGGAGGCGTCGCGGTCGTCCAGCCCGGAACCCGACGCCGCCCAGGCCAGCGCGCCCCGGCGCATCGTGGTCGACGCTTCGACGGAGAGCGCCGCCGTGACGGAAGAGGCCGAGGCCGGTTCGTCGGTGGCGACCGCCGTTCCGGCGAGCGAGCCGGCGGCGGCGGGTGAGGGCGGCCCCAAGAAGAATCGCCGGAACAAGCGGCGGTGATCCGCCCCCCACGTCTTCACCCGGGCGACACGGTCCGGGTCGTGGCCCCGTCCGGCCCGGTTCCCCGCGAAGGCTTCCTGGCCGGCGTCCAGCGTCTGGCCGCGCGCTACGACGTTCGTTACGACGAGGGGCTGTTCGCACGGGAGGGCTATTTAGCGGGCGACGACGAGCGGCGCCTGACCGAGCTGCGCGAGGCGCTGCTGGACCCGGCCGCTCGCGCCGTGATCATGGCGCGCGGCGGGTACGGGCTGGGCCGCATCCTGCCTTTCCTCGATCCGCGCTGGCTGCGCGACCGGCCCGTGCCCGTGGTGGGGTTCTCGGACGGCACCACCTTGCTGGCCTACGCCGCGCGCGCGGGCGTGGTCGCGGTGCACGGCCCGGTGGTCACCCAGCTGGGCGGACTCCCCGAGACGGACGCCCTGGGCTTGATTCGCCTGCTGGAGGAGCCCGCCCCGGGGGTGGTGCTGGACCAGATGCAGGGGCTGGTGCCCGGGCGCGCGCGCGGCCGCCTGATGGGCGGCAACCTGGAGGTCTTTTCCCGGCTGGTGGGGACGCCGTTCCTGCCCGACGTCAGCGACGCCATCCTGCTGATCGAGGACCTGGGCGAGCGTCCGTACCGCGTGGATCGGCTGCTGACCCACCTGGACCTGGCCGGCGTCTTCTCCGCGGTGCAGGGCGTGGTGGTGGGGGAATTCAGCGGCTGCCTGGAGCCGGAGGCGACCCGCGCCAGCTCGCCGACCGCCGCCGAGGTGATCGAGGAACGGCTGGGCCGGCTGGCCATCCCCGTCGTCACGGGCGCCAGCGTCGGTCACGGCAGCCGGAACGTCGCCGTGCCGCTTGGTGCCCTGGTCGAACTGGACGCCCTGAACGGCACTCTGACCGCGCTCGAGGGCGCGGTCTCGTGACGGCGCCGCGACCGGCTCAGTTCCCCGCGAACGGTGGCTCGATCTCCTGGATCGCCCCGAATCGTTCTTCGTGCCGGCGGACGTTGGCCTCCAGGGCGCGCAGCAGGCGCTTCGTGTGGCGGGCGGTCAAGATGATGCGGGCGCGGACGCGCGCCCGTGGCGCGGTCGGCTGCACGTAGGCGAAGTCCAGCACGAACTCGTTGTCGCTGTGGTTCAGCATCACCAGGTTCGAATAGGCGCCCTGGGCGGTGGCGTCGTCGATGTCTACTTGGATCTGCGGCACGCCCTCGGGCACGGCCGGCTTGGTGGGGTCTGACATGGGTCCAGTTGTACCCGGAAACGTCGCGCGACGACGGCGATTTCCCTGGCCTTCGCCCGCGCGGCCGGCGCGGATCCTTGGACCCCGCCGGGGTTGCGGATATAACCCTCGCACGATGCCCAGCCGCGTGGTGGCCGTCGACCTGGGAACGCGCCGGATCGGCGTGGCGGTCACGGATGGGCTGGGCCTGACGGCGCAACCGCTGGCGACCATCGCCCGCCACGGGGGCCAGCGGGATCTGGACGCCATCGCGGACGTCGTGAAGCGCTAC
>Ga0070658_10002212_pt1 | contig 16322 bp, 12 predicted proteins | sample KBSC13metaG_FD_64664 | JGI IMG/M metagenome (GOLD analysis project Ga0070658, IMG submission 64664) | Corn rhizosphere microbial communities from Kellogg Biological Station, Michigan, USA - KBS C1-3 metaG | ecosystem: Host-associated > Plants > Roots > Rhizosphere > Soil ...
GGTTCGCGTCCGATAGCTGACAATTTTGTCCGGCCTGCTGCATGGGGGGCTCCTGGGCGCTGCGAGGATTGGGGGCGGGATTACAGCGATTCCTATCGGCGGGGGCAAGCAGCAAGGTGAAGGCCATGGGCCGGCGGCACCGGCGGGGGCGAGTCTATCGCACATGTAGGTTTTTTGACTTCATCGCCGTACAGACCTATCGTCCTGCCATGCCCATCGCCCAGCCTGCTCGCTCTTCTGCCCAGACCGACGACAGCCCTGACACGACCGGAGCGGACCAAGTCTCCAGTCTTCATGCCCGGGCGCCCCAGCGCCGGGAGCACCTGCGCTTCGACAAGGTCTTCACCGTCCGCATCGAGTCGCTCTTATTCGGCGACATGGTGTGCGTGGCTCGCAACATCTCCGCGGGCGGCGTCTTCATCGAGCTCAGCGATCCCCTGCCCCTCGGCGCCACGCTGCGGGTCTGCTTCCCCGTGCCCGACGGCTCGGGAGAAGTGGTTGCCGTGGGCGAGGTCAAGAACCACTACTTCATCAATTACATGAAGGACGGTGTCAGCCGCGCCATCTCCGGGATGGCCGTCCGCTTCACGGCGTTCGAGAGTGACAGCCACCGGATCCTGGCCGACTGCCTGACGCGCATGCGCGTCCTGCACTGAGCACCGGCGGGCCGGTCATTCGGCGGGCCGGGGCCGGACCGCGATGGGCTCCGGCAGGTCGACCGTCGCGCCCTCCTCGATGGGCACCTCGATCTCCCGCGGGCCGCTGGTGATCGACAGGACGCGTGGCCCCACCCGCACCGAGATCTCGTAGCGTCCCGGCAGCACGCCGGGGATCACGAAGTTGCCGTTCTTGTCGATCTCGCCTACCGCCTTGCGCGGAAACGCCAGCGGCGAGCGTCCCACCAGGACCGCCCGCGTCTCGGGATCCAGGGGCAAGACGGAGGAATGGGTGATCTGGCCACGCACGCGCGCCCCGCGGTGCGTGACCCCCAGCTCGATCTCGGCGTCGGCGCTGCTGTCGCTCACCTCGATCTTCTCGGGCGGATACACCAGCATCTCCCCGTGGCGCGCCCACAGGTAGTACGTGCCGGGACGAAAACGATCCTGCGCGAACCTGCCGTCGGTGTCCGTCGTCCAGATGATGGGTGAGGCGCCGGCCCCGAAGGCGCCTGACGGCAGCGCGATCACGACCGCTCGCGCCACGGCGTCCCCGTCGCCGTCGATGACGCTGCCCTTGATCACGCCGGTGCGGGCCAGGCGGATGGTCACCCGCGGCGCGCCGGCGACCCCGGTCGTACGGACAGTGCCGGGCAGCCAGCCGAACTTCGAGGCCACCACCGTGTACTTGCGCGCTTCCAGACCGGTCAGCACGAACTGGCCGTCGTCGCTGGTCTGCGCCGCGGCCACCTCGACGACGTCATCCGGCCCACGCAGCGCCCGCACGTCGGCGCCACGCACCGGCGCGCCCGCGCCGTCGACCACGCGGCCCTTCTGGGTCGCCTCCGGCGCCAGGCGGAACGACCGCGTCACGGTGGGCGTTCGCTCCAGCCGCGTCTCGGCCATCCGCACCTCCGCGATCTCGGTGGCCAGGCCCGCGCGGGTGATGCGCACCGTGTAGGGCAACGGCGCCGACGGCAGGCGCACGCGGAAGCTGCCGTCCTTGCCCGTCACCTCGTCGGCGATGGAGGTGCCCTGGAACCAGACGCGGATCTTGGCCCCTTCGACCCGCCTGGCTGCGTCGTCCGTGACCCGGCCCTGCAGCGTCACCTCGGGCCGGTCGCTGGTGTCGCGGCGAAAGATCTCGCGCCGGAACTCCTCCTCGGTCGCCAGGATGCAGGCCGGTCCGTGGTGCCAAGGGGTGGCGCAGTCCGGCGCCAGGCGCGAGCAGAACTCCACGCACGACGCGGGATCCTTGGGATCGCACAGCGAAGACGGCGCCTCGTCGGGCTCCAGCAGCGGCAAAGGCGTGCCCCGGCCGTCGCAGAAGATACAGCCCTCGGGCCGCTCGACACACCGGACGTCGCGCGGATCGACGCTGGCGCTGGTGGCCGCCGGCTCGACCGGGTTACCCGGCTCGCGATGACAGGCGCCGGCGGCCAGCGTGGCCAGCACGAGCGAGGCGAGCGCGAGGAGTCGCATCGGGGGTCTGTCGGGGTCCTGTGGGAGCGAGCCGCTTCCGCTGCCGGATGACAGCGTGTAGATCAGGGTGACTCTAGATCATGACGTCTCACTCCCCAAGCCACGTCGCGCCGCTGTTCATCGTGCTCGAGGGTATCGACGGCTCGGGGACGACCACCCAGCTCGACCGCCTCACCGCGGCCTTGCGCGCCCGTGGCCGCCGCGTGCTGCCGACCCGCGAGCCCAGCCCTGGCCCCATCGGCCTGTTGCTGCGCGAGATCCTGGCTGGCAAGCACGCGAACCCCGACGGCACCACGCTGGACGGGCGCGCCATGGCGTTGCTGTTCGCGGCCGACCGGCGCGACCACCTGACACGCGAGATCGAACCCGCCCTCGCCAGCGGCTGCGACGTCGTCTCGGACCGGTACCTGCTGTCGTCGCTGGCCTATCAGGCGGTGGAGGCGGACCGCTCCTGGGTCGAGCGCCTGGCGGAGGGGGTGCGGGCGCCCGATCTCACCGTGCTGCTGGACGTCGACATCGCCGTGGCCGCCCAGCGCCGGCTGAAGGCTGGCCGCCCCACCGAGCGGTATGACGCCGACGGCACATTGGCCCGCGTCGCGGAAAATTACCGGAGGCTGGCCGCCCACAGTCCTGACGTGGTGGCGCTGGACGGCGGCGGCTCCGTCGAGGACGTCACGGCGGCGATCGTGAGCCGCGTGCAAGCGGTGCTGGACCGCCGTCTGGCGCGCTGAGGCGCCGGACCGGCGTCGTCGAGGGCCCGCCGCCCGTCCGGACGGCCGCTCAGCGATGCTTCTTGGCGGGCGCCGCTTTGGGCGGCGCGGGCTTCTTCTTCGCCACCGGGTGGTGCTTGACCACCGGCTTCGGCGCGACCGGCGCCGCCTCCGCTTCCGGGGCCTCGGCCGGGACCGCGGGCGTGGGGGCAGCCTTTGCCGGCTCGGCAGGCGCGGGAGGCTTCTCCGGAGCCGGCACGGTGGCCGGCGCGGTAGCTGCGGGCGACGGCGCGGGATGTCCCTTGCCTCGCAAGGCCATGACGCCGACACCGATCAGCGCGACCACCACCGCGACGGAGATCCCGATGATGGCCAGCCGCTTGCCGCCGCCGATCTCGTCCAGGACCTCATCATCGCTCATGCGCTCGCCGGGGACGCCTTCGCCGCGAGCCGCGGCCACGCGCCCCGACCTGCCGGTGCTGCCCAGGGAGAACTTCTTGTGGTCGGCGACCGTCAGGGTGCCGTCGTCCGTGTAGCGCTCGGCCAGGGCGTTGGGATCGTCGGGCGAGATGGTGGTGGGGGGGATCGACACGTCGGCAGCCGGTGCCACCACGGCCTCCGGCGCCGCCGCCGCGTTCTTCGCGTCGACCATCGCCTGCACCTTCGCCCGCGCGTCGGCGACCATCTGGTCGACGTCGCCCTTCTTGAACCACAGCGTCTCGCGGAACGAGCCTGCCGCCTGGCCGGGAGTCAGCGCGACGGGAGGCAGCGTCTCCGTGTTGCGCGGGGTGCCCGCGGGCGGACCGGCGACCGAGATCGCGCCGGTGATCGGCATCGAGATCATCGTGGCCGCCACGGCCGCGCCGTGCGATGGGCGACCGGCAGACGGTGACGGGGTCGTGGCGCCCCGCCCCGCCGTCTGGCGTGCCGCGCCCGATGGCGTCGGGGTAGCCGCCCGGGAGGCGCCGGGTTCGCCGGCCGGCGCGGCGCTCGCGTCCGCCACCAGGGGCGGACCTTCCGCGGCCTGGCGCGCGGCCACCGCCTGCGCGACCAGCTTCTGCACCTCGGGCGCGCCGCCCGCGAACATGATTGTCTTCGCGAACGCCGCTTCGCGACCACCGGCCCCCGCGCTGGCCACGGGCGCTTGCTGGTCCGGCACGATCAGCGCCGCGACGTCGGAAAGAAACTGCCGCATCGTGAGCGGTCGCCGGCTCGAGTTCCGCTCCAGCGCCTTCAGCAGGACCCGATCGACCTCGGTCGTCAGCCCGCCGCCACGCCTGATGCTGGGAGGCGTGATCTCCGCTTTCAGCAGCGCCTCGATCGTCGCCTGGGGCGTGGCGCCCACGTACGGCGGCTGCCCGGTCAGCATCAGGTAGACCAGCGCGCCCAGGCTGTAGGTGTTCGACCGCTGATCGATCAGCTTGCCCTCGGCCTGCTCGGGCGACATGAACTCCGGTACGCCGAACAGCGTCTCGGTCAGCGGCCGCGGCACCGCGAAGTTGATCAGGCGTGCCTCGTCGTCGCGCGAGACCAGCACGTTCTTGGCGGACAGATCGCGGTGCACCACCCCGACCTTCTGCGCGTCCAGCAACGCCTCGCCGATCTGCGCCACCACCCGCTTGGCGCGCTCCAGGTCGAATGGCCCCGTGCGGGCCATGACCTGATCCAGCGGCTCGCCCTCGGTCAGCTCGGACGCGATGAAGACGCGCCCGTCGGGCGTCTTTCCGAAGTCCAGCACCTTGACGATGCGCGAGCTTCCGGCCCGCTGCAGCTGCCGCAGCTCACGCAGGGTGCGGTCGACCGAGACGGGCGTGGGCAGCACCTGCGGAGCCACGACCTTGTAGGCCACGGCCGTTCCGGTCTGCGAGTCGGTCGCCTGCCACACTTCACCGCTGGCGCCTCCGCCCAGCTTCGACACGGGCTGATAGCGCGGGGGCGGAGCCTCGGGCGCCGGGGCGTCCTCGATGGGCAGCAGCCGCTGCGGGCCGTTCGGCCCGGCACACTCGGCGCGGGGGCAGAAGTTCGCGTCGTCAGGATACTTGTTCTGGCAAGTCGCGCAGAGTTTCATCCGGCTCCTGATCGAGGGGGATCGAACCGGGCGTTCGCGAAACCCCCGGTCCGCTGCGGCATGTTACGCGGACAGGGGCGAAAACGTCAACCCTGTCCAGCATTTCGAGGGCCGGCCGCGCTCCACGACTGATGCAGGGGCGCGAATCGTCGCGACCCGATGTTCCGGGGGCGTTACTTGGCCGACTGGCCAGGGTCGCCCATGCCGGCGAACAGCTCGGTCGCCGACGGCGTAGACTTCCGGCTGTCCTTCGCCTTGCGTTTCTTGCCTATGTTCGTGTGACGGCGAACGCGGCGTTTCCAGGTAGAGCGGGTGTTTGAAGCCATGGCGGAGGCGCTTCTTAGCAAGGGGACGGCCGGGCGTCAAACAATAGCGGCACCGCTCCACCGTCCTGGGGCGCCCTACTGGCGGTGCGCGCTGACCACGCCCTCGATCGCTTGCAGGTTTCGCAGCACGTTCTTCAGCTGGTCGACGTGGGTGACCGACACCTGGAACGTGTTCACGGCCTTCCCGTCCTCCGAGGTGCGGCACTTCGCCTGCGAGATGTTGACCCCGTTCTCGGTGAAGGCGCGGGAGATCGAGGCCAGCAAGCCCGGCCGGTCCTCGGCCTGCACCTCCACGGTGACGGGGCGGGTCGTCTTCGACTCGTCGTCCCAGGCGACGTCGAGCCGCCGCGCCGGGTCCAGGGTCAGCGCCTTCTCGCAGTCCGGCGCGTGAATGATCACCGCGTGACGGCCGCTGATGAAGCCGATGATGGGGTCGCCGGGCACGGGACTGCAGCACTTGGCGAACTTGACCACGATGTCGCTCTCGCCCTGGACGCGGACGCCGCCGATGGCGCGCTTCGCCGACCGCCGCAGCCCGCCGAGCGGCGCCTCCAGTGACTCGCTCCGGCCGCTGCTCTCCGCGGGCAGCGCCTCGGGCACCCGGGCCGGGGCCAGCGCGTTCGCGGCCTGCTCGACGGTCAACTTGTTGTAGCCGACGGCGACCAGCAGATCCTCGGCCGACCCCACGTGCAGCTTCGCGGCCGCCGCCTCGACGCTGCCGTCCCGCTCCAGGTTCGACAGGCCAAACCCCCGCTTGCGCAGCTCGCGCGCCAGCAGATCGTGCCCCAGTTGCCGGCTGCGATCGCGCTGCTCCATGCGCAGGAAGTGGCGGATCTTCGTCTTGGCGCGGCTGGTGACGACGAACTTCAGCCAGTCCTTCGACGGCTTCTGGTTGGCTGACGCCAGGATGTCCACCGTGTCGCCGTTCTTCAGCGCGTACCGCAGCGGGACGATCAGGCCGTTCACGCGCGCCCCCGAGCAGTGCTCGCCCACCTTCGAGTGGATGGCGAACGCGAAGTCGATGGGCGTGGACCCCTTGGGCAGCGCCTTCACGTCACCCTTGGGGGTGAACACGAACACCTCGTCCTGGAACAGATCGATCTTGACGGTCTCGATGAACTCCGTCGGGTCCTTCAGATCGCGCTGCCACTCCATCAGCTGCCGCAGCCAGGCGAAGGCCTGACCGTCCGGCTCGCCCAGCGACTTCTTCTCCTTGTACTTCCAGTGGGCGGCGATGCCCTGGTCGGCGATGCGATGCATCTCCTGGGTGCGAATCTGCACCTCCATGCGATCGGCGCGCGGTCCGATCACGGTGGTGTGCAGCGACTGGTAGAGGTTGGGCTTGGGCAGCGCGATGAAGTCCTTGAAGCGGCCCGGGATGGGCGTCCAGGTCGAGTGCACCACGCCCAGCACCCCGTAGCAGTCGCGCACGGAGTCGACGATCACACGGAAGGCGATGATGTCGTAGATCTGCTCGACGTCGCGCCCGGTCTTGCGCTGCTTCTGGAAGATGGACCACAGGTGCTTGGCCCGGCCCGACACCTGGCCTGTGATCCCCGCCTCCTGCAGCACGCCGTTGAGCTTCTCCACCACCTCGGCGATGTAGGCGTTGCGAGAGTCGGCGCTGCCCGTCATCTTCGCCAGCAGATCGCTGTACGCCTGCGGCTCGACATAGCGAAAGGCCAGATCCTCCAGCTCGACCTTCATCCACTGGATACCCAGCCGGTTGGCCAGCGGGGCGTAGATCTCCAGCGTCTCGCGCGCGATCCGCTCCTGCTTCTCGCGCGACATGTACTGCAGCGTCCGCATGTTGTCGACGCGGTCGGCCAGCTTGATCAGGATGACGCGGATGTCGCGCGCCATCGCCAGCAGCATCTTGCGGAAGTTCTCGGCCTGGCGCTCCTCGCGCGTGGTCCACGGAATCTGGCCCAGCTTCGTGACGCCCTCGACCAGGAACTGGATCTCCTGGCCGAACAGGCGGCCGATGTCCTCGGCCGTGGCGCTGGTGTCCTCGACGCAGTCGTGCAGCAGGCCGGCGCAGACCGACGCCACGTCCAGCCGCAGATCCGAGATGATGCGCGCCACGCCCACCGGATGGACGACGTAGGGCTCGCCCGAGCGCCGGCGCTGGCCGGCATGCCGTTCGGAGGCGAAGTCGAAGCAGCGCTCGATCAGACCGACGTCGGCGGCCGGATCATAGGCGGAGACGGTGTTGACGATCTGGCGGACCGCTTCAGTCATGCGACGCCGGGACCAGCGGCATCACGGTCGCCCCGGGTCCCCCGGCCGATCCTTCCGTCAACAGCTCCTCGGCCAGGTGGGCCTGGCGTCCGCGCGAGCAACGATTGGCCTCGACGATCGCGTTCAGCTGCTGGAAGGCGCGATCGAGATTGTCGTTGACGACCAGGTAGTCGTACTCGCCGTAGTGCTCGAGCTCTCGCTTGGCGCCGGCCAGCCGGCGCGCGATGGCCTCGGCCGACTCGGTGGCACGGCGGCGCAGGCGCCGCTCCAGCTCGGCGATGGACGGCGGCAAGATGAAGATCAGGACGCTCTCGTCGGGCCACTGGTTGCGGATCTGCTTGCCGCCCTGCCAGTCGATGTCGAACAGGTAATCGGTCCCGTCCTCCAGCGCGCGGTTCACCGTGTGGATGGCGGTGCCGTACTGGTTGCCGTGGACCGTGGCGTGCTCGGCGAACTCCTTGTTGTCGACCATGCGCGAGAACTCGTCGTCCGAGACGAACTTGTAGTCCACGCCGTCGCGCTCGCCGGGCCGCGCGGTGCGCGTGGTGTACGAGACGGAGAACACCAGCTTCTGCGCCTCGGCCAGCATGTGGGCCAGCGTCGTCTTGCCGGCCCCCGAGGGCGACGAGATCACCACCAACATGCCGCGCCGGCGCGGCGCCGGGAAACCACCGGTCATCATTCTATATTCTGAGCCTGTTCGCGGATCTTCTCCAGCTCCGCCTTGCATTCGATGACGTGACCGCCGATCTCGGCGTCCTGCGCCTTCGAGCCGATGGTGTTGATCTCGCGCGCGATCTCCTGCAGCACGAAGTCCAGCTTGCGGCCCACCGGGCCCGCTTCGTCCAGCAGACCGGTCAGGTGGTTGAGGTGTGTGCGCAGCCGGACCAGCTCCTCGCTGACGTCCAGCCGCTCGGCAAGCAACGCCATCTCCTGCGCCACGCGCGTCGCATCGAACCCCGGCGCCTCGTACAGCGCGCTCAGCCGCTCCTTCAGGCGTTTGGCGAACCGCTGGGGGACCGTCTTCGCCGCGACTTCGATGGCAGCGACGGTCTCCGCCACCTGGCGGGCGCGCGCGAGCACATCCTCGCGCAGCGCCGCCCCCTCGGCGTCGCGCGACGCGACCAGCTCGGCCAGCGCCTTGCCGACGGCGGTTCGCAAGGCCGGTAACGACTCTTCCTGCCGCAGGCCGGCGCCACCGCCTGCGCCCGCGTCCAGGGCCAGGAACGCGGCCACGGCGGACAGATCGACCGGCGTCGAGATACCGGCCTGGCGGCGGACATTCTCCAGCGCCAGCGCCGTCGCGTGGATGCGGTCGGCGTCCAGCCCGAGGGTCGCGGGGCGCTCCTCGCGGATGGAAAGCGTTACCGCCCCCCTCTCGACGGCGGTCCGGACGAGGCGGGACAGCTCGGCCTCGAGGGCGGGCTCCACCTCGGCGCAGCGAAGCTTCAGGTCGAAAGCGCGGTGGTTGACCGACCGGATCTCCACCAGCCAGCGAATCCGGGGCCGTCCCGGTCGATCGATGTCGGCCGCGGCCCGACCAAAGCCCGTCATGCTACGCACGTGATGTGTCTATACCAGGCTGGCGGACAGGGGACCGGAATTACCGAGCGAATTCGGGCCGGTGACCCTCGGCCTCGGTCGCGAAGCGGTGGATCATCGCGGCCAGGGCCGGATCGGCAATCTCCTGATACTCAACGACTTCTTCGTGCGGCAGGGCCGGCCGCTGGGCGGCGTCGGCGTTGATGACCCGGAACGTGATCCACAGGCCCGACAGCGTCGCGGCTGCCACGAGCCAGAAACGAGGCGTCTTGATTGATGACATGAACCCACCGTATCCCACCTGAACCGACACGCAACTTTTCTGGAAGAGACGCGCAGCGATCAGGGGATGGGAAGGCCGGCGAGGCCGCCGCCGAACGGGCCCGAGATGACGAAGGGGGCGCCGGCCGCCGGGCGGACCTGGACCGACGGCGGCGTGTCCTTGGCGGGGCGGACGTCCTTGAACGTTCCGCGGCACTCAGGCAGAGCCTGGTCCCCGACGGCGGCGGCCCCCTTCCCCGTCAGCGAGGCGACCGCCCTGGCGGTCCGAGGGGCGGGCCCCGGCTCGAGCGAGCCTTCGCGCAGCGCGAACGTCATTCCTTTTCCTGCGCCCGGATCGATCCGGTAAGCGAAGGACGACGGACCGGCGGGCAGGATCTCCAGTCGGCCCAGGTCGCCGCTGGCGCGCGCTTCACCAAGCACGGCCAGCGTGCCCAGGTCCAGCTCCTTGACGACGACGCCGCGCAACCGGGGCGGCTGTCCCGGGGCCAGGATCAACTTCTCCCCCGTGGCGTAGGCGATGCGGCGGCCGTCGCGAGAACGGCCGAGCAGCAGCACCCGCCCCTGCTCGCTGGTCAGCTGCCGATAGCGGCGGGTGCGTGGCGACCAGGCGAACACCTCCTGGCGCGGGCCGAGCACGAGGGTGGCGGCCGCATCCGCATCCGTCTTGCCAAGCTTCAGCGGCGCGCGCGTGCGCGCCACGAACAGCACGTCCAGGGACAGGCCGTCCGCCCACCTCCTGCGATCGTCTTCCACGATCGCGCGCAGGGCCTTGCCCTCGGGACGGACCTTCAGCGCGCCCAGGTCGGCCGCCGTGGCCAGCTCGTCGCTCCAGGGCAGGTACGCCGTGTCGAGCAGTCGCTTCACCTCCGCCACCGCGTCACCGAAGCGCTCCTGGCGGACGAACGAGCAGGCGACGTTCAGGGCCGGAGCCAGGAACTGAGGATCGGCGGCCTCGGCGGCGCGGTACTTCTGCCGCGCCTCGTCCCACTTGCCCTGGCGATAGAACGCCAGCGCGTCGGCGTTCAGCTGCTTGGCCGCGTCCGTCGGCAGATGAAAGGGATCGGCGACGCCTGGACCCGGCATGACGGTGGCGGCCGGACAAGGTGAGGCCGACTTCCCTCCGGCGCTCGCCTGATCCTCGTTCTGCTTTTCTGCGTACGCGCGGACTGCGTTTGCCTGCGCCGCGAGCAGCAGCGCCGCCAGCGCGAGCCGACCGATCACGGATCGACCCACGTCCGGCGCAGGTCGACGTGGTCCGCGACCGCCGCCAGGTCATGCACCCGCTTCGAGATCAGCGCGGCCACGTCGAATCGGTAAAGGAATATGACCGGCTGCTCGCGCGCCAGGAGCTGCGACACCGTCTCGAGCCGCGCGGGACGGCTGGTCACGTCGGCGTGGCGCAGCGCTTCGAGCGCGGCGTCCAGCTCTGCCGAGCGATAGCCCCAGTAGTTGAACGGCGCGCCCGTTCCGAACTGCAGCCCCGGATCCTCGTTGGGGCTGCCCTGCCACGCCATCAACGCCAGATCGAAGTCGCCCTTGTGCACGCGGTTCATCAACGTCGCCGCGTCGACCGTGATGGTGTCGATGAGGACCCCCACCTTGCGCGCCTCCAGCACGAAGCCGCGCGCCTCGGCGGCGGCCGTTCGACCGCCCCCCACCACCAGCAGGCCGACCCGGATCGCCTTTCCACCCAGCTCGCGCACGCCGTCGGCGTCGGTGTCTCGATAGCCGGCCGCCTCCAGCGCCTCGGCCGCGACGACGCGTCCCGACGGCAACGGTAGCGTGCCGCCGGGCGGAAACGCCGCGATCGGCTGCGCCAGCCCGCCGTGCAGCGTGCGAGAGAAATGGGCCCGGTCCCACATCGCCGACAGCGCCTGCCGGAAGCGGGCGTCGCCCAGCGGCGCGTGCCGGTGATTGACGCCCAGGTACGCCCACCGGTCCGAGGCCATGCGCCAGACGGCCAGCTGGTCGTGCAAGCTGGCGGCGTCCACCTGATCGGGATAGTGCACCGGCAGGATGCGCGGCAGGACGTCGATGTCACCGCGGCGCGTGCGGGTCAGCGCCTGCGCACCGTCGGTGTCGATCTCGAAGGTGATGCCGTCGAGGGGGCTGGCCCGCCCCCAGTAGCCGGTGGTCCGCTCCAGGCGGATCCGCTTGCCGCGCTCCCAGCCGGCGAAGCGGAACGGGCCGGTCCCCACCGGCTGGCGTGCCAGCGTGGCCGCCACCGGCTTCGGGCCGCGCAGCACGTGATCGGGCAACATGGGGACGTCACACAGGGCCCACAGCGGCGCCTGCGACGGCCGCTTCAGCAGCAACCGGACGGTGTTATCGGCGGAGATCTCGATGCTGGCCACGTCCTGCAACTGGGCCTTCAGGACCGCCGACGCGGGACTGCGCGCCATCAACAGCGGTTCGAGGGTGGCCTGCGCGTCGACCACCGTGAAGGCCAGGCCGTCATGCCACTTCACCCCGCCGCGCAGCTTCAGCGCGATGCGCATGCCGTCGGCCGACACCTGCCAGCTCTCCGCCAGCACCGGGCGAAACGGCCCCGGCACACCGGGCGACGGGCACTCGAGCAAGGGTTCGTAGACCAGCCCCGCCACCACGGCCAGCGCCGCCGCGTCCGCGTCCATCAACGGATCCAGGTGCGACGGTTCGGTGTCCAGGTTGATCTTCAGTGTTCCCCCCTGGACGCCGTGTCCGCTGGCGGGAAGGTGTTCGGGCGCCGGCAACAGCGGGGGCAGCGGAGGAGGCGGCGGCGATAGCAACTCGGCGACCCGCTTCGATTCGGCCGCGCTGGCGCCCCCGTCGGCGCCGTTCGGTCCGGACCGCGCCGTCTTTCCCCGATGGCAGCCGGCCGCCGCGCCGGCCAGCGCCAGCGCGACCACCAGCGCGCTTCGCGGCCGAGAAAAGCTGTGAGCGCACCGACGGATCTTGCCTTGCGGCGCGAAAACACACGTGTTATTGAGGGCGCTCCCGTTGAAACCCGCTGCCGAGGAGAGGCGCTTCATGAAACGACTCGGGTCCCCTGAACTGGCGTCTGACAACCGAAGCAACGTCCGCGTTTCGTCCCAAGCGGCGGTTCCGTCGCGAGCACGGCGGGCTATATATCATCTGATGGTGCCGATGGCATTGGCGCTGCTGTCGCCTTTCGCCGTCGGTCGCGCCTTCGGTCAGGGGCAAGAGCTGGCTCCCATCAAGGTGGACCTGCCGCCCACTCCGAACTTCAACGTCAACAACGCGCCCGAGACCTATCCGACGGGCGAGCTGTCGATCTTCGGCCTGCGCAAGCACATGGCGCAAAACCTGGACAAGGACGTTCAGGTCAAGGCCTACCTGATCCAGATCTACGAGTGCCCCGAAGAGCAGCGGAAGTGCAACGACGCGCTCGCGGCGAAGGACAAGAAGGAAAAGATCAAGGCGGCGAAGGCCGCGGCCAAGGGCAGCAAGAAGGGCGCGCCTCCTGCGCCTGCCGAGCCGCCCAAGGCGGCGGGCGCGTGCCACCCCTGCGATCAGCCGCACTTCTTCATGTCCGACACGCCCAATGGCAAGATCGAACGCGCGCTGCTGGTGGCCGACTACCCGGTCAAGGACTGGAAGACCGGCAAGCCGAAGGCCCTGGTCACGCCCGTGGGCAAGCAGTACGTCGTCACCGGAACCTTCGCCATCAACTCGATCGGCGGCTTCGCGGCGTCGGATGGCTTGATCATCCACAAGAAGCTTGTCGACGATCAGGGCAAGGTCGTCACCGAGGGCAACGCCGTGCTGCCGCCCGAGGCGCAGGACATCAAGCTTCAGGGCAAGCCGGCCGAGAAGGTGGGCGCCGCCCGCCTCGATAGCCCCCAGAAGTAACCCTCGGCGTCACCGCCGAACGGAAAAAGGGTCCCGCTCGACGAGCCGGGGCCCTTTTTCTTTTCCGGGCCTGGTCGCCGCGGCGGCCGCGCTACTCGAGCCCGCGGTCGCGCAGGGAGCCGTCATCCTCGCCGCGCAGGTGCCCGATCTCGTGCAGCAGCGTGCGGCGGATGGCCTCGTCCAGCGCCGAGGTGTCGTGCACCGAGCGCAGCAGGTTGCGGCGATAGAGCACGATGGCGCGATCGACCGGCCCGCACTGGGTCGACTCGGCCGCGGCGCTGGCGCCCCCGGCGACGGGCGCGGGCGCCTTCACCGCCGAGCTGGCGGCGCGGCGGCCCTTGTTCGCGGAACGCGCCACCGGCGCGGCGTGCGTCTCGGGCTCGGCGTCGAAGCCGATGGGCAGACCTCGGAACAGCCCCAGGATGGTCGGCGACAGGGGCGGCTTCTCGGCGATCAGATCGTCCAGCGCCGGAAGATCCGCGGTCTCGAGGTGAGCGTGCGCGAGATCCGCGCGCAGGTCGGCGGGCAACTGGGCGACGATCCGGCGCACGCGCGCAGCGAAGTCGTCGGCGCTGACCACGGGCGTCCTGGGGAACGCGATGGGATCGCGCTCCGTCGCCTCCGCGAAGTGGGTCTCGGCGTCGCGCAGGCGGTCCTGGCGCTCCTCGATCAACCCCAGGTGATACAGCGCATGGGCCCGATCGGACGACGTGGCGGCGACCTTCTCGAAGGCCCGGCGGGCCTCGGCGAAGCGGCACAGCTCGAACAGCGCGACCCCTTTCTCGTACTGGGCGGCGTCCAGGTGCGGCGCCAGCGACAGCGCCGTCGACAGGCGGTGCACCGCCTCCTCGGACCGGCCCAGGTCGATCAGCGCCTGCCCTTCCAGCAAGCTGAGGCGCGCCGCCCGCGATCGGTCGTGCGCCAGCGCCTTGCGGAACGCGCGGCGGGCGTGCTCGAGGCCGATGGCCGACCGATCGGCCGAGGCGGGCAGCTGATTGATGTAAAGGTCCGCGCTGGCCTCCAGCGTCTCGGTGTCGTCGGGATCCAGCGCCAGCGCCATGGCCAGCGCGTCGCGCCCCTCCTCCATGCGGCCCAGGTGCAGCAAGGCGGCCGCCCGATCGTGATGGGCCTCGATCGACCGCGGCGCCTGCCTCGCCGCCTCTTCCGAGCAGGCCAGCGCGCCCTCGTAGTCCTCGGCGTCGAACAGCCGCCCCGCGCGATCGAGCAACTCCGCGACGGCCCCTTCTTCCCAGGCGGGCTTGTCGGGGAAGCAGCGGCGCAGCGGCCGCGGCGGCGGGTCTTCCGGCTGGCCGGCGGCCACGCTGCTGGGCGGCAGCGCCGGGGCCGCGCTGGTCGGGCTTGGCGGGTTCCTGGCCTCTGGACGTGCGCCGCCCCGGCAGGCAACGCCTCCCGCGCCCACCAACGCCACGGCCAGGGCCAGCACCGAACGAGCCCGCATCATCAGAGACGCCAATGATATATCGCCCGGGAACGTGTGGCGACCAAACCGGCGTGACAATCCACCGGCTGACCGGGACCCGGCCGGTTGTTTCGGGAACCCGCGTCAGGGGTGGGCGTCGCCCCACGTGTGGCCGTGTGCGACCTCGACGACCAGGGGCACTTTCAGAGGATAGACGGCCTCCATCTGGGCCTTGGCCCAGGCCGAGAAGCCGGTGACCTGGGCCACCGGGACCTCGAACACCAGCTCGTCATGGACGGTCAGCAGCAGCTCGGCGCCTGACGCGGCGCCCTCCCCCGCCTCGATGGCCGCGTCGATGCGGATCATGGCCAGCTTCAGCAGGTCGGCGGCGGACCCCTGGATGGGGGAATTCCGCGCGATGCGTTCGGCGTAGTTCCGATCTTGCCCGCGCGCCGAGTGGATCTCGGGCAGCGGGCGGCGGCGGCCCAGCAAGGTGGTCACCTCGGACGTCGCCCGCGCCTCGGCGATGGCCCGGTCCATGTACGCCTTCACGCCGGCATAGCGGCGAAAATAACTGTCGATGTAGGCGCGCGCCTGGGCGCGGGGAATGCGCAGCACCTGTCCCAGGCCGAAGTCGCTCTGCCCGAACACCAGCCCGAAGTTGATGGCCTTGGCGATGCGCCGCTGCTCCGACGTGACCGACGCCGTGTCGATCCCGAACACCTCGGCGGCGGTGCGCTGATGGATGTCCTGCCCCGAATGAAAGGCGTCGAGAAAGGCGGGATCCTCCGAGAAGTGCGCCAGGATGCGCAGCTCGATCTGCGAGTAGTCGGCCGACACCAGGGCGAAGCCCGGACGCGCCACGAACGCCTGGCGCAGGCGACGGCCGATGTCCGTGCGGATGGGGATGTTCTGCAGGTTGGGATCGCTCGACGACAGGCGGCCGGTGGCGGCGACGGCCTGGTTGAACGACGTGTGCAGGCGGCCCGTGTCGGGGTTGACCAGGGCCGGCAGGGCGTCGATGTACGTCCCCTTCAGCTTCATCAGCGTCCGGTACTCGAGGATCTTCTCGGGCACGGGGTGCAGCGCCGCCAGCTCTTCCAGGGTCTCGGCGTCAGTCGAGGGTCCGGTCTTCGTCTTGCGGACCACCGGCAGGGCCAGCTTGCCGAACAGGATCTCGCCCAGCTGCTTGTTCGAGTTGATGTTGAAGGATTGCCCCGCCAGGGCGTGAATTTCCTTCTCCAGCACCAGCAGCGACGCGCCCACCTCCTGCCCCAGCGCGCGCATGTAGTCGCTGTCCAGCAGCACGCCCCGCCCCTCGATCTTGCCCAGCACCCGGGCCAGCGGCAGCTCGAGGTCCCGGTACAGCGCCGCCTGGCCTGTCAACGCCAGCGCGTCGCCCTGCCGCGTGGCCAGCGCCAGCGACGCCGCCGCCTCGGCCGCCATGCGCCGGCCCGCCTCTTCCACGGGCACGTCCGCGATCGGGCGCGCGCTCTTCCCCGAACCCAGCCAGGCCGTCCGGGCCGCGACGTCCGCGATGCCAGCCCCCATGGCCACCTCGGGGATGCCGTAGGCCGAGCGGGTGGAATCGAGGACGTACGCCGCCAGCATGCTGTCGGCGTCGAGGCCAGCCACCGGCAGCCCAGCCCGGCCCAGCACCACCTCGACCAGCTTGGCGTCGTGGACGTCCTTCTTCAGCACCGGATCGGCCAGCGCGGGTCCCAGCCGCGCCGTGACCGCCCC